>Ga0209045_1001026_pt1 | contig 27863 bp, 22 predicted proteins | sample SaaInlLV_10m_DNA_4_FD_184664 | JGI IMG/M metagenome (GOLD analysis project Ga0209045, IMG submission 184664) | Marine microbial communities from expanding oxygen minimum zones in the Saanich Inlet - Saanich Inlet SI072_LV_200m_DNA (SPAdes) (version 2) | ecosystem: Environmental > Aquatic >...
AGATCTCTTTTTTATTATACCTTTACTTAACATATATTTTTTTACACCAATGATATTAATCTTTATTTTGGTATCATTGGTGTTTTATCAACATTCGACTTTGAACAACTTCAATATTTATTAAGGTTCAATAATACTAAAATAATTTCATTTTTATACCTAAATATATCTTACGGCCAATTACTGGACCCCATGTTCGGGTGGCATCAAAATTCAAACTAAAAGGTTCGTCATAAAACTCAATAGGTTCTGCTTGCGTAAAATTGGTCGCATTTTCAACTCCCAAGTAAACTTCCCAACTCTTGAATCGTCTGGTTACTTGCCCATTCATAATAAAAAATGAAGGACTGTATTCCTGAGGCATGATTATTTCAGCAGTATCCGTAAAAATTATCTTTATGGGTAATCTACTTTTATCGTTGTATTGTAAGGTGTAATCGAATTGCCATTTTTCCCATTTAGTGGAATAAGATAAACTCAATAATGCTTTTGACTTTTTACTCATCAACTTATCTTTTAACTCTCCTAAATAAGTTGTTTTAACATCATTGAAACGATAAGCCACAAGCACATCCAATCCTTCAAGTGGTTCAAATGAAAACTCTGCCTGTGCGCTATTGGCATAGGATTTACCATCGTAAAAGTTTAACATGCCATTCAACTCATAAATATGGATCAATTCGCCACAAACATCCATATCTACTATCATTTGCCTGATAAAATTGGTACGATAGAAATCAATATTCAATAAAGCTTTACGACCAAAAACCATTAAATCTCTGGAGAGAAATAAACCATAATTCCATGCTTCCTCCATGGTTTGTTCATCCTCAAAAATAATTTGCTTATTGGTTAATAGCAAACCCGTGTTTTCAGTTAAAATACTTGGAAAACGATAGCCCTTTCCTCCAGATGCCCGAATTGTTGTATTTTCATTTAATTTATAACGAACATGCAATCTGGGTGTGAAAATATTGCCAAAATGATTATGATAATCATCTCTTATACCTGCTATTAATGCGAATTTATCATTTGGCTTAAAAGTATATTCCAGAAAAACACCCGGAATAATATCCTCGCGTTGGAAGACCTGAGGATTGAGTGTATCCTGAGTCAATTTCTGATCATAATTATCATAAACAACAGAAGCACCAAGGGTATAATTATGAACACTGCTTCCAATGTAGGATTGATACAGAAAATTGCTATACCAACTACTTTGCTTGGCATCAAAATTATTTAAACCATAATAGGAGTTTTGCTCATGCAACTGAAATGAATGAATCATTGCCAAACTGGTATTTGCTTTCTTTTTTGACACATGACCAGCTTTCCAAAAAGCACTTAGCCTACGGGTATCGATTCCAATTCCGTATGCATTTCGTGTTCCCAAATCAGTTGATTCATTAAATCCAAGCTGACCTCCACCCTTTTGTTCGCTGATGTAATTAACACCAAATTGTGTCATTAATTTTTCACTTTTGTATTTCCAGCGGTTGAACACATTATATTGTCTGGAAGTTGGAATGTCTAAGAAACCATCTCCATTAAGATCAATCTTATTTTGAAATTCATTGGCATGGACGAATACCATCGTACTCCATTTCTTATTCAGTTTCCAGGCAGAATATAAATTACCTTCTACACGTTTAAAATTATTTCCAAATAAGTTTAAATAAAAGCGTTCTGCCGTATCTGGTTTTTTATATTCATAATTAATCTGCCCAGTTATTGATTCAAAACCATTTCGAACAGATGCTGTTCCCTTGCTAATGGATATTGATGACAACCAAGGTCCAGGTACAAAAGTTAATCCATAAACTCCAGCAATACCGCGCATTTCAGGAATATTCTCAAACTGCATTTGTGTGTAAACACCCGACAAACCCAACAGTTGAATTTGCTTGGCACCGGTTACTGCATCTGAATAACTTACATCCACAGAAGCATTTGTCTCAAAACTTTCAGCCAAATTGCAGCAAGCAGCTTTGGTCAGCTCGGAACTGGTAATTATTTGAGTTGCTATTGGATTTGTATTGGCATAAAATGAACTTCCTCGTTTTTCTTTTACTTCATATTCATCCAGATTAATGATCGCTTTTAGAACAATTTCCAAATTGTTTTGTCCATTCTTAATCTTTAAAGTATCAGATTGATAGCCTATAAAACTGACAACTAATGTCGTTGTTTTATTCTCTAAAAATCGAATCGAAAATGCTCCATTGTTTGTGGTAGCAGTTCCTTTGTTTGTTCCCATCCAATAGACACTAGCGCCAACCAGAGCTTCTTTTTTCCCTTCCAATTCACCATAGACATAACCTTTCAGATATTCTTCTGATTTTGAAGGATTCTGAGCTGCTAAGTCATGGGCTATAAAGCTTATTATTATAAGTAGTAATATTTGTTTCATTAATACATAATTATCTAATGATTACAAGATTTGTTTCGATCAGTATCACATCCACAATCTGCACCTCCACAGGAATGCTTCATCTCAGCATTTTTGTCAAGAAGCAATCTTATTCCCATAGCAGCCATCACAATAGCCACCAAAACTATGGAAACAAGTATTAATTTTACTAACATTCAATTTTTTTTGTTGTGAATAAAGATCTGAATTACCTAAAGCATCTATGCTAAATAGGCAAGAAGCTTATCTTTTCAAATTAGAAATACCTGATTTATGACACATTTATCCTGCTTAACTAGTGCTAACTTGTTATTATTCTTTATAAATGAAGAATTAATGTATCCTTGATACTCTTCAAATATCAGATAATCAGGCTTATGAAGAGTAGGATTATTTATAACTTGCTTGAAATCGACAATAGTTTTAAGGAAATCATGATCAAATTTCAGGTAAAGAATAGCATCACTACAACACGCTTTCTTTTCACCACTATATGAATTAGCATTCCAATTCATAGAAACGTCTACAACTTCACCATGACAATAGTGCAGGTCGATAGTAAAACCAGTGGTGATTACGAGAATCAATAAGGCTAATGTTATGTATGCAATTTTTTTTAGAATCATGAGACTTACTTACCTCAATTATATTGCCAAACATGTAGTTTTTTTAATGTTTGTAAAACAGCCTTAATCGGTCAGTTCATTATCCACTTTTTTCATCCATTCCGGTAGTTGTCTAGCTGCCGCCATTTCTTTATAGACAACACTTACCTCACGAGCAGGATTCCCATAATAAGTTGCATTTCCTTTTAAAGATTTTGTGACCAAAGAGGAAGACAATATGGTTGATTTGGCTCCAATTCGAATGGATTTAATAATGCCAACCTGACCCCAAACAGTTACATCATCTTCAATAATTGTTTTACCGGCTATACCTGTTTTGGCTGCGAACAAACAACGCTCACCAATTTCTACACCATGAGCAATATGAATCTGATTATCAATTTTAGTATGTTTTCCGATGATCGTATCACCCGAAACGCCTTTATCTACCGTACATCCTGATCCAATATGAACATCATCATGTATAATAACCCGCCCACAGGAAGGCCACTTTTCAAATTGAACTCCATCGCCTTTATAGTAAAAAGCATCACCTCCAATAACCGTATTTGATTTGATTTCCACCCTATCGCCTAAAATACTTCCATTATGAATACTAACGAATGGATGAATTATGCAGTTTTGGCCAATTTTTACATCAGGCGCAATATAAACGCCCGGAAAAATTTTCGTTCCAGCTCCTATTTCAGCTTGCTTATGTATAAGTTCACCATTTTGTGGAACGTCTTCTTCCACCCAAAATTTATTCACCAGCTTTTTATAATCATTAAACGGATTATCACTAATCAACAAAGATTTTCCTTCCGGGCAGTCAACCTCTTTATTGATTAAAATAATGGTGGCCGCTGAAGTCAGTGATTTTGTATAGTATTTTTCAATATCAACAAAGGTTAAATCGCCTGCTTCAACTTTATGAATTTCATTAATACCATGAATCAATCGTTGGCCATCACCCACAAAAGATATGTCAAGAATATCACTTGCCTCTTGAACAGTAATAGGTTTATTCAGCTTCATTGCTCTATAAATATCATTTATTTAAAGCTCAAACCTACATGAATTTTAAGAAGATTGAAACAGAATCTGATTACAAAAATGTATTCTTTCTATTGCTTAATAAATTTGGTATAAATGGGTTTATTCAGTTCACCACTCAATTTCAAAATATAAACACCCCTTGATAATGTTTCGATATTAAGGCGATCGTTTACTTGACTATTTAAAACAATCTCACCCTGTGTATTTATAAATGCTATATTTTCATAACCATTCAATAATTCTGGCTTTAAATAAATGAAATGACTGGCAGGATTGGGATATACAAGCATAAAATCATTCTCTTCATTTTCAAAAATAGTTGCTGGCAGATCCTCTAATAAATTTGACTCTTCAGCTTGTAAAATAACTTTTGTTGCCTGATCCTGAATGAAGGAAATTGCTATCATTTCATCCTTTTCCCAGTCGGGGTGATAAGCATATTTTCTGTTAATAGTTAGCGAATCACCCATGTTCATTAATGAAATACTACCGAAGTAAAGTGAAGCTCTAAAAACATCATGATGAACACTTTCTCCATTTGGAGATGCATAATTGATTTTCTTTTCAGCCAATTGTACATATAAATCCAACATATTTGAAGGATTGGTATCAATTTTAGAAATAGTGGTTTTAACATTAATTGAATCTATGCCATCTCTTTCCTGCATCACATTGATGCGAAATGCCGAATAAAGACCCAAGTGTGCATCCAAGTCAGTTGGTTTTATTGTAGGACTTTGAATTGGGATGACACTACCATTGACAACAACTCTTGGCGTGCTTCCATAAATGCCATAAAAGTTTGTTCTTGCATCATTTTCAGCCATATTATGCATCGAAAAAATGCATCCAGGATAAGGTCTGCTCGGATGATAAGCAATGTGTATCACATCCTGATGTTGATCAAGAAGTGAATATAAGGCTGGGTTTTTACTGGCACATACACTACACCAGCTATTGGTAAAATGCTCTACAATTGATCTTTGATTTGTTTGAGCATGCAAACGCATACTCATGAGTGCAAGCAAAATTAGATATACTGTCTTTTTCATCTGTTTATAATTGTTTTTTTAAGGTCAGATGGAACTCACATGATAATCATCCCTTTATGTGAGGAATATTTCACTCATGTTCGTTTCATATCCTATTTTCCCTCTTAGACGATGGAGGATTTATAACCTTACAAATTAATTCATTATTAAAAATCCATCCATGAGAATTGCAGTGTCAATTATATAAATGAAATAGTCATAATAAATTCAAATAGACGCCATATGGTTTATGATTTCGCCCGTATATTGTATTCAATTATAAAACAGTTTAACATGAGAAATTGGATTTTCAGCGGTATTTTCACACTCTTTCTAGTCGGCTATTTGTGTATTTACATCTACACAGATAAACAAGAAGTACCCACTCCCACTGAAATTGTCGAGGAAAAAGAAGGAAATTACAAAGATCGCTTAAGCTGGTTTGATGAAATGCATCGGGCAGAAGCAGGTTTGAACTGGCAAATGCAAGATATTAATTATAGATTAAATCGAAGTAGACATTATGCATCCTCCTTTAGAAGATCATCAAATTCGATTAGTCTGGCTGATGGTTTGGTAAAAGGATCGTGGTTTGAGAAAGGCAGTAAAAATCAATCAGGACGAATTCATTTAGCTGAATACGACACTTTCACAAATGAAATTATTTCAGCTTCATCCGGGGGTAACATTTGGATAGGAAATTTGGATGGTAGTAATTGGAAAAATATCAATGATCAATTCAAAATTCCAGATATTATTTCTGTCAGGGTTTTGTATGTGAATAATAACCGTAGAATATTGGTTTCTTCCGGTAAATTTGGTATCGAAGGAGTTTATTATACCGATAATGATGGGAAAAACTGGCAAATGGCAAATGGTCTGGCAAACATTGCAAATTGGGGAAATATCCACCGCATGGTCATTCCTTCAGAAAAACCGAACCACATTTATTTACTTGCTCAGGAGTGGGATGCAACAAACTGGGAAGCAATCACATCCATTTACAAATCAACAAGCAGTGGTGATAGTTTCACCCAAATATTAAGTTTTTCATCTGCAACTTATGGAAGTGTTTCCAAATTTGATTTGTGGTGCAACTACTATAATTCCTCCAATCCATACTTGCTCATTAATAATGAAATCAATATAATTCAAGCAGATAATCAGTTATCAACTGTTGGAAGTGCAAGCTATAATGAAAATGGCAATGTTTACTTATGCGGCTATCAAGATGCATCAGCTACTGTATTATATATCGCTGTCAAACAATCAAGTGGAACCGCTATTTACAAATCCGCTGATGGAGGTTCTGTATGGACCTACCAATCAGATGTATCTGAAAGTCCATTTAGAAGAAGTAGTTTTTGTTGTTCAAGCACCAACCCGAATAATTTATATTTCGGAGGTGTAAATTGTTACCGCAGTTACAATGGAGGTGCTGGCTGGACACAAGTTAATCTGTGGTCTCAATATTATGGAGATCCTGAAAATCTTTTGCATGCCGACATTCCCGGCATTAACTCTTTCGTTATACTCGATAAAGAAAAAGTGTTTATAAGCACCGATGGCGGTTTATATGTTTCAAATGATTCGCTGAAAAGCGTTAAGAACCTTTCTTTGCTAAATCATAATGTCAGTCAATATTACTCTACCTATACATGCCGCTTTGATCCCAATGTAGTACATGCTGGAAGTCAGGATCAGGGTTATCAGCGAAGTCTGGATCCAGGTAATATACTTTCATTCAAACAAATCATCAGTGGCGATTATGGACATATTGTATCAGGAGATTTAGGATCCAGCATATGGATGGTCTACCCGGGATTTGCCATTTATTATCCCAATATTAATTTGAGCACCAGTAGTAAACGTTGGGATTTTGCCATGTCAGGCAATTTCTGGATTCCTCCACTTTTAGAAGATACCAATGATCCTACAAAAGTATATTTAGCAGGTGGTAGCTCAGGTTCAGGATCTCACATATTTCATTTGAGTTACAATGGTGTTTCTGTTAGTGCTATAGAAGGAAGCTTTAATTTTAGCCGTAACAATTCGAAAATTTCAGCAATGGAATATTCGCCCTTGAATACAGATATTCGTTATGTTGTAAGCAGTAAGGGTGATTTTTACCTGTCGACTGATGCTGGCATAAACTGGACACTTCAATCATTTACACCTGATTTTGGTGCACATTATTTTTATGGAGCAGATATCTTGGCTTCAACTAAAGATACTGCAACTGTTTATATTGCTGGAAGCGGTTATTCTAATCCTGGGGTTTATGTGTCACACGATTATGGAAAAACTTTCACAGCTCTTGATTCTAACCTTCCATCTACCTTATTTTATAAAATTGTTACGGATAAAGAAGAAAAATATCTTTTTGCAGCTACTGAAGTCGGACCTTTTGTTTTTGCCTTGGAAACGAATACATGGTATGATTTAGCTGAAGGAATAGCTCCTGATCAAAACTATTGGTCAGTCGACTATATTCCGGCTATCAATACAGTGAGATTTGGAACTTACGGACGGGGAATATGGGATTTTGTGCTTTGTGATTCGAGTGAAGCTTGGGTTACTGCATCCTTTAGTAAGCATATTAACTTCCTGGATGTGCAGTTTCAAAACACCAGTATTAATGCAGATTCTTTCTATTGGGATTTTGGAGATGGAAACTTTTCAAACAGTGAAAATCCATCACATAGTTTCCCAACAGGCGGGAATTATGAAGTAAAGTTATTTGCCATCAACTCCTGTTTTACAGATAGCATAGTAATAGATTTATCCGTTTACAGTATTGGAATAAAGGAACAAAAAACAAATGCAGCTATTCAGGTTTACCCCAATCCATCAAATGGAAAATTTAGTCTTTCCTATCATACTAAATCAGCTGAAATCAGAGATATTTCCATCCAAATAGTGGATTTAAAAGGACAGCAGATTTATACTGAGAATTGTGAGGTCAATAACTCGAACTTCTTTAAAGAGTTTAATTTCGCCAAACTTAGTAGTGGAATTTACCTGATTCGAATTGAAGATGCAGGCGTTCTAAGCTATCAAACTGTGCTTATTCAATGATAAACAATTTTGCTTGAGTAAGAGATTAGTATTGACTTATTCACATAAACACGAGTTTTATTAACTTCGACTTATTATTTCAAGCATGCTATAAACGAAAATATCTACAACAAATAATTAAAACTGATGAAAACATATAAAATATCCTTACTCTTTCTCATTTCAATTTTTATTTTGTCGAGCATTTCCTGTGAAAAAGAAAGCACACCCGGCATACTTGAAGTTTTTGTCAAAGCAGATGGACAAAGGACAGCGAATGTGACAGTAAAATTGTATCGTAGCGAAGCAGGTAGAACAGCAGATAGCTTATTTATGTCAGAGGTAACACCTTCTGCAAATTTTGAAACCATTGGAGCAAAATTTCCAAATCTGACTTCACAAACATACTATATGAAGGTTAATTTTTCTAATGGATTGAGTTCATTCGAAGGTAGCGGACAGTATTACGTACCTCTAAATGAAACGACTACCTATGAAATTGTATGTACTAAAAAGCCAACCGGCAACCTGAAGGTTTTTATACGAAAAGATCTTCCTAGCGGAGTTTATATGGGTGGAATAACTGTAGACCTCTACACAAGCAAAGCAGATCAGGATGCTGCTACAAATCCTTTGCAGTCGAGTAATACATCCAGCATTAATCCAAATATAGATGGTGCTGTTTTCGACTACTTACCTTTTGCACGCTATTACCTGCGCTCCAATTTTGTTTCGGGTAGTAACGATTATGAAGGAAAAGGCGACTTGTTGGTTCCTATCAATACAACTACTTCCTTTCACTTGGTTTGTACTCAAATATAATCGATCGTTTTAATACTACATGAGATCGATAATATTGTATTTACATTAATTGAATTACTGTCTTAAACTGAAATAAGTCTTGTGATTCTTTGAGTTTTTGTGTCTTAGTGACTATTTTTATTATGTTTTATGCCACAATGACTCTAAGACTCGATTCCTTCTTGCTACAGGCAGGAATTTACCAAGCATATCAGGAAAAAGTGGAAAAGCAGTATTTCATTTTTCGAACTCACGTTTAATTATGCTGATAAGATAAACTTCAGATGTACTTTTTGTAGATGAAATCATTGTACATAAATAGCGCTCTTTCCATCCAAAAAGCTTTGCTAAATTTGTAGCAACAAAAAAATCATTTTCATGGACCAACAAATCAATTGGAGTACAATTAAAAAGTATCAGGAAATCCTTTTCACATTTCATGAAGGTATTGCTAAAATCAGTATCAACAGACCTGAAAAACACAATGCATTTACGCCACTTACCGTTAGTGAAATGATTGATGCCATGCACATTTGCCGAACTGATCCCAAAATAGATGTAATCATTTTAACGGGTGAAGGAGGCAAAGCATTTTGTAGTGGAGGCGATCAATCAATTCGTGGACATGGAGGTTATATATCAGACGAAGGAACACCTCATTTGAATGTGCTCGATCTTCAGAAAATGATTCGTTCTATTCCAAAAGCTGTGATTGCCATGGTAGCTGGCTGGTCAATTGGAGGAGGCCATGTGTTGCATATTATGTGCGACTTAACCATTGCCGCTGAAAATGCTAAATTTGGACAAACAGGACCGAAGGTTGGAAGTTTTGATGGAGGTTTTGGCGCCTCTTATTTAGCGCGTATTGTAGGCCAGAAAAAAGCACGTGAAATTTGGTTTTTATGTGATCAATATGATGCACATGAAGCTAAAGATATGGGATTGGTCAATAAAGTTGTTCCACTAGTTTCGCTTGAAGAAACAACTGTTCAATGGTGTAAAAAGATTCAACAGAAAAGTCCTTTGGCTATTCGGGCATTAAAATCAGCTTTTAATGCAGACCTCGATGGACAAGCTGGCATACAGGAATTAGCAGGAAACGCGACTTTGCTTTACTATTTATCAGATGAAGCCAAAGAAGGGAAAAATGCTTTTCTTGAAAAAAGAGATCCTGATTTTAGTAAGTTTCCAAAGTTTCCTTAGTGTGTATTTTAGTCGTAGGCTGACTATAAGTCTTGCTACAACCGAATTTTACTAACACTTACTGTCTGAAGTCTGTTGCAAGACATTGCAGCTTAGGAACTACATACTTGATTGCAAAAATAATTTTCTTTCGTTTCTCACTCTATCTGTAGTCTGTTGTGAGGCATTGCAGCTTGGGGACTACAGACTTGAATGCATAAAAGTTTCCTTTAGTTTCATTTTCACTCAATACCTCAGCTTACTTCACTAATTTTCTTCATTTTTACATAACTTTGAGAGGACTAATGCCTCTTGATTATGCTTGAAAATATTTCAAATGAGAAGGTTTTCTTTTTAGATATTGAAACCGTGCCTCAATACAATGGATATGAAAATCTTCCTGAAAATTCTAAAAAATTTTGGGATCATAAAGCTGAATTCATCAAAACAAAAGATCTGGATCAAAGTCCGGAAGAAATATATCAACGGGCTGGAATTTATGCTGAATTTGGTAAAATTATTTGCATTTCAGTTGGATTGTTTTCTTTCAAAAATGGCAAGCTTCAATTTAGGGTTAAATCCTTTTATGGTGATGATGAAAAAGAAATTCTTCAAAGCTTTAATCAGTTAATGTCGACCTATTTTAATATCAAAAGCAACTATTTATGTGCGCACAATGGAAAAGAATTTGACTTTCCATATATTTCAAGGCGATTAATTATTAATGGCTTAACACTTCCAGAAGCATTGGATATACAGGGGAAAAAACCTTGGGAAACTGAGCATTTACTAGACACAATGCATTTGTGGCGATTTGGCGATTATAAAAGCTATACCGGGCTCAATCTGTTGTGCAATATCATGGATATTCCTACGCCCAAAGACGACATTGAAGGCAAGGATGTGTGGCAAGTATATTGGAAAGAAAAGAATATCAAAAGAATTGTAAACTATTGCGAAAAAGATGTAGTCGCTATCGCTCGTCTGTTTCAACGATTTAAAGGGATAGCCTTACTGAAAGAGGAAGATATTGAAATAATTGATTCATAGCAGGTGAATTTTAATACAATGAAGAAAGTTGTTATACTAAGTGGAGCCGGAATAAGTGCCGAAAGCGGTATTCAAACATATCGCGACAGTGATGGTTTGTGGAACCAATATGATTTCATGGAATTAGCCTCCCCACAAGGGTGGGCAAAACACCCAGAAGTAGTGCTTGATTTTTATACAGCACAAAGAAAAATAGTTCGTATAGCAAAACCAAACGATGCACACACTTATCTAAAAAAACTGGAAGAAAAATTCGATGTTACCGTAATTACTCAAAATGTAGATGATTTACACGAAAAGGCTGGTTCATCGAATATCGTGCATTTGCATGGTGAAATAATGAAGGCAAAAAGTGTACATGACGATAACTTGGTTTATGATTTAGGAGATAAAGACATAAAAATGGGCGATTTATGTGAACAAGGATACCAACTTCGTCCACATGTTGTGTGGTATGGCGAAATGGTTCCTATGATTTCCGAAGCTGCCCGAATTGCTTCTTCAGCAGACATTTTTATAATCATAGGCACTGCATTAACAGTTTACCCCGCAGCCAGTTTAATTGGCAGTGTTCCACAAGAAGCTCAAAAATATATTATCGATAAAGACATCCCAAAAATATCCTCATATCCCAATCTGCATTTTATTGAGAAACCTGCAACTGAAGGTGTGAAAGAATTAGTTTTAGAATTATTAAACGAAGTATAATGCAGCAAGCTCCCCAAAAGAGATGGATTCCAAAAGAAATTCCAAATCGGGAAATCATACAAAAATTATCTACCGACCTACATGTGAATGAAGTATTATCCACGCTGATAGCTCAAAGAGGAATCGATTCTTTTGAAGAGGCAAAGAAATATTTTAACCCAACAGTCGAAAATTTACATGATCCTTTTTTAATGAAGGACATGGATAATGCCATTGAAAGAATCCACAAAGCTATTGTTGATCAGGAAAATATAATGATCTACGGAGATTATGATGTAGACGGAACCACATCGGTGGCTTTGCTTTATCGCTATTTTTCAAATTTTTCAGATCATTTGCAATATTATGTTCCAAACCGTTTTTCTGAAGGATATGGGGTATCACACCTAGGTGTTGAAAAGGCTATTGAAACAAAAGCAAGTTTGATAATTGCTATTGACTGTGGTATTAAGGATAATAGGGAAATACAATTTGCGAAAGACAATGGCATTGATTTTATTGTTTGCGATCATCATACGCCCGGTGTTGATATTCCCAATGCATTAGCCATTTTAAATCCCAAACAAATCGATTGCAGTTATCCATACAAAGAATTGTCGGGTTGTGGAATTGGCTATAAACTTATTCAAGCCTATTCAAGCCAATCGGCCTCAAGTGTTGATCCACTTGATTTAATAGATTTAGTAGCAGTGAGCATCGCTTCAGATATCGTACCTATAGTTGATGAAAACAGAGTTCTGGCTTATTTGGGACTTCGTAAATTCAACAAAAATCCCTTGCCAGTTTTTAAAATTATGTTGGAAAATCTCGATCTAAAAAAAGAGTTAAATATTACCGATTTAGTTTTTATAATTGGCCCACGACTAAATGCATCAGGTCGTTTATCTCATGCCTCCAATACTGTGGACCTTCTTATTAAAGATGATGCTGATGAGATTAGAAAAATTGCTGGTGAAATAAATGAAATAAATTTACAAAGAAGGGAACTTGATCAGGAAATAGTTGAAAATGCGCTCAAAATAATTGACAATGATGAGGAACTCAAAAAGCGCAAAACTACTGTATTATGGGACGCTGGATGGCATAAAGGAGTCATTGGCATTGTTGCTTCCCGATTGATTGAAACCTATTACAGACCTACTATTCTGTTAACTGAATCGGAAGGTGTTTTGGTGGGTTCAGCACGATCTGTGTTTGGATTCGATCTTTATCAGGCAATTAGTCAATGTTCTGAATATTTAGACCGTTTTGGAGGACATCAATTTGCAGCAGGATTAAGCATGAAAAAAGAAAACTTTGAAGCTTTTAGCAAAAAATTCGAAGAAGTTGTTTCTTCCACCATACTGGAAGAATGCTTAACACCTTCCATCCTTTATGATATTGAAATGCCCTTGGAATTTGTTAATATGAAAATTATTAATACTATTGACCGTTTAGGTCCTTTTGGCCCTTCCAACATGAAACCTCGTTTTGTAAGCAAAGGATTGAAGTTAGCTGAAACAGCCAGAGTAGTTGGCAAAGATCATCTTAAACTAGCCATTCAATCCGATAAAAAACTAACGTTCAATGCCATTGCATTTAAGCAAGCTTATCAGCTAGAAGCACTGAATAACGGCAAAGCATTTGATATATGCTACACGCTAGAGATTAATGAATGGAATTCATATAAAAATGTTCAACTCAACATCAAGGATATTAAAGTCTCCAGTTAATTTTATTATCTTTAATTTCATTAAAAGAACCCATTATGCAGCTTCAAGCCGAAGGACTTGTTAAAATATATAGAAGACGAAAGGTTGTTAACCATGTCAATATTGAAATCAACAGAGGTGAAATTGTAGGATTACTTGGGCCGAATGGTGCCGGAAAAACAACTACTTTTTATATGATGGTCGGATTGGTTAGCCCATATGCTGGAAATGTATATCTAAACAATGAAAACATCACCAAGCTCCCTATGTATAAGCGTGGGCAAATGGGAATCAGTTATTTGGCTCAGGAAGCATCCATTTTCAGAAAATTAAGCGTTGAGGATAATATCAAAGCTGTGTTGGAAATGTCGAAAATGACAAAAAAAGAGCAGAACTATAAACTGGATAGTTTGTTGGAAGAATTTGGCTTACAAAAAGTACGTAAATCCAGAGGCGATTTGCTTTCGGGAGGTGAACGAAGAAGAACAGAAATAGCCAGAGCTCTAGCCATTGAACCAAACTTTTTTTTGCTGGATGAACCCTTTGCCGGAGTAGATCCCAAAGCGGTTGAAGATATCCAATCAATTGTAGCGCATCTTAAACATAAAAATATTGGCATTTTAATTACCGATCACAATGTACAAGAAACGCTTTCAATCATCGACCGTGCATACCTTATGTTTGAAGGAAAAATTCTTAAATCAGGAACTGCCGAAGAATTAGCCAGAGATGAACAGGTCAGAATGGTTTATCTAGGCCAAAATTTTGAACTTAAAAGGAAAGTATTTGATTGATAAAACAAGTTAAACCTAATTCAAACAATGATAAGAACAGAAAAACTAATCGCATTTTTGTTAGGAATCTTCATTCCCTTTTTACTAACGGCATATACTGGAGAGGTGCATTCAAGCTTTAAAACACCTGGTAATTTCCCAACAGGACTTACGTTTGATGGAACCAATATTTGGATTGCAGATCGTGGAACGGATCAACTCTATCAACTAAACAGAGAAACAGGACAAATTATCCGTAAAATATCAAGTCCCGGATACTGGCCTGAAGGACTCGCATGGGATGGTCAATATTTATGGAATGTTGATATCAAAGGAGGATTGCCATTGGCTGAAAATTACGATGGGAGTATTTATAAAATAAATCCAGATGATGGAATGATATTGCATACGATAAAGTCTCCAACTAATTCTCCTCGCGGACTTTGCTGGGATGGTAAGTTTTTGTGGTGTGTTGATAGTCAAAAAGATCAGATAATACAGTTTGATCCAAACGATGGAACGACTATAAAGTCATTCAAATCTCCTGCCTCTGATCCGAGAGGAATTACTTTTGATGGCAAGTATCTTTGGGTAAGCGATCGTGTTTCCAACCAACTATATATGGTAGATCCAAAAACCGGATGGGTATTAATTGTTGCCGATGCTCCGGGTGAATTCACTGTTGATTTGTGTTTCGATGGAAAATTTATATGGGCGGCAGATCATGAGAAAAAAGAAATATTTAAACTAAAAATCAATGATGGGGTAAATTTCAGTCGCACAAAACCCGTGAGAGCTAAAATTACCTACACCCATCAAACAACTAATTTTGGGCCCGGAAAAGTAAAGGAGCTAAACATTCATTTGGCTTTGCCTAAAAACAGAGACAATCAAATTATTGAGCAGGACTTTGAATATACAAGCTCACCCACCACCATAGTCACTGATAAGTGGGGACAAAACACCGCAAGGTTTTTATACATGAATTTGGCCGCAGGTCAAAACAGAACAATATCCTTGATCACTCGAGCCTCTATTTTTGATGTCAGGTATTATATTTATCCGGAAAATGTTGGTTCAATGAGCAGCATTCCAAAAGAGATAAAGAGCCTTTATTTAAAAGATGATATCAAATACCAGATTAATCATCCCCTCATTAAGTCGGCATTAAATGAGGCAATTGGAGATGAAAAAAATCCCTATTGGATTACACGTAAAATCTATCAATATTTGATGACAAAGCTATATTATGAGATGGTTGGTGGCTGGAATACAGCTCCTACTGTTCTAGAACGAGGCAATGGAAGTTGTTCCGAATATACTTTTGTTTACATTTCTATGTGCCGCGCAGCAGGAATACCTGCCCGCTATGTGGGTTCTGTTGTTATTCGAGGAGATATGAATGCCATGGATGATGTTTTTCATCGTTGGGTAGAAGTGTATTTACCAAATTATGGTTGGATACCTGTTGACCCTAGTGGCGGAGATAGTGATTCACCACAACATCAGGCAAACTATTTTGGCCATTTAAACAATCGCTATTTGGTAACCACCGAAAGTGGTGGTGGATCGGAGACTTTGGACTGGACTTATAATTCTCACCAATTTTGGTCGACTTTGCCAAAAACATTGGTTGTTTTCGAAAATTATGCAGATTGGGAAGCCATCTTAACAAAATAAATTTTTCTATTTATCCAGATCATTCAATTGCTATTCATATCAGAGTGCTGAGTATCTGATATTGCATTACCATCATTTTATTTATTATGAGAAAAATAAGTACGCATAACTTGAAATTTTTGTTGTTAATTCCATTATCAATCATCATTATGAGTTGTTCAAAGCAGGAAACAGTTACCATTAAGATTTTTGAAACCAGCGATGTTCATGGGGCAATTTTCCCTTATGACTTCAATACAGACAAAGAAGTTGATCATTCGCTAGCTCAATTAATGACCTATATAAAGCAAGAAAGAGCTAATAAAGAACAGGAAGTAATCCTGCTTGATAATGGTGATATTCTTCAAGGTCAGCCCATCGTTTATTACTCCAATTTTGTAAAAACAAAACAAGAGCATATTTGTGCTAAAGTAATGAATTACATGGGCTATGATGCGGCTACGGTTGGCAATCACGATATTGAAGCCGGACATGATGTATATGACAAACTAGTTCATGAATTTGATTTTCCATGGATGGCAGCCAATGCCATGAAAGAAGATGGGACAACTTACTTTCAGCCCTATCACATAATCAAACGCAAAGGATTTAAAATTGCCATTTTAAGTTTAATAACACCAGCTATTCCAAATTGGTTGCCCGAGCAAATATGGTCTGGGATGGAGTATTCAGATATGTTGGAATCTGCTAGCGATTGGATGGAAATACTTCAAAAAAATGAGAAACCGGATTTGATTATTGGACTGTTTCATTCAGGATTGGATTACACCAATAATAATCAAGATGAGCACACCTATAAAAATGAAAATGCAGTTGAACTGGTGGCTCAGAAAGTAGCTGGTTTTGATATCATATTTGCAGGACATGATCATCAAGCAGTAAATAAGTTTATTGAAGGACCAAATAAAAAGAGCGTTTTGATACTTGATCCAGATAATTCAGCAAAATTCATGGCAGAAGCAACTATTGTTTTCACGTATAATGAAGATTCAAAAGAATATGAAAAAGAAATATCGGGTAATTTAATTGCCAGCAATAACTTTATAGCCGACTCGGCTTTCATGGCCACATTTCAATCGGATTTCGAGGAAGTTAAATCTTTTGTTTCGACTAAAATTGGGATATTTAGCAAAAGCATTGACAGCAAAGAATCCTTTTTTGGTCCAGCTGCCTTTACCGATCTGATTCATAAAATTCAACTTGAAATAACAAATGCGGATATTTCATTTACAGCACCATTGTCTTACAATAGTGTTATTGATTCAGGAGAAATTTACATCAGAGACATGTTCAGGCTATACAAATACGAAAACTTGCTTTATACCATGTCGCTTAGTGGACAGGAAATTAAAGATGCTTTAGAATATGCTTATGGTTTGCGATTCGATGTAATGAAAAAAAGGAAAGATCATTTGATGCTTTTTGAAGATAAAGAGAATGAAAAACTACGACTGAAAAATGCATTCTACAATTTTGAAAGTGCAGCTGGAATTCAATATACTGTAGATGTAACCAAAGAAATTGGTCATCGCGTTCAAATTCTTTCACTTACAGATAAGCGAATATTTGATCCCACTGAAACCTATCAAGTAGCAATCAACTCCTACAGAGGACAAGGTGGTGGTGGGCACTTGACTATTGGATCTGGAATACAAAAAGATTCGCTGGCTGATCGAATTCTTACATCTACCGAAGTAGATTTACGCTATTTGGTCATGAAATGGATTGAAGAAAATAGTCCGGTAAATCCAGAAACCTTAAACAATTGGAAAGTTATTCCTGAAAAATATGGGGAAGCTGGAAAAAAATTAGACTGGGATATTTTATTCTAATTCTATAATGTGGAATTGGTTTTAATTCTTTTTTAAAGTTCATGCCCACAACCCTTGCAGAATTCCGCATTGTCATCATGCTTGTTTTCGTTGCAATTTTGACAAACATGCGTATTAACTTCAAGTTTCTTTTTCGTCATTTCGGCAGTTACGATACCTGTCGGAACAGCAATTATGGAATAACCCATTATCATAATAATGGAAGCAAGTGTTTGCCCCAGAACTGTAACTGGTGCAATATCTCCATAACCAACTGTTGTTAGTGTTACTATTGCCCAATAAATGCTTCTTGGAATACTGGTAAATCCACTTTCACTCCCTTCAATAATATACATCAAAGAGCCAAAAATGATAACCATTATTAATACAGCAGCCAAAAAAACAGCAATTTTATACAAACTACCTCTAAGAGAAATGATGAGGTATTTGGATGCTCCTAAAAAATGAACCAGCTTAAGTACTCTGAATATTCGCAAAAGTCTCAATACCCTGATAACGAGTAAATACTTATAACCAATTAAAAATAAGGAAATGTATGTTGGAAGAATGGCTAATAAATCAATAATTCCAAAAAAACTAAGGACATATTTAATTGGTTTTTTAACAGTTATAATACGCAGGATGTATTCGATAGTAAAAAGAATAGTCACTGCCCATTCAATAGCAGTTAGAAAAGGACCAATCTTAATTCGAATGCTGGGAACACTATCCAACATGACAATAAAAACACTAATAATGATAAGAATGAAAAGTGATATGTCAAAAAACTTTCCTGTTTTTGTATCTGCTTCAAAAATGATTGTGTGAAGTTTACACCTCCAGCTATCGTCTGCAAACTTTTGCGAGTTCTTCATGTATAATTTACCCTCTACTTATTTAAGAGCAATTTAAGCATAAAAATTAATTGTGACTCATTAATTAGCTAACAGCAAACAATCTGCTTGTGTTGATTGTTGTGGAATAATAATAAAACATGAAAATACAAATGGAGTAATTCTGCTTACTGAAGTTACATTTCTCCTATAAAAAACATAAAATTTGTTTAAAGTAAAATACAACATCTATATTCTCAGTCGGAATCGTTTCGCTTTTACATGATTTTTTTTCATTTGTCTGTAGGTAATTTCAAACGAAAAAAATTCATGTATATTTGATTTGTACAATGGAAAATCAACATAGCATTTTTGGCAAAATCTTGATTCAGGGTTTCATTATATTAATAATTACAACTATTACGATGCTGGTTGTCCGAATACAGATTGAAAAAAGTATGGTTTGGCAAATTGGCAATTTGGGTCTTTATAGTTTTGTGCTGATCAATCCTTTTCTGGCAATTAAATCGGAGAATTTGTCATCTTATATTACATATTCCGCAATTGTATTTGTAGCATTAATTATCGACTTATTCATTATTTGTTTGTTGCTTTCAGCTACTCACTTATCTGAACTCCATTCGCTTTTTCCTTTTTCAATTTTACCTCTAGTATGCTACCCTTTTGCTATGATATTAGGAGGAATAATCAGGAAAACAAGGAAAACGAAATCTTCTATTGAATAAGAACTTTTGTATTGCTACTTATTTCATTATTCTCAAACGAAACCAAATAAACACCTTGTGAAGGAATTGCAAAGGTTTGATAAGCAGAGTTTTCAATCCATTCTGTAAATAGCTGCTTACCTGAAACATCATAAATGCTTAACTGTCCATCGATTCTATTATTGCTTTTAAAAACTATTTCATGATGAGATGCGTATATCGAAACAACAGATTTTTCGGTTTCTGTAATAGATGTTGGATTATTGAAATCAACGGATTTAATGCTTCCTGCCTGAGCTAAATGAATCAGAAAACGCTTCTCATTATCACCAACTTCTGCCTGAAAACTATACTCTTTTTGCTGCTTAAAATCAACAATAGCACCTGTTTTAGTATCTTCCAAAATGATATCGTAACTAATCAATGCATCCTCAAAAGCATCAAGATCAAACTCCAATTTATGATGGCCCGATTGGCCTGGTTTGTAGTTTAATGGAATGATGGTATTGTTTTGAACATATCCAATCGTATTGATCGAATAATTAACTGCATCTAATTCTGTATATAGCTGAGGAACAATTTTATTGGAATGGAAAATTTTATAGGTATCAAAATCCCCATCAAACAATTCGCTTGCAGCCTCGTGTAACCTTAGCACTGTTGAATTCGTTAATGTGCCTTCAGTTACCTTAAAACGGATATAATTCCCTTTGTTAGCAGTTCTAAAAGGAACTGAGGTTTTATTAACTTTTACAGCATTGGACACGCCTATTGTTCCGCTTGAATAACCATTAGGAACAAAAACAAAAAATGCCTGTGTAGGGGGAATATAGCGTGTGCCTCCATTATTTCCAACACCTCCTACATATTCCATGTAATCACCAAGTCCTGAAAGTAAAGTGGCATCCCAAATATAAATACCATTATACACATTGGTTTTGGTCCAACCACTGGATGCATCCCAATCGATCGTACAAGGATACGGATTACCCACAAAATTATATCCATCATTTGATTTTGTTAATGCAATAGACTGGTTTCCTGTGTTGTATGTACCACTGAAGCTAATCGTGGGAGAAGCTGTTTTGTAATAAATATCATAGCCCTTCATCACATCCAATTGTTCGTTGTTATAATGTGCTTGCCAACTATTGGTGTTTTCAACATATGAATAAACAGCAGCACCCCAAAATACATTGGTTGTGCTAGATGCTTTTGTTAGCGGTGACGACACATAGTGCCATCCTGCTGAGGGCATATATCTTTCTATTTTATAATTCCCAGAACCCAAAAGATTCGATGACGAGCCTGCATCAATTAAGGAGGCAATAGCTGATGAACTCGCTTTCAAGGTAAAATCGCCATTGTTTGTAAAATCGTTATATACTTTAACCAAATCACCCGCTGAAACATTTACAGCAGCTCCAGAATTTACACTTAAATTATAGAAATGCGATTCCATACCGCTAATTGTTTGTGTAGTACTCCCATTAAATACAACTGTACCTGTACTTGCTGTTGAATCCAGCAATTGCCCTGCTGTTGCATTATTAGTCCAGTCACCATCCAAATATATAGTTCCTGAAAGATTAATATCACCATGACTACTCCCTGAACTTTGATTCACATAATCAAAACCACTTATGACCAAAGAAGAGCCAGAAGTAAGGGTTAATACAGCACCATTGTTCTTCAATTGAGCTTGTGAATTCATGCTACTGAGCAAACTCACAAATATTAAGATGATAAATATTCTTTTCATAGTTCGAATCGTTTATTTGTAAATAATGTGTATTGACTCCATATATTTAATCTTTCTTTGAAACCATAAACTAGTCTTCAATACTAAAATTCAACTCAGTAATAGTAATATCAAATCTTGTCGATTGAGCATAAACAAAAACCTCCAAATAATCATTGGTTTCTAATTCCTCAGTTCCCTGAATTGAAAAACTATACTCAGAGCTTGTATTGGTTGGCGTTAATTGTGTCCAGTGAAGACGTTCAGTCCCATTTTTATAAACAGCAACTTTTACTTTATTACCTGATGCTGCCACTTTCAAGCTACCTGATACTGTATATGATGATTTTAAATCTTTTGTTCCAGTATATCTAAGCCTGTTGCTAACACCATTTGTATCAAACAATTCACCACTGGAAGAGTAATTTACTCCTTCTGCTTTATAATAAGTATTATGCGTTACAATACTGGTAGCCGTAGTATTTCCATGAATTTCTAATTCTCCTGAAGGCTTACTATCAGGCAATTCGGTATTTCCAAAGAAAAACCAGAAAGCATAGCTGGTAGATACGCCATTAATGTAAGTACCATCACCTACAAAAAAGTTATTTACAATTTTTGCATCTGATATAGTTGCAGAAAAAGCTGCGATATCAAGACCAATTGATGGCGAATCAATATCAAAATAATTCCCGGAAATCATGATAACATGAAAAGTACCCGAAGGAATAGTATAAAGACTGCCTGTGTTTTCTTCATGAACGTTTTGGACGTAAAAAACATGCTCTAGGTCACCTTTTAATTCTAGCCCATTTGAACAACTCACAATTAAATTTCTATCAACTACAAGCATTTCTCCTCCATCAAACACTCCTAAATCTTTACAACCACCAAAAATATTGTCAACCAATTGAACCTTGTTTGTAGAACCTGTTACATTAAACACTTTACTTCCAGCAATTGGAGCATATATAAATACAGTTCTTATTGTAAAATCCTGATTGCTCCCACTAATCATATTACTACTTCCTGTATAAACCAATTTGTCATTCGATTTATCAATACCATAAATAGTATTAGATACACCCATAATAATTCTATTACTACCAATATTTACAGTTCCATTTATTTCATATGAAATATTATCTTCTAGTATAATTTCGCCACTTACAGGGGATGGGAAATCCGCAAGTGATTTTACTAACACATGATTACTTCTTTCGCTAACAGATTTGCTGGAAATATAATCCCAATTAGGAGTTGAACTTGAACTTGTATTAAAATAAAAACCTTCACCATCTCCTGAAGCATCAGTTTGATAAACCATTAATCCTTGGGCAGCCCCTCCATATAAATTGCCAGAACCATCCAATAATCCACCTGCCTGACTGGAAAGAGTACGTTGAGCATATGTTATTCTTGGAATTAATAATCCTTTTCCTTGTCCAGTTGAGGGGCTGACGATATCTAATATTGCATTTGAATTAGGTGTTGCTCCAGTTGTACTTATTCCAATATTCTGGCTGGAGGTGATCTGGAATCCAGCTAGTAATATAGCTGCTAGTAGTATTATTCCTTTCAAATTTTTCATAACATTCACCATTATCTTTTTATTCAATCCTTTCATAGCGAAAATACTTTTTTGGGAATAGCTAATGCAAATATTTCGTACTACGCCCTGTATGACAATAACATACACTAAGCATTACTTTTGCATAAGAACATAGCTAATCCTCAATACTCATATTTAATTCCGTTAGTGTAATATTAAATGGTGTTGATTGAGCATAAACATAAACTTCCAGATAGTCGTTTGTTTCCAAAGTTCTGTTGCCATTAATGGAAAAGTTAAATTCACCAGTGGTATTTGATGGTGTTATTTGTGCCCAACCTATGCGGGTGCTTCCATTTTTATAAACAGCAATTTTTACTTTATTGCCGGAACTGGCTACTTTTATGCTTCCAGTTACAGAGTATGATGCCTTCATATCTTTTACCCCTTTATATCGCAATCGATTATGAACACCATTGGTATCGAATAATTCGCCACTAGAAGTATAATTAGCGCCAGATGCTTTATAATAGGTATTATGCGAAGCAATACTAGTAGCCGTTGTATTGCCATGAATCTCTAACGTACCAAAGGGTTCACTATCTGGTAATTCGGTATTTCCATAGAAAAACCAGGATGCATATGCAGAGGATACTCCAGTTAAATATGTTCCTGATCCTGTGAAAAAATTATGCGTAATTTTAGCATCAGCCACACTAGCAGATGCAGCGGTAATATTCAATCCGGTTAAACCAGTATTTACACTAAAATAATTATTCGTTATTTGAACAACTTCAAAAGATCCAGATGGAAATCTTATGGCTGTTCCTGCCAAATTGGATTCATACATATTGCTAACAAAAAAAACTTTGTTTAAAGTTCCTTTAAATTCAAAACCTTCACTACAGGCAATGGTCAGGTTCAGATTAATGACAAGACAATCTCCACCATTAAAATCTCCCAAATCTTTACAACCATAAAAAATATTATCCATTAATTGAATTTTATATGTTGAGCCAGTAACATCAAAAACCTGACTTCCCGTTGTTGGGGCATATAGCATTATTGTTCGAATAGTAAAGTCCTGATTCACAGAAGTTATCATACTACCTGTTCCCGTATAAACAAGTTTATCATCCGATTTATCAATTCCATGAATGACATTGGAAACGCCCATAACAAGCCGGGTGCTTCCCAAACTTACGGTTCCATTTATTTCGTATGTTACATTATCTGCTAAGGTTATAACTCCGCTAACAGCATCAGGAAAATCCGATACTGACTTAACAATTACATGATTATTCCGTTCAGTAACTGAATTATTTGAAATATAAACCCAATTGGGGGTGGACGTAGCACTTGTATTGTAATAAAATCCTTCTCCATCACCCGAACCATCCGTTTGATAAATCATTAAACCTTGTGCTGCCCCACCATGCAAATTACTGGAACCATCTAATAGTCCACCAGCCTGACCGGCCGTAGTCCTTTGTGCATAGGTGATTCTGGGAATAAGCAATCCTTTTCCTTGTCCTGTTGCAGGAGAACTTATATCTAATAAGGCATTTGAATTGGGTGTGGCAGCTGTGGTACTAATACCAACATTTTGTGCTTCAGCAGTTTGGCTGAACAGAAAAAAAAGACAAAAGAGTAGTATTAAACCATTTACAGTTTTCATTTCTTACGAGATTTAGTGGATTAATACTGAATTCTACAGCTAAAATAAGATTTGGCAAGGAGGCTTTGCAAATGTTTTTTCAGCATAATACCCTAAGCTACTGAGAGCCAATTGAATCGAATCTTTAAATATTTTCATATCATTATTTATTGATATGTAAATCCAGTGCTGGCTTCATTCTTGCCGAATTCGGGTATGCGATTTTTTGTGATGTTAGCTTTAAATACATGTATTATATACGGATGTTTTGCACAGAATAATCTGAGAAATTTCACAGCTGTACAAATAGACAAAGTTGTATACCTTCATTGGACTTTTGAAAAAGGTTTTGTTTGTACGGGAACAACTATTGAACGAAGCCATACGGATCTGAATTTTAACAAGATAGGTCAAATCGAAGGCATTTGCGGAAGTTTTAACGAACCAATTGAATTTAGTTTTACCGATAGCTTACCCCTACCCAATCAATTAAATCACTACAGATTAAAGCTTGGCAGCAGTGGTTACTCCAATACGATTACAGTTCTTTTCATTAATTTTAACGAGGATGGTTATTCAATCTCACCTCATCCTATAGGTGATGTTTCTACCATATTTATTGAAAACAAGGCTAATGAAAAACTGGTATTGATTGTTTACGATCTTAATGGCCAAAGGGTGAAAAAAATTGAAACCAATACCAACAGCATTATTATTCGAAAAGAAGATTTCAAAAGTGGTCATTACCTGTTTCAACTTTGTTTTGAAAATCAGAAATGCCTGAAAGGTCGTTTTATTGTCTTGTAAAATCTCAACCTAATTCAAATATTTCATACATTCGCTCCCTGATTCAATTCAATAAATTCTAAGTTCTATAATGACTGACCAATTAACTGTTTATTTCAATGGCGAATTCATGCCGGAGTATGAGGTGAAAATTTCTCCCAACGACAGAGGATTTGTATTTGGTGATGGTTCGTATGAAGTATTTCGCTCTTACAAAGGCAAGCTCTTTTATGCCGATGAACATATAGTTCGCTTAAAATACAGTTTGTCGCAGTTGCGGATAGAAATGAATAATGTAGAGCGAATTATTCCTACTGTTCAACAACTAATTGAAAAAAACAATTTAGGCGAAAAAGAAGCCACTATTTACCTTCAAGTTAGCCGTGGTGTTTTCAAACGCATGCATGCATTTCCGGATGAAAAAGTGGATCCAACAGTTTTTATCAGAGCTCGGGAATTTACTCCCTATTCTGAGGAATTGTTTCAAAAAGGAGTGAAAGTAATTACGATGGAGGATTTCCGCTGGACCCGCTGTGATATCAAATCCACGGCCTTACTTTCTAATATTCTTTCGGCACAGCAAGCAGCTGATTGTGATGCATTTGAATCCATATTTTTAAGAGATGGATTATTAACTGAAGGCTCACATACAAATGTATTTGCTGTAATAGATGATTGTGTATATACACACCCAAAATCAAATCATATTTTATCAGGTATTAGCCGAGAAATAGTGATTGACCTTTGTCGAACTAATGATATTACAATAATCGAAAAGGCCATTACAGAAGAGCAGTTAAACAATGTAGATGAATTATTTTTAGTAGGAACTTCTACAGAAGTTATGCCTGTTGTTCAGCTCAATGAAAAAACAATAAGAGATGGCAATAGCGGTCCTTTTAGTCGAAGAATTCAACAATTATATAAAAATTATATAAGCGACTACCTCAAATAAAAAAGCCCGATGATAATTTCATCAGGCTTAATTTTTTTTGAAGAAAGTTTAAGACATTATATCTTCAATTTCAGCAATTGTCTTCGGAATTGGTTTCCCAAGAACCCGATAAGAATCAGCTGTAACGAGTATATCATCTTCAATCCGAATTCCGCCAAAATCTTTGTAGGTTTCAACTAAATCGTAATTGATAAAATCCATGAATTTCTTTTCAGCTTTCCACTGGTCAATCAATGCAGGAATAAAATAACAACCTGGTTCAATCGTAAATACAAAACCTTTCTGTAGTCTTCTACCCATTCTTAAAAAGGCTAAACCAAATTGAGAACTACGTTCAACTTCATCATCATAGCCTACGTATTTCTCACCTAAATCTTCCATATCATGTACATCCAGTCCCATCATATGACCTAAGCCATGAGGAAAAAATAAGGCGTGTGCACCTTGTGCAACTGCTTCATCAATATTGCCTTTCATCAAGCCTATATCTTTCAGACCATTGGCCAATGTTTTAGCTGCCAGCAAATGAAGATCTTTGTTAAAAACACCTGGTTTCGCCCCTTTTATAGCTTCCATATTAGCATTCAAAACTGCCTGATATACTTCTTTTTGCCTTTGATTGAACTTTCCTCCAACCGGCACAGTCCGTGTAATATCAGAAGCATAATGCATTGTTGTTTCACAACCTGCATCACAAACCATCATGCGTCCTTCTTTCAATACATTTCCATGATAATGGTTATGTAGAGTTTGTCCATCCATGCTTAAAATAACCGGAAAAGAAACGGGACCGCCTTTAGATAGAGCAATACCTTCAACCGTACCTGCAATTTCCTGTTCAACAATACCGGGCATAGCCATTTTCATGGCGGTAGTGTGCATAAGGTAAGCTGTATCGATTGCCTTTTCAATTTCGCTTACTTCTACATCTTCCTTAATTGAACGTAAAGCAACAATGGCTTTCACCAGCTCTTCAGAAAAACTCTCTTTTATTTTAGAATGGTGAATGCCTGTTAAACTTTCAAGTGTCAGGATATTATCGTAACGATAGGCTTGTGTAAAATGAATTTTTCGTCCTTGTTTTGTTGCTTCCTTAACAAAATCGTCTAATTTATCAAATGGAGCTGTGTTTTCAATACCAACTTTAACTGCACGTTCCTTTAGAGTGGGCTGAAAACCCATCCAAATGATATCATCCATATCCACATCATTGCCAAATATGTAATCCTTCCCTGAATCAATATCTAAAACACCGGCAAAGCCATCGTGATCGAGACCAAAGAAATAGAGGAAATTTGAATCCTGCCTGTAATGATATGTGTTAGCAGGATAATTCATGGAAGCTTCGCTATTCCCTAAAATGAGAATTATACCTGAACCAACAGATTCTCTTAATTTATTTCGTCTGTTTATATAAACACTACTATCAAACATTTTGTAATTTATTTAGCTATTATAAAAAATATGAAGGAACTAAGATAGGATTAATTTTTATTCATTTCAGAATAGCATTTGACTTAGTTTTGCTTTAAAAAAATGATCAGACACATCGTTTTATGGACGCTTAAAGAAGAAAAAGATGGCCAATCAAAAGTGGAGATTGCACTCAAAATGAAGGAGAGATTGAATTTACTACAAGATCAAATCTCTGTTATTAAAAATTTTGAAATTGGCATTAATGATGAAGAAGCATCCGATTACAATTATGATATTTGTTTGAATTGCTGTTTTACAAGCATAAAGGACCTGCACATTT
>Ga0209045_1001027_pt1 | contig 27830 bp, 14 predicted proteins | sample SaaInlLV_10m_DNA_4_FD_184664 | JGI IMG/M metagenome (GOLD analysis project Ga0209045, IMG submission 184664) | Marine microbial communities from expanding oxygen minimum zones in the Saanich Inlet - Saanich Inlet SI072_LV_200m_DNA (SPAdes) (version 2) | ecosystem: Environmental > Aquatic >...
GCGGAGTTATGCCGGCTTTCCTCCTTGATTGCAGCGACCGACGCGGTATCCGCACGTCCGTAGCAACAACGAACATCAATCAGCCCTTTTCAGGGCTTCATTTTTTCATTCTGAACCTGCCACTTCCAGTAGCACGGTTGTGCGTCTCTCTCTCCTCCCGGTCACGTAATGGGCAGAATGCCCTCGAACCAGCTGTCGTCGATCACCTTGCCGAGGAGGTAGTACTTCTTGTCGTTGTACCACAGCACGCACTTGCCGTTGACCTGCGTGCTGCTGGTGTAGAAGGAATTGCCTTTCGGTCGGTCGATAAACAGCTTGGGCGGCGCGAACCAAATGGGTTGGTCCGCGGCAGACTGGAATGTTCCCGCAATGAGGTGCAACGGCCCACGGTTCTGCCAGGCGGTGTCCGCACTGAAGTCAAACGTGTTGTGGACCATGGCGAAGTAATAGCCGCTTCCCGCTTCCGTGCCCTTCCAGTCGTACATGGGGCACGGCGACACAGGGTGGAGGTACGGCGTTCCGCCGTCCCGGTCCAATAGCGCTTTCGGCGCGGTCCAGTTCTGCCCGTCGTCGGAACTGACGGACCAGTACGGGTACCCGGCGCCGGTGCGCATCAGGGTGAACAGGCGTCCATCCGGGAGCTTCACCAGTGATGCTTCCTCGCAGATGTTGCAGAACTTGGAGTCAACGGCCAGGACCTTCTCGTTGCAGGAGAACCAACTGATGTCGATGTCCCTGACGGCGGGATCGTCGTCGATGTTCTCGAACTGCAGGAACTGCGTCGCGTTTCGGCGACGGCCCTCGATTGCGGCGTGGCGGGTCATCGCGACCAGATATTTGCCGCTCTTGCCCAGACGCAGCGGTCGCTGCCAGTTGCACCAGTCCGGGGGCATGCTCGGATCCGGATGGTCGTACTGCATGCGGGGCATGGGGATGTTCTCCGGCTCGGACCAAGTCTCGCCGTCGTCATCCGAGCATCGGCCGAACATGAGGCCGCAATGCTGATGGTGCAGCCCGTGCTTGCCCTCGATCTGCTGATTGTAGAGCACATAGATCCGCCCCGACGAGCTGACCATCGGTTGCTGCCAGGAAGCGATCGGGCGGGGCCGCAACCCGCATTCCGACCCGGCGAGGACAGTGGGAGTGCTCCACGTCGCTCCCTTGTCGGTACTTCTGGAAAAAGCGATGTGCTGATCCTGGTCGCCCTCGCGCGAGGCCTGGGTCCACGCGGCGAACAGGCGTCCGTCCGGCTTGTCGAAGACCTGGAAGTGGTCGTTGTAGCTGTCACCGCGCTCGTCCGGCCTGTTCTTCGGGACGAACACGATGTAATCGGGTTTGGAGACCCGAATATCAGACTCGTTCATGGTGGTTTCCTTTTACCTTCTTCCTTCATCCCGGTGGACGGTAGCGGCGACGATAGCGGTGGACGAGAGGGCGGCCTCTACTCGTCATCCGTTCTCGTCGCCGTTCTCGTTGACCACTTCCCGGTCTTTCAACAGGGAGTCTCTGATCGCTATCTCTTTGCCCAGACTTTCACGTAGTCGATCTCAAAGTCCAGCGGATAGGGCAAGTTCTCGCTGATTTCGCCAACCCAGCCGCCAATCTGGAACATGGCCATCAGCAGATACATCTCGTGTTCCGGGGTCGGTCCCTCGTACACATGAACGGGTTTGCCATCCAGGTACCAGGTGATCTTCCCCTCTTCCCAGTTGATGGCCCAGGCATGGAACTCTTCGGTCAGATCAGGCGGACAGTCAAGGACTTTGCTCCCGTTCTTTGTGAAGTGCACATTGAACAGGTTCTTCCGAGGGCTCTTGCCAAGCCACTCAAAGATATCAATCTCAAGGGCTGGCGATCTTCCCGCCGGATTTCCCTGACGCACGCCTTCCGGGGAGAATTCCTGATTCCGCGCACCGACAGAGTGCAGCCAGAACGCCGTATATGCGCCGCTTCCGCAGACAGGCATCCGGCACCGCATCTCCCACCAGCCGTACTTCTGTGAGAACTTCACGTCGTCCTTGAACTCACCCGTCGTTTCGTCATATCGGTAAATTGCTGAGGTCAAAGCGGAAACCGTCATGGTTGTGGGGCTGTCGCGTTTGGGCACGTCCTTGTCTACGCGCAGATTCAGCACCCCGTCGCTGATGACATAGTGCGCCAGAGGTGGGTTCGGTTGCCAACCCCGCGTATGCGCATTGGGGTAGCCGATCCGCTTGTAGTACTCAACCCGTCCCAGCCGGTATCCCGGAAACCACTTGGCTTCATCCAGCTTGCTGTCCTCGAAATTCTCCTCGAACGTCAGTTCCCAGGCAGCGTCTTGCGATGGGTGTCGCATCTTCTCCTCCTCGCCGTTACAGACACAGACAACAGTCAACAAGGTCAATGAACTACGGATCAGGTGCCGCATCGTTCCTCTCGGGAGGAGACTGGTCCGCCCCATGGCTCTGCCGATTCCCCCTGCCCTCAGACGACGCCGCTGAGATCTGCGATCAGAACCTGTCGCTTGCCGTTTGGGGCCCCGTTGAAGCAGAGCTGGTTCCCATCCCGACTCCAAGCGGGGTGGGGATCACACCGCAAAACACTGGCCCTTTGGGACGGACGGTCACCAAATGTGTAGATACGACAGACTTCGTGCTCCTCGCTGGCAAACAAGTCGATCAGGCGTATTGGGACCTCGACCTGGTCGCCCACGACAGGCTCTCCCGTGTAGGCATCGCTTGAGAGGAACCTGCCCGCCGGATGCAGGCGCGGGTGCCCGCTGCCCAGAATATCAGGACACAAGACCTCAAGCTCACTCCCGTCATACCTGAACCGACAGAAACGCAAGTTCTTACCATCCGGGAGCAAATTCATGGTCAAGTGTTCCCCATCCGCTGTCCACGAGATGTGGTGCCCACCGGGGGCCCAGTCCGGGCGTTTCCAGGACGCTTGTTCGAGATCGTAGCCGACTGTCAGTGCCGCATCCGTCCCATCGGCAGCGTGTGTCAATGCCTGAGAATGTCGGTTGCCTGCGGCATCAGGCTTGGTGCAGCGCAGAATCTCGAGAATTCTGGTTCCTTGTGGATTGTACTTCACCATGAAGTAGTAGTAGGTGCCACCAGCGAAGCGTTCCGGGTTCGGAATGACCTCCGCGCCCCGGGCGAGTGGAAAGAGAAGGCGTGTCCCCCCGCTCCCCAAGTCCGTCTCCCAGATCCCCTCATCGTCGGCGGCTCCCGCCGGCAGTGTCGACGGCAAATCTGGATGATCTGGCATGCCGTATCCCGATTGCGTCGCATTCATGTAGTTGAGGGTGAAACCAACCATCGTGCTGCCATCCGGTGATATGTGACCGAGCGGGCCGCTGTAAACCGTGATTTCGTCTGACTCCAAATCGATGCGAATACCCCGCCCTGATCCATCCACAAAATCATTGGTGAACACGTACCGGTCGGAGTTTCCCCATTGCGCTTGCGTCCCAAGCTGGAGGCCCCAACACGTCGTCGTGTACAGCGTCTCGATCGTCCGTTCATGGAGATCGACGAGGCAGACGTCAGCCGTGTCCCCAAACACCGGTTCGCGATCCTGGAAAGGCAGCCGGGATACGAGCAGGTAACGCTGAGAGGGACTCCACGGGCAGATGTCGTAGAAGGTGTGGATATAGGACGCGTCGTCCGGCGTCACGCACGTGACGGGCCCCAAGGTCTTGCCCGGACGGTACTCCGCAAAGCGAAATGGCGTCTTCTGCGTTCTGATACGGCGAGATGTTCTGATGATCGGCATGTTTCCTCCAACGGGCACACACTAAATTTTCGCATCTCCCGCGGGGTCGTTCCCGCCGTGGAGTTGCGGATAGTAGCTGGCAAAAGTGTACTCAGGAATGCCGTCGAACTCCATATCAATCACCGCGATACCCGCGTGCGGATCGGGCGACGTCTTCGGCAAGTTCCGGAGCATGATCCTGTGCCCCTTGAACTCGAAATCGATCGGTGAGCCATCCGTGAGGAAGCGAACAGACTTGGGCGGCGAGAGGTATCCCCCAAAGCTCATCTGCCCATCGGGCGGCATGATCCAGTTCCAAAAATAGATGTGGTTCCCGGCGGCCGTCGCCCGGCAGATGCCGTTCGTGCCGTAGAGCTGCCTTCCTTTGACGACCCTGCGACGGGTGCGCCCGTAAACCGCCGCCCCGTGGACGTCAAGCCAGCGGCCGATGGTCTCGATCGGCTTACGCATCTCCTCAGGAACGGAGCCATCCGGTGCGGGAGCGATGTTCAGCAGGAAATTCCCGCCATCCGAAATGCAGCCCTGAAGCTGCCGCAAGACCTGTTGCGCGCTCATCGTGTAATGCTTTGCCTGCTCGCTGTCCATGTAGCCCCAGGCCAACTCATTGAATCGGACACAGGCCTCCCAGTCACGCTCGGATGCATTCATGTGACCTTCGGCGGTGTCAAAGTCCTCCGGCAGGTGGCTGCGCGCGTTGATGATGAGCTGCGGTTGAAGCGCACGCAGGCGCTGGTTGCGCTCAAGAGAATTCCAGTCCTCCCACGTTCTCATCGGGAGGGCCACGTCGTACCACAGGATATCGACCTGCCCGTATTGCGTCAGCAGTTCCGTGGCCATGGCCTCGATGTAATCCAGGAATCTGGCGCGAGCGTCCTCATCGACGGCACAGCGCCCGGAATCCGGGTGATGCCAGTCCATTAACGAGAAATAGAAGCCGATTCTCAGACCAAAATGGCGGCAGGCGTCCACGTATTCCTGAACGATGTCGCGCTTGGCGCCATGATTGACGCTGTTGAAGGGGTTGACCTTCGAATCCCAGAGACTGAAACCCTCATGGTGTCGCGTGGTCAGCACCATGTACTTCATCCCTGCCTGTTTGGCCAGGGCAGCCCACTGGTAGGCTGCGTCAGGCTTCGGGAAGAACTCGTCCGCAAAACGCTCATATTCATGGACCGGGAAATTCTCGCGCACCTGGGTCCACTCCCCATGCCCCGCCTGCGAATAGAGCCCGTAGTGAATGAACATGCCGAAGCGGGCCTCACGCCACCAGGTCATGCGGGCGTCGCGCGTCGCCGCTGTCCGGGCCTCGTATTCGTCCCTGCTGAGCATGGTTATTTCGCCTTTGGTTCCAGGATGCAGTCCATGTCCAACAAGCCCCGGCGGAGGCCGGCATAGGGAACCTGGGTCATGGTTGAGAGGTCGCCCTCGATGACGATGGAAGCCGCAATGGCCGCAGCCTGACCTGTCACCATACAGGTCGTCATCATCCGGATGGTGTCCATCACACACTCGTCAACGCTGATGCAGCGTCCGCTTGCCAACACATTGTCGAATTCGTCGGGGATCAATGCCCCATACGGGATAGCAGAGAAGCCGCCCCGGCTCACGCGCTTGGCTGGACAGAAGCCCTTCTTCTGGTCGGTGCTGTGGCTGCCGTAGCTCCGGATGATCGGGGTGATGGGCTCCGGGGGGAGCTCGTCTCGGCCCAGCGACTCCTCCGTCAACTTAGTCACGCCGCAGATGTGTCGCCCCGAACGGACGCAAACCTGCTGCGCGGCGTTAACCGGGAAACAGTGCTCGTAGCCGGCCATCTCCCGCTTCATGAAATCCACGATCTCGAAATTCCGCTTGCGCAGTTCGTGGTCCATTCGGGTCATGTCCTCCGAAGAGCAGGCATCCCCGCTGGCATGGGCGAAGGCCAACTGCACGACTCCCGGGTCCAGCTGATACGAATAGCCCAGATGGTCCCAGACACCGTCCGGAACGGCTCCGGCCTCGAAAAGTTCCTTGTAGCGTTTGGCGTTGACACTCGGATCGTGCGGGGTGACGCCGCCCGCCATGAAGAAAATGGACTTGTGCATGGTCTCTTCCGGCCCGACGTGTTCGGTCCTTCCCCCGGCTCGGTGCACCAGATGAGCATCGCCAGTGGCATCGATGAACACCTTGCCTTCGACAATCTGGGGCCCTTCGAGGCAATCCACCACGATCCCGCGCACACACCGCCCCTCGCGAACCACGCCGCATAGGTGCGAGTAAAACAGCTTCTCGACCTCGCTCTCGCTGAGAATATCGTGGTAGACCACGCGCAGGTCCTCGGTCTTGGTGATGACTTTGCCAAGCAGCGGCCGGTCACCAATCGCCCGGAATTCGGGCATCTGGCAGCCGTCGTTGATCAGGAACGACGCTGCGCCGCGCGCATCCATCCGCCGGATGACTTCCTCCGCCAGCCCACCGACGAGCTTTCGGCCGCGTTCACCGAACCGGAAGAAAATCGTGCAACACCCATAGGTTCCCACGCCTCCGGGATAGCCATACTTCTCAACCAGGAGCGTCGTCTTGCCCAAACGTGCGGCTGTCACGGCCGCACCGATGCCGGCAGGCCCGGCGCCTACGACGACGACATCGTACGTCCCTCTCACCGGCAGGTCCACGCTGTAGTGCATTCTGAGAGCAGCTCCTATGTCATGGAAAATCAGGGATAGGTCAACTCGGGTCAGCAGCTAATCCTATACTTGCCTGGATCACAAAGGTCAACCGGGATCGAACACGTGCGGCTCGGGCTGCGAGGCGGGGCGATTCATCGGCTGATTCCCTTGTAGGCTATTCCGCGGAAGCTCTCCTATGATTGCCTGCCTGTTGTACCAGGACGCGCCGTGAACCGTCCACGACAGAACCAGACCGGGCTCTACCGCCCGCGCAAGCCGTACTCGTGGTTTCCCTGTGTTGTGCTCTGGGTGAGGGTCCCAAGAGAGGCCTCACAGCCCGAGAAAACGGTGAGGGTGCTTGCGGGGAGCTCTTCAGGAGTCACTGTAGAGACGTTATCTAGTTGTTTCCTCCGGCGTCAGGGGTGGGGTCAGGACGATCAGATGGACAGCGTTCAACAATGACTGACTGCGGCCCGCCATCCAGCAAACACGTCCCTCCCCCTCCCTTCCACCCCACCTGCGTCTCTGAACCCCGGCTGCATTTCTCCGCACATAAGCACGCGGCCACAGCGCTCGCGTCAGGGATCACCTGCTTCCTCGCACAGAACCTTCACGGAAGCAACTCGTCGACCAGCCAGCCACCTTTGGGCTTCTGTCTGCCAGGCTTCGCTTGGTGCGACAGTTCCTTCTCCTGCAACGTCTACGTAGCTGTGTCTTTTGCTGCGTTTTTGGCTCTCCTTCTGGCTGTGTCCATCGTCAACGCCCGGCGCCTACGCGCTGAGAGATACTTGCGGCTCCGCGATGAATCCGATCGGCGGTACCAGGGCAAGCTCACTGCCCTGCAGACGATCAGCAACGAACTGTCACAGGCTCAGTCACTGGACGAGCTCTGCCGTCGTGCGGTGTCTCTGGCCGGTCGCACCTGGGCTTTGACCGAATAGGCATCTGGATCGCTGACGGAAAGGAGGTCCGGGGCACGTATGGGGTGGACAGAAGCGGGAGCGTGGTGGACGAACGAGAGTGCCGCAAGCGTATCAAGGACGACCCTCTCGTTGAGCGTCTCTTCCTGGGAGAGGGCCCGGTCTACCACGAAAGCAATTGGCCTCTGGTGGACGCAACCGGGGCCATCCTTGGCCATGGGGAAATAGCAGTAGCAGCTCTCTGGGATGGCAAACAGGTCCGCGGGTTCGTCTCAGCCGACAGCCTCCTGGGACACGCCCCAATCACTGCACCGCTCCAGGAACTGCTCGTGCTGTTCTCCTCGTCGATTGGGCATCTCGTCGCCCTGCAACTGGCCCAGGAGGAAGCCCGGACGACGGCCGAATTCCACCGGAGAGTGCTGCAAGGCCTCCAGGCAGCCGTGGTCGTGCATGCAGCCGACACGCGCATCGTAATGAGCAACCAAATGGCCGCAGACCTCTTGGGGGTTGGTGAAGAAGAAATGGCGGGTAAGAGGGCTCCCGACCCGGCCTGGGATTTCGTCGACGAGGACGGGACCCCGATGGTGCAGCGAGACTACCCCGTAAACGCAGTCCTGCGCACGCGCAACCGAGTCACGGACCTGCTGGTCGGCATCAAGCACCATGGTCCTGACCAAACCGTGTGGGTGGTGGTCAACGCGTTCCCGCTCCTGTCCCCCGACAGTACGGTCGAGAAGGTCGTGGTGACGTTCACGGATGTGAGCGCCAGGAGGCGCATGGAAGAAGAGCGTCGGGAGTTGGAGACCCAGATCCTCCAAGCTCAGAAGCTTGAGAGCCTCGGAGCACTCGCCGGAGGCATTGCGCACGACTTCAACAACCTCTTGGTCGGCATCTTGGGCAACGCTGACCTCGCTCTTGACTTGTTGCCGGCCGACCACCGTGGGCAGACACACCTGGCCAAGATCAAAGAGGCGGCCACCCACGCGTCAGACCTGGCCAACCAGATGCTGGCCTACTCCGGGAAGGGACGCTTCATCGTCGAGCCGGTATCCATCAATGCAGTCGTCGATGACATGGCGATGCTACTCCGCTCGTCCGTGGCAAAGAACGTGTCTCTGGCCTTTGATCTGGCCGACGACTTGCCGTTGGTCGACGCCGATGAGCTCCAGATCCGCCAGCTCATCATGAATCTCATCACCAACGCTTCCGATGCGATCGGGAAGGCAGCCGGTGCAGTCACTGTCAGAACCACGGTCGCAGACGTCAGCGACGGTGGCGACAAGGGAGTCCCTCCTGCCACAGAGATTCCTCCCGGGGCGTGCGTCTCGGTCACTGTCGTCGACGATGGATGCGGGATGGACGAGACAACGAAACGACGCCTGTTCGAACCTTTCTTTACAACCCAATCCGCCGGACGAGGACTGGGCATGGCCGCCGTCCTCGGGATCGTGCGTGGACACCACGCTGCCATCCAAGTGGAGAGCAAGCCCGGAGTTGGGACCACGGTGACTGTTTTGCTCCCGGTCTCGGCCTGCCCTCCTTCCTCGGTCTCGGTCTATCAGACCTCAGCCCCGGGAACGGCCGAGCCTGTGGCAAGGGGCGGGACCGTTCTCGTCATTGATGACGAGAGATCCATGCACTTTGTTGCGAGCGAGCTTCTGAGAAAGCACGGCTTTGTGCCTCTCATGGCCGCTAACGGGAAGGAGGGCATCGAGCTATTCAACAAGCACGCCGAGGAGATCGTTACCGTATTCCTCGACCTGACCATGCCCGACATGAATGGCCATAGAGTATTTGACGAGCTCCGCCGCAGAGATCCCGCCGTCCGGGTCATCCTGTGCAGCGGATACAGCGAGCGGGAAGCCAGCCGCGACTTCTCTGACAGCTGCCTCGCCGGCTTCCTGAAGAAGCCCTTCAAAGGCAAGGACTTCGTCGCCAAACTCAGTTAGTGTCGAATAAGGATGGCGAAGTGGTCTGAAGGCATGCGGATCGCGTAGAGGCGCTTCCCCGTCTCGACGCTCTCTGTCACATCCGGCTCCGCCACCGTCCCGCCCTGCACATTGACCGCACTCCCCTCGGCCGCGGAACCATCGGCCAGCCGAAACGGCCGGAGCGGGCCGTGTGAATATGTTCCTCCCCCAGAGCCATCCCTTCGCGGAGCTCCACCGGGCGATGGGGAACATCACAGGTCCGGACGTCCAGTCGGCCGGGACTTCACGATAGTAGTGACCGTAGTAGACCACGACTTCGTCCCCATCCCTTGCGTCTTATATCACTCCTCGTTACGTTCCTCGCCGCAGCCGGAACGCAATGTCTTATCGCTCTCCAGATTCCGCCCAGACGCGAAGCCACTGACTCCTGTCGTGACCTGCTGCGTTGGAGCCAACCCGTGCTGGCCGCCTGGTCCATTGAGTCCGCGAGATAGCGATTCCCGCCCATGAATCTCGCCCCTTCGGTCGTCGAGTCAAGGCGTGAGTCTCGTCTGCGGCATGGCCTCTGCTTGCTGGTGCTGTCCCTGGGTGTGGCAGCGCACGGGCAGGGAACGCGGGCCGACTACGAGCGTGCGAACAGCGTTGGAAAACGGTACGGGGAAAGGTGGTTGGCGTGGATCTGCAAGCGGCGTGGTCGGATGGTGATCCGACAGTGGTGTTCCGCAGGACCAGGCCCGGCGCCGGCTACGAGTTCGTCAAGCTGGATCCGGGGACGGGGCATGAGGAACCGGCCTTCGATCACGCCCAACTGGCGGCGCTTGGGTCATCGGCGATCGGCGACGATGTCGACGTTGACCGGCTGCCGGTTCGCAGCTTCGACCTCGATGACGGAGGTCACCTGTGGTTGCTGCTGCATGGCGAAGCGGGGGCTAAAGCTGTCAGAGCAGTGAACGGGAGCAAACCCGGACTGGTGGACTTGGCTGAGTGCCCTGTCCTCGGGATGGAGACTCGCCCCCCGTCTCGCGTCGAGGCCAGCCGCGATCACGGTGGCGAGGTCAATCTGATCTTTGTGAATCAGACAGACGACCCCGTCCAACTCTGGTGGGTGGATCGCAACGTCGATCCCGCCAGCACGATGCAGTGCGTGGACCGTCTCATCAAGGCCGACAAGGACTTCGACCTGATCGTCTTTCCCGGGACAGGTCACGGGGCGGGGACCAGTGCCTACGGGAAGTGGCGCATGCGGGACTTCTTCGTCCGCCATCTGCTGGGTGTGGAGCCCCGACGCGAGTGAGTCTCCCCCCGACCCCCGAGTACCAGGAGCGATGTCCTTGGAACGCTCTTGGGAGGGGGGGCGGACCTCCAGACTGGAGGCCTGGCTCCAACAAGTCCAGTTCGCAGGGCTGACCCGAATGCGCAGTTCAGTCTACGCACCTCTCTTCCTTGAGCCCATCAGGGAGTATGGTATCTTGATTGACACCGGCTGGTTTATGCAGGAAGGACAGCCATGAGGACGAACGTCGAAATCTTGCCCGTATCTCCATTGATCACGCTTGTCGCCACCAGTTTTCTGGTCGCGGCAGCAGCGCAGACCCCGGCGGCTCCGCCGGCGCTCGACCAGCTGAGGAAGGGCTACGGCAGAGCCATCGACAAAGTGGACACGGAGTACGTCGCCGCCCGGCGGAAGGGCGTCCAAGCGTACCTCAACGAGTTGGCGGAACTGGAGGAGCGCTTCCGCAAGGCGGGCAATCTGGAGGGCGTGCTGGCCGTGCGCCGCGAGAAAGAGCGCAACGACCTGCCCGCGAGCGGCAGCGACAACGGAGCATCCGGCGAACGTTTGACCCGATTGCGCAGGAACTTTGCGCGTGCGGCGGCCACGCTTGAGCAAAGACGAGATGCCGACCGGCTCCGGTGGGGACGTGCGTACCTGGAGCGCCTGGCCAAACTGAAAGCACACTTGACGCGCGAGGGACTCGTGGACGCGGCGCTCGCGGTGAAGGACGAGGAGGAAAAGATCGGCGCTGTCGTGGCAGGACTTTCCCGGACGGCAAAGGCGGGGGAGGAGAAGGAGGCCCGCGGTCCTCGGCGCGGCAAGGGCTGGACGTCTCCTGCCACCGGCATGGAGTTTGTCTGGACCGAGGCGCTGAACTGTTGGGTGGGCAAGTACGAAGTGACCAACAGCGAGTACCGTGTCAAGGAACAGGCCCATGCCTCGAAAGCGTACCGTGGACACAATCTGGACGACGGCCGGAGACCCGTTGCCTACGTGACGTGGCGCGCGGCCCAGGCCTACCCCAGATGGCTGACCGATCGTGAACACAAAACCGGGAAGCTGCCGAATGAGCTTCAGTACCGCCTGCCGACGGGCAAAGAGTGGATGACCTTTGCCCAATGTGACGACGGTCGCAAGTACCCGTGGGGTCGCCGATGGCCGCCAAAAAGAGGTCGAGCGGGGAACTACCGGGACGACAAGACGCCGCTGGGAGGGATCGGGATTGAGGACTACCAGGACGGCCATGTGGCGAGCTGTCCCGTTGAGGTGAGTTGGGAGAACCCCTGGGGGCTGTACGGCGTCGGCGGCAATGTGTGGGAGTGCACCACTAAGGCTCCGCTCGGCCCGTTCGACGCGTGGCGTGGCGGGTCCTGGAGCAGCGGCGATCAGGAGTGGTTGCAGTGTTCAGCGCGCTTCACCGACTCCGCGCCGTCACAGCTCTACAACACGGGGCTCCGCTTGGTTCTGTCTCCCTGAAAGGACCCGGGGCAGAGACTGCGTCTTGTACCTCGCTGAACCGCTTGGGGACACCCTTGATGGATGGGAATCCGCAGCAGAGGAGACGTGAGTCATGATGCTGGCAATCCCCCTCCTCCTCGTTGCCTTCCTCGCCGTGGCTGGAAGACAATTCCTCATCACTCACTTACGGGAATGGCTGCCACTGCGCAGGTCATACAAGGTCCGTCCGGTTTCCCGTATGGCGTCGATCGTCTCCGCGTACGGAGTGTCACAAACATCCACAAGCCCCACCTGGTAGTTCTCTCCGTCACCGCGCCCCGTCAGTGCCTGCTCTCGGAACGTGAACCAGTGAGCGCCGACGATGTTGGGGCGCAGGATCGCCTGGCGCATGTAGTGTCGATAGGAGTGGGCACGCTGCCGTTGGTTGCTGGCGGATCGTAGCCCAGGGGACAGCATCCCCCGGTCAAGTGCGCCGAAGTGAAACTCGCCAACGATGTAAGGCACATCCCGCGGCGTCTCTATCGGTGAATGTCTGTAGCAGTTGATACTGACCACGTCACAGTGGGTCGCGCTTGCAGCCAGAGCCTCAGGGTTGCGGTCGTGAATGCGGCTTCCCAGGTACAGCTTGTTGGGGGCGGCCACACGCATTTCCTCACGGACAATCCGGAAGTACATATCGATGTCCGGCACGAACTTCCAGGAAAGCTCGTTATCGATGAAATAGCCGATACACCAGGGATCCTCAGCAGAACGGGCATGCTTCGCCAATTGCCTCCGTAACGTCTTTTGGAGTACCGCTTCGTTCCCGCGAATGACTGCGGCGGCTTCACCGTGTTTCTCTCCCAGGTTGACGGCGACCACGTAGGGCGTCCGTCGCTCCAGATAGACTTGCGGGTCCGACCAGTTCCCGCAGCTATTCATGCCCCAGGAAGACAGCCGATCATGACAAAGGCCGATGTAGACCGCTCGCCACGTTTCCCCGTACTTCAACTGCATATTGACTCGCGAAAAATCGACGTAGCCGGTCTTCTTTCCCTCATCGGGTATCGACGCAAAATAGTGTTCACGGCCTTTCACCCGGGTGCCGACTCCGAATCGGACGCCGTTGGAGCCGATGGACCAGAAGAGGTACCCTTCGGGGTCGACAAACCACCATCTTCCGTCGTGCTCTTGTGTGCGGAAGTGCCCCGTGCCTGCAAGGCGAGGCCCCCTTGCCCATCCACCGAAACGGCTCCATCCGGGGCAGCGGGGGTAGGCACGAATGGACGCGATTTCCCGCCGTCCGTGGTCCTTCAACTGATCCACTGAATGCACCTTGTTCGTCCAAGTCTGGTGCCGGTACTGGCCAAAGGCATCGACAAAGGGGAAGAAGTCATCGCCAGGAGGATGAAGAGCCATTCGTTTGCCAACGGCCCGGATAGCCTTGACGGCAACTCTGCCGCCGACCGCCTGACCGTCGAGGTCACCGAGCTCCAGGGAGCGCATGACCAACGGCTTGTCGTAACCACCCCAAAAGTGGATGTCGCCACCCGGCGCGCCACTCATTGCCCCAAAACGCTTTCCTCGACCCTTTACAGAGAGATAGAGGAGCATGGTGTCAGCCTGCCCGGGCTCCAGATGCACCAGGGAGGAAGGACGGTCCTTCCGGTTGATTTTGCCCTTTATTGTCAACGAGGTCGAGCCGTTGTTCTCAAGATCCACAGCTACAGCCACGTACGCGTTCAGATTCCAGCCCGCCTCAGGTGCGGAGATCCGGACAAAGCCGCTTGGCTTCCTGAAGGTAACGTTCAGAACGTCGCCCTTGTGGACGGTTGCCCTAACGCTCTCAATGGCGGGGTGGTCCGTTGCGAAGTCCACCAGCACCCGGTTGTCGTCCACAACACCGCAGAGCGATACCCCAGAGTCGTTTGGGGCGGCCTTGATACCCGTCCCCATCCGTGGAGCACCGGCAGGATGGCCATCGTCACCTGCATACGAGACTGCCGGGAACACACATGTCCCGGTGAGCACGACACAGGCGATTGCGTTGAGTGTTGTCATTCAGTTGCTCCTACCTCCCGGGAACGGGCCCTGCTCTGCTCCCCCACCAATGATCTTCCCGCGGCCACTCCGACCTCAGATGGCATATTCATGCCTATACGAGCCCGCGTTTTTCGCCGTACAGATGCACGGGGGGGAAGATAGAGTGGAGGGCCATGGTAGGCAATCGCTTCCGGGGGGTGAAACGAAACGACCCGCCCTGTCCAGAGAGGACGGGGCGGGTCGATGTTGATCGGTCTGCTCGCTGCTATTTCTTGATAGCGTCGAGCTTCTTGGCGGCTTCAGCCTTGGCCGCTTCGGCCTCTTTCGCGGCGTCCTTCTTGACCTCGGTCGCGGCATCCACGGCCTTTTCTTCGGTCGTCTTCTTCTTACAGCCGGCGACAGCGAGAACCAGCGAAGCACAGATCAGCATCATCATCAGTTTTTTCATCATCGAGTGCCCTTCCTTTCAGGGGGGGGAGGCGTTGCTGCCCGAAACGTGTCTCTTCGCCCCGAACATGAACACGCAATGTACGCGATGTGGAACTCAAGGCAAGGCCTCAGCCCGAATCGCAGGCATCCCGCGGGATGTCTGCCTCGGCCCAGAACGCACGGGGTCGCAGGCCTTGGGATTCGCGGCGCAAGCGGCAAGGTGGTGGTAGGATTGCTGCTGAACAGAGATTTTGGTCTGCGGCAACGCACAGACACAACCGCGGCACCCCTATCGTTCGCCCGCGTAGGACTGGCCCCGCGTCCTCGTGGACCGAGCGATCGCCCGGTGGGGCGGTGTCATGGCTGATGTCACCCGTTGCGAGTCAACACCGCACAGCCGCGTGACACGACCTGCAGCGAGATACCCTCACCGGCCTTTTGAGGCACGTCCGCTGCTTCCGGTGTGAGGAGCCGGGCAGCCCGCGGGTCAGGAATCGTGATGTTCGCGGCGGCATCGGAGAAGTTGACGACGACGACGTACGCTTCCCCGTCTTGACCGCCCACTTCATAAGCGCGAGCTGTCTTGCCGATTTCGAACTCGCGGCACGTCCCGACCAGTTGCCCGGCTTGCGTTGCGTCGGTATCAGTTACAAACGCCAGGCACGCGGTGAAAACCTCCTGTTCCGGCTGGTAGTCGCGCGGCTCAGAGGAACAGACTCCCAACCGGACCGTCTGGCCGGCGTGGGCGCCGAAGGCGTCATGCTCGGCCACCGGCGCGCCTTGCTCGTCAACCTTGCCGAATGGCTGGCACGTGACGCGCGCCGGCGTGCCGATCGGGATCACACTCATGATCCCGTCAATGTTGAACCAGGGCGTCGATACATCCTTGACGAAGCGGCACTCCTTCTCTCCGCCTTCGTGGTAGATCGTCCTCTGCATGTCGCAGAAGATCGAACGGACGAAACGCCAGTTGACGTCCATCGTACTCAGCCCGGCGATGGACTGCAGAGCGCGGCCTGACGCGGCGAAGACCACGGTTCGCCCGTCAGGCAGGGCCACCATGGCACGATGGTCGAGCACGCTGCCACGCGTGTTGGGCTCCAGCTTGGCACCGGGTGGGAACATCTCGTTCCGTTCGCTGACGGCAAAGCCGCCAGCGAAGGTCTCCACGCGAGTGCCCTTCGAGCCGACTTCCAGATAGCTGCGGCGTCCTCGCTTGTCCAAGATCCAGTAGTCGGGAGCGAGGTTGTCATCCCATTGAGCCAGGTGGTCGCCCAAGCCGTGACCGCTCGGCAGGATCAGCCCCGTGGAGGTGTGCTTGCCGGTGGACCGATAGCGACGTCCCTGCCAACCCCAGGACGCGAATCGCTGTGGATCTCGAACAGAGACGAATTTCGAATGAGGGCTGTGCAAGACCTTACAGTGGGCCGACTCGAGTTGTTCCTGCGTCACGGGGCGGGAGCAACCGTGGGCCTGACGGATCCAGTAGGTGTAGCCGAGCCGTGCCGCGTCGTTCACATTGAACACGTACTCGGCGTTGCTGGGCCCGAAATCACCATTCCCGCGATTGAGTTGAAGCCACTCCAGATGGCGGAACTTCCCCTGCTCAAGCAGCCTCGCCTCGCCATCACCGAACATCATCTGAAGCCCCACGAAGTCGTAGTGGATGTCGCAGACACCGTAGAGGTAGTCGGCCCAGTCCTTGCCATTGGGGAAAGCGGTTCGGCCGTCCCACAGCGACAGATCCTTGAGAGCATTGGTCATGTCTCGGAAGTGGTGGGTCCAGACCGGGGAGACCGATCCCTCATTCCGCTTCAACAGGTCGTAGAGCGAAACCATTCGGTGCCCGGCAATCGCCATGTAGCCCGGGTGAATTCCCAGGGCGTGGTGAGTGAGCGTGAAGTCAGGGTGAAGGACCGGGCAGCGGTGCGCGACCCACTCCTTGATCGCCTTCCCGTCGACTACGGTGCCATCCTTCAGGTCCGCTGCCACGCAGAGCGAGCTGGCGTAGCCGTGTTTGGCCAGATCGAGCCACTGAGCTGCATGCGGATGGTCCGGATAGAAAATGGCGCCCCGGGCCAGGAGGTTGATGGTCCAAGTGATCCCTTCGTGCCGGTAGTCGTCCAGCGCCTCGGCGCGGCCACTCGTGCACTCGTCTTCGACGACGTCGACGAGGATCTCGCGGATGCGTTGCTTGTTCTCAGGCGTCACCAGATCCGGAGTGAACTGTAACACGTCGAGCATGTCACCAATCACCCACGTCTCGTAGCGAAGACTGTTTCGCGATGGATTCTTGCCCCAGTAGCCTTCACCTGGGTCCCTTGGGTCGTACGTCGTGCACAGGAAGGCAATCCCGGCATTCAGCCGCTCGCCCAGTTTTTGGCGCGTCCACATGGGGTCGTCCAGCTTCGAATCTGCGGCCAGGGCTGCATAGGCCTTCAGCGAGCGAGCGGTCCGCACGCGGGGGAATTTCCCCGCGCCAAACCGGCACAGGCCCAGTTCCGGCCGATCGGGATCCGGGCCCCAGTGCTCTTCCGCACCTGTGACCCAGCGGAGAAAGACCCGCCGGTAGTCTGCCACCTGGGGATAGTCGTCCGGCAAAGCGTCGCGCCATGTGGCGTATCTGGATTGCAGCATGAGCGGCTTCCTTTGATCGGCTGTCGAGGCGGCCTCGTTGTCACCGGCCTCGTGTGCCGTCCGAGCGCAAGCAGGATCGGCGAACGAGAAGGAACGCACGGGGCCTTGGAATCTGCATTTCCGGCCCGTTGCGCAGAGCATTACCAATCGGGGCGCCCTGAAAATGCAGATTCCAAGGCCTGCGACCCCAAGTCCCCTGGTTCGTTCGTGCCGGGAACGTAGTCGTCAACGCGCCTCCGCTATCGAGATCACCTCGGCATTCTGTACCAGCCACGTGCTGCCGCTTCCTCAATCACGGATCTTCCGGGGCTGTGCAATCGTCTGGATCTCCGCCGGAGCCAACGCGTAGCTCAGCAACCGGATGTCGGCAATCTTCCCGGTGAAAAACTGCGGATCGGGCTCGTGGGCCCGTCGACCGATCCGCAGCGGTTCGTCATTGGCGAAAGGGCCCACGGAAGAGAGGTCATACGGCCCTCCGCTCAGTTCTCCGTTCACGTAGGCGGACCCCTTCCCGGCACGGCAGACGAACGCAACGTGCGTCCACCGTTTGTGCGGCACGGACCGAAGTGCCGTGCAGTGGAACTGGTTGACCACTCGGAAAGAAACGCTTCCAGGCGTGCCTTTGCCGGGCCAGCCAAAGCTCCATTGATTCGGACTGTCGAAGCCGTTGCCCTTGGAGAGGACAATGTGGCCTTCGCCCTCCCGACACATCCAGAGCATGATCGTGAAATCGCCGTCCCCAAGACTGAAGTTAGCCGAGGCCTCGGCGTACGCCTCCTTACCGTCGAGCACAAGAGCAGGTCCGCCAAAGGGCCCGGCCTCCTCCATCACCACAGCACCGCCGCAGAGACGCGCATCCCCCGCGCCGCCCTCGCAGTCGATCAACGTGCCGTCCTTCGTCAATTGCATGGGGTAGTGCGCCCCCCTGCCCTTCGTCGCAACGGTTACGTCTTCTCCGCCAACGAGAAGGTTCGCCGAAGACGTGGCATCCTTGAACGGGGCCAATCCCACACGGTACTGCCTGGTGAGATCCATCCCCTCGACTGCCAACTCCACGCATTCGGGAGCCACGCTTCGGACCTTTCTCACCTTCAGGGCCGGCACAAAGGCGTAACCCTCCGGGCGGGACATGCTCCGAAAGTCCATGGCCTTGCTGAAGAGAATGCGCACGCGTTTCCCATCCCATGTGCCCCAGGCACTCTCCACTTCCGGCGGCGTGCGATCACGCAGCGTACGCACGGTGCAGACACTCGATCTCGTCCCCAGGTGACAGAAATCGCCATCCTGCGCCCCCACCTGGTAGCGGTACGCGGTGTGCTCGGGCCGGCCTACATCCGTGAAGGTCGTTCCCTCCGTCAAGGCGATGGCCTCGCCGTCCCGGAACACGGTGTACTGAGGCGTCTGGAGAAAGTCGCGATCGGGTTGTTGCCAGTTGAGAACGACAGTGTCGTAGGTGGGTGCCGTGGCCGCCAATCCCCGGGGAGACGGCGGCGGGACTGGCTTCTTGCCGGGACCACCGAACTCCTGCGGGAAGGCGTCCGTCAAGCCGATGCTGTCGTACTCCATGAGTTCCGTCCGGAACCCGTCCTTCCAGCTCACATTGTGAGTCTGCGCGGATGCACCATTGTCCGGGCCGTGGGTCCGTATCTGTTTGCCCTGCATGCGGATGAGGTGGACATTCCGAAAGACCTGGTCCATAGACATCTTAGGCCAGTCGAGGAAGACGCCATCCGCGCCTGAGTCCTTCATGGACGGCACAGCACAGGAATCGGAGACGGTGATCTGCTCGAATGTGTTGACCGAACCACCGCCGGGGTTGTTCAAGTTCGCGCAGTGAAGCGCCCCCATATCCCCGCCATCCTGTCCGCAGCGCGACACTCGCACATGGTGGAAGTGGTTCCCCTTCGTCGGGGGAAAGCCGTTGGTGATCGCCGGACCGTACTGCCGCCCGGTATTGCCCCGAAGCGTGATGGCGTACCGCACGGAGTTGTCCAACTGACAATGACTCACTTCGTTGTGACTCGCGTGGAATACGGTCACACACTCGGCATAGGTGTGGATCTCACCCACATGGCTGATGTGCGTGTTGTGAATCCGGTTGCCTTCGCAACGTTTCTCAGTGGGGCTCTTCTTGTCCGGCGCGCGCGAACGGTTCGAGAAGCTCACGCCGTTGAGTCCCATGTGCTCGATCCAGCACCCGGTGACCAAATGGTCCGTGTTGTGCCCAACCATCATGATCCCATGGCGCCCGCTGTTCTTCAGGTGGCAGTTGTGGACCGCTATCCCCGCGGCATCGGTCAGCCAGATGAGAGCACCATCCCTGGCGCCGGAGTAGGCCCACATGGGCTGGTGAGGAAGGCAGTCCGTTTCCTCCAGGACCAGCCCTTCCAGGCGAATGCCCGACACACAGTCCGTGTGGGACGCGCCGCGGAACTCCACTAGACGATTCACTACGGGACGCGTGATGTTCAGCTGATCCGGATGCCCTTTGCCCACAGGCTTGTAGTAGAGCGTATCCGTATCTTCGTCGACGAAAAACTCGCCCGGTGCATCCAGGAAACTCATGTCGTCTTCCAGGAAAAAACGGGCCCGGGCTCCGACGCCGAAAGACAGTCCCCTGGCACCAAACACCAGTTTTCGTGCGACCGGATCGATGGATTGCACCTTGTACATGCTGCGGTTCCAGTCGCACTTGCCCCCGGTGAAGATGAGTAACTTCGTCTTCGTGCCGCTCAGGGCGGGCGGTGGATCGTCCGCGGGATAGGTGAGCCAGCCAGGGCCCTTCGGCGCAGGCTCCCCCGCCTTGTTGTAGCGCTTGGGAGTGCCGTCTTCCGTAACCAGATAGCGACCTCTGGCACTGGGAAAGGCAGGCAGGAACTCCCGGTTTGGGAAACGTGCTTTACGCCCCCGCGCTCCGTTCTCGTACAGCGTGTGGAACACCACACCCTCGGGGAGCCCAACCTTCCAGACTCCATCGCGATGCACCTGCCAACCGAGTATGGGTGCGCTGCCCACAAGATGCGCCTTGCCGATGCCATCCCGACTGCGGTAGACACTGCCGGAATCGGCGTTTGTCAGCGTGAGTGGCTTGTCCAGGCGATAGCCCCCCGCAGCGAGCTCCACAGCCACCCCTGCTTCCCCCTTGGCCAAGACCTGTCGCGCCGCCACCTGAGCACGCTGGAGCGTCCTGAAGGGCTTCGCGACCGAGCCGTCGCCACTGTCATTCCCCGACGGACTCACCTGGATAGGCGCGGGGGGAGCAGCATACACCCTCGAGGACTCGGCAAGCACGAAGAACGCGCACAGGACAATCCCCCGAAAGCCAAGAATGCGGACAAAAGGCATGATCAGACTCCCAACTGTTTGTGTCATCATGGTGTGGCGCTCGCGGCACGAGCCCCGGCCTTCCCAACCTATTGCCTCCCGCCCCTTCTGCCATCTGAGCTCTGTGGACAAGGACACGTTGCCCCACCTGCGGGCGGGAGGTCATCCCCACCGACCACACGAACCATCCGCCGCAGACACCTGGTAGACGCGACGCAGCACGATTCTGACGAGCCTGGCTTTCGCCAGTTGTTTTATCGCTCATATCCGAGGCCGTAACTCATGACGGTTCGGTGCCTGAGAAGAGCCGCGACTTCCGGGAGCGGTATCCGGGGGCAGTGCAAAGCAAGACCGCTCACGTTAGTCGCGGCTCTGACGGAGGGGACATACCGCTCCCGTTAGTCGCGGCTCTGACGGTCACTCAGACCGCGATTCGTGCTGAAGTTAAAGACCAGCGGAAGCGGCGTGTCAACGACATCCTGTCACTGCATGGGGGCGGCGTGATGACATTGGGGCCACAGGTGCAATCACTTTCGACCTTTGAGCGGTCGGCTGATCAGCATCCTCAGCTTCGACGTCTCGCCGACCAGCTTCCTGGCGAGAATATCGTCTTCCGTGAAGCGGGCCATCAAGACCTCGCCGTCAGCACTGCGGTTCCGGTCGTATGAGATGTAGAGCGTTCCATCCGGGGCCTGGAACCCGTCCGGATAGGACACGCCCGTCCGCTCGTCCAGCATGAGTCCCCCCTGCCAGGTCTCCCCCTCATCTTCCGAAAGCCAGGCCGTGAGTTTGCAGCGCCCCTCGTGTCCATCGACAGTCTCACCATGCTTGACCAGCAGAATCCGGCCCGATGCGAGACGACGCAGGTGAAAGCGCGCATTGGGATGCTGAATACGGGTCGGGTACACCGGCTCTGACCACGTGTACCCGCAATCCTCGGAGGAGGTCTCGGCGATCCCCTTCGACGTCCGGGCAAGCATCCAGAGCGTGCCATCGCTGCGCTCGACAATCATGGGCTCATGCCAATCCGGGTTGGGAAATGAGATTCGCGCCCGCCCCTCCCAGGTGGCTCCCTGGTCCTTCGACACAAACACGTTGACGCCCCGGAATGGATCCAACTCGGGGAAGATGCCCGCGAATGGCCCAAAACCTGGATTCTGCAGCAAGTAGGCCGGCAACATCCACTCACCAGACGACAAAACAGTCGGCTTGTTCAGCGAGCACCCGTGCCAAAGGCGGCGCGGCGCGGACCAAACGGGGTCCTCCGCGTCCGGGTTCTCACAGACGGCTGCCCACAGGCCGCCGCGACCGTCGAAGTGACGCATGGTCTGGTCAAAGAAGAACCACAGTCTGCCTGAGGGATCGGTCCAGAGATTGCCGACGATGATACTGCGGGGAATCGGGTGGTTCGGCGATCGGCTGTCAATGACCAGTCGGGGTTTGGACCACGTCTCTCCATCGTCATCGCTGGTCGCGGCCAGCATAAAGGCGTTCGGACCGTCTTCGCCGCCGACCCAGGCGGCCCAGATTCGCCCCTTGGGCGTTCTCGCGATCCCAATGGTCATGCCATAGTCGAGTTGATCATAGTCGTATTCCGGCAGAGGCGATGTGTTCAGTTTGGGGGGAACCAAAGCAAAATCAGCGATGCGTCGCATGACGTCCACTTCATAGGCCCGGGTCTCTTCCACCGACATGTCCGCGAAGCGTGCTTCGGGATGGTCGTCTGCCTGGGAGACGGTTCCTGCCATAGCGAAGGCCAGGGAGCTGGTTGCCGATGTCATTGATGTGTCCTCACGATGACTCATAGTCCCTCTGTTGACGCGTACGAGTGTCGTCCCCCTGGCCAGGAGGGGGCCTCAAAGGCGGTTCCACGCCACGTACCTTGACCACCGACCTCCTCTTGCGCAAGGACCTGCATTTGCGCAAAAGGGACAGTAATTTGTCCCATCGTTCTACCGTAGGAGATTCACAATGAGAAGAAACCTGTTGGTCGCCGCATTGCTCGCAACGGGCACGTGGGTGACAATCGGGCACTCCAGTGTGGGCGCGGGGGAGCGCCGTATCGTGCTCAAGGAGTATGTGAACCGGCAGTGGACGAATGAACTGCTGAGCTATCCGTTCGAGGCCGAAACGGGAGCATGTCATGTGGAGTCCGTGCGCCTCGATGGCCCGGGCGGCCCCGTGCCTGTGCAAGTATCGGGAGTGACGTTCTGGCCCGGTACGCAGATGGTCCGCTCGGCCGTGCTGTGGTTCGTGGCGGATCTCGCGCCGCTTGCCGAGGACGCATACACCGTCCACTACGCACCAACACCAGTAGCGATTGCTGTAACAGGCGACCTCGCCACCTCGGTGACTGCGGACCAATTCGAGATGACGACCTCGCGCTTCGGTGCGCGTTTGAGGCTGGGTGCGGAGGTCTATGGCGAGCCCCGAGACTCCTCGGCCGTGTCGGCCCCCGTCGTTGCACTGCGGCTCGCAGACGGGACGTGGTTCGGCGGCAGCCGCGCGTTCGGGAACACGAAACTGACCGCGTGGTCAGCCGAACTGGTGGCGAAAGGGCCGGTGTTCGGAGAGGTCGCCTATACGTACCGATACGAAGATCGCAACGTGGTCACGTTCACGCTGCGCCTGTCCATCGGCTCCCCTGCCCTCCATTGCGACACCACAGTCGCAGAAGACAGGCCGGAGGACGGGGTCGACCTGATCTTGAGCGCGGGCCTGCCGCCGTTGACCTTGATTGCGCAACGGGAAGCATACGCGGACAGACCCGCGATGAAGGCGGCAAAGTGGAGTCAGTGGGTGAAGATCCCGCTGGCTACGCACACGGAGGAACTGGTCACGAATCTCAGTCCATGGGCTGATTGGTGGAACACGTGGACACAGACCTCGGTGCGCCTGCACATGGCGGGGGAACGCGAGCTGCACATCGCCAGCCGGGATCCTGGTGCGTGGGTCACACCGGCAGCCCCCGGCACGATGCGCGACTGGGCCGCTTGGCAACACAAGCTGCTGCCGGTCAGGAAAGGCAGCAACGGCGAGATCTTCCTACGGATCAACAACGCTGCGGGGATACGCAAGTGGAGCGTGGAAGACCGTGAACAGGCCTACGCCGAGGCACGACGGATGTCCCGCGCCCAGGTCAAAGCGGAGTGGCCACCTCTCAACGAGGTCAAGGACTGGATCCTGGAGTGGCCTGGCGGTCCAGATGCGTTGCACCCGCATCTGTTCGTGTCGGCCGCTGACGTGGCCAGGCACCAGGCGCAGCAGGTCGAGCAGGATCCGGACATCACCTGGCTGACCAACTACCTGTCACGGGAAGCGATCCGGCCGGTGCCAAGCTACAAGGACGCCCAGGCCATGCAGGTGTACGTGATGACCAAGGGTGACCCGGACGCGACCGCAAAGACGAAGCTATACGATCGGGCCCGGCAACACCTGGGTGCCCTGGGCGATTTCGACAAGATGCGCTGCACGCAGACCGTGGCAGCGCTCTACGATCTCATCATGGGTACCGACCTGATTACTTCTGCGGAGAAGCGTCTGTATCGCTCCCAGATGGCCTTCCTGGGTTACATGGTGGCACGGCCCTCAACGTGGAACATCGAGCGTGGCTATCGCTCATACAATCCGAACATGAGTCTCTCGTATCTCCTGGCACGCGGAACGGTCGCTGCCGCGATCCCAACTCATCCCCTGGCGAAGGCGTGGGTTGCGCCGGGACTTGCACGGGCCAAGGCGTGGTTGAAGGAGGTCGGACCGGAAGGCGAGTGGTACGAAAGCGCCCATTACTCGCAAGTCAGTGCGTTTGCCATGACCTCTTTCGCCGTGGCACTCAAGCAGGCGGGATTCGAGGACCTGTTCCTGAACGAAAATCTCAAGAGATGGGCCATGTGGTTGGCCCAAATCTACACGCCACGTGACCCGATGCCGGGCCGCGGGAAGCGTCGGGCAACGCCACCAATCGGGCGCGCCACGGCCGGCGTGCCGTGGGGCCTGTTTGGACTCATGGCCAAGGCAACGCGCGACACGGATCCAGCCTACGCGAGCACCATGCAATGGGCCTGGGCCGGGACTGACTACACGTTGAGCACCGCTAACCATCTGGGTGGTTTTGAGTGTGTATACATGGATCGGGACGCCCCCATGGCCACACCTGCCTGGCGATCGAAACTGTTCCCACAGGTGGGCCCGTTGTTCCGGAACGGCGTCGGCGGGGAGCACGAGAACTATCTGGCACTCCACGCAAACAAGGGCGCCGGAGTCAGGCCTTCGGAGCTCGGCTGCATCGCCATGTGGTTCGCCCGGGGCGTGCCCATCGCCGGATCGTTCCCAGGCGGCTACAAGGAGCGGCATCAGCTCCTCATCTCTCGCGTCATCCCCGCCATGTCCTGGAGCGAGGGGCAGCCGTGGGATGAAACACGGTTCGGCTGCGACACCGATGTGAAGATGGGCCCGTTCAGTGCGTTGCCACGGCAAGACTGTTTCACCGCCAACTACGTGCACAAGGGCTGGAAAGGCGGACGCTACGGAATCCCGAAAGGGCCGGTCTCGTGGCCGCCCGTTCCCGCGGCCGCCGGCTTCCCCGTCGCCTGGCAGCGCCGGATGCTGTACATCCGGGACGACGCGCCCGAGGGGCTCAATTACCTGATTCTGCGCGACTCCGTGCAGGGCGGAAAGCCGTCCTTGTGGCAGATGTGGACAGCGACCGAGAAGATCGGTACACCGGCGCAAGTCCAGGACCTCGATGCCTTCCTGGCCGACAGCCCCGGCAAGACGCCGGTTCCCGCACATGAACTGCAGGGCAACCGCCTCACAGCGGTCGGCCGATTCGGAGTCGATGTCGAGTATTACATCGCAAGCCCGGCGGAAGCACGCCCCTGGACGATGCACTGGAGTCAACACTACGTGGACTACAGTGTCACGGGCGACGACTACCGAGACCTCCTCCAACTCCGATTGGACGGGGACGGCGAGTATTTCGTCGCCATGTTCCCGCGCTTCCGCACGGAAAGCGCACCCGTGTTCACAGCCATGGGCGACGGGACAGTCATCAAGATCAGCGGCAAGTCCGGGACCGACTACTGCTTCCTGCCCGGCAAGGAAACGGACACGCAGGCGGATGACGCACACTTCCGCGGCACAGTAGGCTCCGTGCAGGACCGGCAGGAAGACCTGGTGCTGGCCACGGGCGCCGCGGGCGAGGTGGGCTACCATGGCTATGCGATCGCCGCGCCACAGGCGGCCAGCTTGCGCATCGCGGCCGACACATTGGTCGTGCGGCTGTCCTACGACGCGCGGAATGGTGGCACAGCGACACTCAAACTGACGGGAAGATGGCGGCTCGCACCGGGTCAAGCCGGTGTGACGATGACGACCGTTCCGGGTGGTTACAAGCTGATGCTGGCCGCAGGCGTGACGCAAGCCGAACTGGAGCAGGAATAGGCCCCCCCCCCCCCACACACACACACTAAGATAGGCAGGAAAAACGGCACACCGCTGCGCTAAGTGCCTTACTACAAACGCCTGCATGCTGGTGACGAAAGTCGTTCGTAGTTGGCAACGTAGGCTTGGCCGAAGTTGCGTTCTTGCTGCAATTTCTAGACTACTCATCCAAGCGCTTGCGCCGATGGCATCGGTCGCCAAGCCGGCCCGGATCAGCGGTCAACCAGCTTCGGGATCATGCGCGCCGCAATCTGTGCCGCCGGGTTCTGGAGGACGTTGCTCAGCCCTCTCCCTCAAGTCGCGATATGCAAGCAGGAATGGGGTTGTTCCCGGCTACCATCTGCGGCGGTGTGAAGTAAGTTGAGCCGCTTACAGGAAAGGCGAGAGGACGCTCCGTGGATGAGGCAGCGGGAGATTGACCGCTTCTCACTTGTTGTTGGAGCTCCCAGCGTGTCACAGCCTTTATTGGAGAAGCGATGAGCATGCGATGGCCTGAACTTGCCCGTGAGAACAAAGTGTGGACCCGGTGGTGGTGGCTGGGATCCGCTGTCGACGAGGCCGGGATCACGCGCGAACTGGAAACCATGAACGCAGCCGGCATCGGCGGCGTTGAAATCACCTCGATCTATGGCGTCAAGGGGCAGGAGCACCGTTCCGTCAGCTACCTTTCGGAACGCTGGCTGGAGCTTCTGGCCCACGCCTGCCGTGAAGCCCGGCGACTCGACATGGGAGTGGATCTGCCTCCGGGATGCGGATGGCGGTGCGGCGGGCCGGACACCGACGACAAGTATGCCGCCCGACGGTTTGCAGTGGCCGAGGGAGACGGAACTGCCGCTTCCTCCCCCGGGGTTGATCCGGAAATCGGCTTCGAAAGCGTCAAACGAGCGGGCCCCGGCGGATCGGGGCGAGCCATCGACATGTTCGACGCAGAAGCCGTCGGCCGGTACATGGAACGCTTTACCCAGGCCATCACGCACGCGATCCCCACAGGATCCATCAGAACGCAATTCCATGATTCCTGGGAATATGGTGCTGACTGGTCACGCGAATTGCCGGCCTTCTTCCGTAGCCGCCGCGGCTATGACCTGCTCAAGTACGCCTCAGCCCTGAGTGACGACATCCCAGGCGAACTGGATGACGATACGGCCCGGAGGGTCCGCCACGACTACCGGGTCACCTTGGAAGAAATGCTGCTGGAGAACTTTGTGGGCCAGTGGAACGGGATCTGCCATGCCGAAGGGATGCTCACCCGCAACCAGGCCCACGGGTCCCCCGGCAATCTCCTGGACATCTACGCAGCCGTGGATATCCCGGAGACCGAAATCTACCGTGATAAGGTCTCTCCGTTTATCAATAAGTTCGCCTCTTCAGCCGGCCATGTGGCGGGACGCAGGCTGATCTCATCCGAGAGTTTCACCTGGCTCTCTGACCACTTCCAGTCCGATCTGGGCAAGATCAAACGGTATAGCGATTTCCTGTTTCTCAGCGGGATCAACCACATTCTCTATCACGGTACGGCCTACTCCGCAGAGGATGCCGTGTGGCCGGGGTGGCTCTTCTATGCCTCGAGCCAAGTCAACTCGCGCAACCCCATCTGGCGCGATCTCCCCGTGATCAATGCCTACATCGGTCGCTGTCAATCACTCCTGCAGGACGGCCAACCGGACAACGACGTCCTCCTTTACTGGCCGTTGACCGACATCTTCATGGGGTCGCCCGGCCGCAAGATTACCTTCCACATCGATGGCGACCGCTGGACTGCCGGCCCCGCCTTGCAGGATGCTGCCCGGCAGCTTTGGGAGGCCGGCTTCCTTTTCGACTACGTATCCGACCGGCAGATCCAGGAGTGCATCGCTGAGAAAGGTGACGTTCTGACATCCGGCCAGTCCCGCTACCGCGCCATCGTTGTCCCCCCCTGCCGCTACATGCCCGCCGCGACGGCAACCGCGCTGGCCGGGCTCGCGGAGAGTGGCGTGCGGATCGTCTACCT
>Ga0209045_1001034_pt1 | contig 27674 bp, 4 predicted proteins | sample SaaInlLV_10m_DNA_4_FD_184664 | JGI IMG/M metagenome (GOLD analysis project Ga0209045, IMG submission 184664) | Marine microbial communities from expanding oxygen minimum zones in the Saanich Inlet - Saanich Inlet SI072_LV_200m_DNA (SPAdes) (version 2) | ecosystem: Environmental > Aquatic > Marine...
GGGTTGGTTCCGGTTGAGGACGTTGCAGGTTGGTGAGAGCCAGACTGCCACTTTTCCGCAGCTGACAGCCGGGGCGCACCCGGAACGCGTGACCATCTTCCTGGACACCGGGGATGAGACCGAGGAAGAGAGTGAGCTGAACAACACGTTCAGCGTTCCGTATCCTTGGTAGACGCCCCGTGTCCGGCCCGTGTGAGATACTCGAAAGACAGACTGAGAGTGTCAGTACAGGTGCTTTCCAGCGGGGGCGGGAACTCTCGGGCGATGGGGATTGTGACCGGGCGAGCTGAGTCTCCTTTGCCCCCCGCCATACGGTGCTGGCTTGCACATAAAGTGGTACTATGTTCTACAACAATTGTAGACGGAATTGGCAAAAACTGCCGTGTATTCATGGAGCGGTTACGTTTGGTGCCACGGGCATAAGTCACTCCAGTTTGTCTGTAATAGCTCCCTTTTCTTCTGTCTGTGGCACAACACCTGCGGACAGAGAGACTCCGTGGCCGAGAAAGGGAGCAGTTCGTCGTGGCTGTGCGTGCTTTGGAGGCGCGAGTACTTGTTATGAACCTGAGCCAGCCGAAATGGTGTGATACGTTCGGACTCAACGGGGCGACGGGGCCATGCGGTCGTGTCTGCTTCCGGTTCTTTCTTAGAGCACCGGCGCATCCGTTAGAGTTTCGTCAGACTAACGTGGTATAAGGACACGCAACATGCTGTCAGTATCTCTCAACCGGGCCGTCGGCAAGCGGCGAGCCAGGGCGTGGGCACAGGAGGCGCAGTAATGACTCGACCTGCAACTGTTACGGACCGGCGGGCATGGTCCTCTGCCCGGTTCTCCGGCGTTCTGTCCCTCGCCCTTCGGCTGTCATGCCTCTGCGTTACGTTCGCGTGCGGCGCCGACACGGTGCGCACTCAGACGATCCAGCTGCGGCAAGGCTGGAACAGCGTGTTCTTGGAGGTGTCCCCGCCGGAGTTTTCTCCGCCGGATCTGTTCGGAGCGCTTCCGGTGGATGTAGTGGCGGCGTTCTACCCCGCCACCACGTCCGTGCAGTTCGTCAGTGATCCGGCCGAGCAACCGTGGCAGAAGGGTGGCTGGGGCGTGTGGTACGCGCCGGAACGCCCTGAGGCCATGTTCTCGAGCCTGACCACGATACTCGGCAACCGTCCCTACCTGATCAACGCCAGAAAGGATGTCACCTTCTCGGTCACGGGGAGTGCGCAACTCAACCACGTGCCCTGGAAGTCCAACTCGTTCAACTATGTTGGTTTTGGTCTGGACCCCGCCGATCCACCCACGTTTGCGGAGTTCTTTGCGGGGGCCAAGGCACATGCTGGGGGACGGTGTTATCGGCTGGTCAGTAACAAGTGGCGGAAGGTGACGTCGCCGAGCACGACGCTGATGAGATCCGGGGAGGCCTACTGGATTTACTGCACGGGACGGTCCGCGTACCAAGGGCCTGTTGCCGTCTCCTTTGCCGGCCTGTCATCGATCGACTTTGGGGCTAGCCTGGACACGATTGCGATTTCCCTCAGCAACGTCGGGCTGGCCCCGGAAACCGTCCGGCTCGACGCGATCCCGCCCGACGCGTTGCCCTTGGTGTGGGTGGAGCCCGACTGGGAAACGTTCCAGAACACCTATCCTGCTCTTCAGGCCTCAACCGACCTGCCGACGATTGAGCCGGGTGTCACCGACACGTACCGCATTCATCTGCGTCGGGAGAAGATGCCCGATGGCGAACAAGGCATGCTGCTGAAACTCACGACTGACAGTGGACAAGTTCACTGGATTCCCGTTACAGCGAAGAAGGGCCAATGATGCGCGGACACGCCCTCGTCTGTAACTCCACGTCCAGGCGGTTTTGACCGTATGGCCATGATGGATCCCAAGCCAGAGACAGGTATCATGAACAACAAGCCTTTGTTTCGGGCCTTCTCGCACGGTCTTTTCTCGGCGAGGTCTTTGACCACACTCCTTCTTTTTGCAGGCTTCGCCGCGTTCGCTCGTGACCGGAATGCGTTGCAGTTTGTTGTCGACGGCGCGCACCTGCACCCACATGCAGAGGTCGCCGAGCAGGCGCCGTTCAACGTGAGTACCGGTTTGACTGTCGAAGCGTGGGTCAGGCTGAAGGAGTATGGCGCGAACGAATTCCCGCCGAAATGGCAGGCGCTCGTGACCAAGGGCGAAGCGTGGGGGCTGACGCGCTATTCGAACACGAATCGTGTTGCCTTCCGCACGACCGGCGACGGTGCGACGCACGTTCTGGCCGGTACCGAGGCAAACGAATTCACGCCCGGTCAGTGGCACCATGTGGCCGCAGTGTGGGACGGGAGCACGAAGCAGCTCTACATCGACGGTTTACTCGATATCTCCGAAGCGTGGGACGGGCCACCCGACGTTAACACGTTTCACGTGATCCTCGGCGGCAATGAAGAGCATCCCGCTCGCGTGTACGAAGGGGACATGGATGACGTGCGCGTGTGGAGCACGGGTCGGAATGCCGCGCAGATCGCAGCCGCGGTGCGTCGGCGCCCTCTCGGCAGCGAAGACGGCTTGCTCGGCTACTGGCGCTTCGAATCAGTGAGCGCGGGCGCTGATGGCGTGCCTGACACGTCGACGAACGGTCACCACGGTGCCCTGTACGACATCGATGCGGGGGGCGCGCTCACGGCAGGCGGGGTGCTGGTTGGCGCGCCGTTGCCGGGCGAATACGCGTTGCGTGTTGATGGTGTAGACAGCCCCGCGGACAATACGGGGCAGTTCGTCAGACTACCTGACAGCACGCTCTTCGACTTCACCGATGCCATGACGGTTGAGTGCGACGTGTACGTGTCCAGTTCGCACAGCGCTTGGTCGGGGCTGGTCTCCAAAGGCAGTGGCGCCTGGCGCCTGGCAGTGGATGGTGACCGCACAATCGACTTCGAGGTCACCGGGCTCACGCCGGAGAGAGTTACCAGTCAGACCGTCCTGGCGGCGGATGAATGGCACCATGTGGCAGCGACCTGGGACGGCTCCTCGTTGGTACTGCTGATTGACGGCGAGGTCGACGCTTGGGAGCTGGACGTCTCCGGGGTCATGGCTGTCGATGCTGGCAAGCGTGTGCTGTTTGGGGCTCAGCCTGGTGACACTGGCGTGGGATACTCGTTCAAAGGACGGCTGGACAACGTCCGGCTCTGGAACACGGCCCGTAGCCCGCAACAGATCGCTGCCAATATGAGCCGCGTCTGTGGCGGCCACGGTCCGGGGCTGGTCGGCACGTGGGATTTCAACGAGGGCGGCGGGGACGCGGTTGCCGACGGTCGCTTGCTCACTGAGCCGGCTGCCGACACACTTGATTTCGAGGGGGCTGCGCCTGGAGTTTCTGTCACAGAGGACGGGGTCCAAGTCTCCGCGGACACGGGCGCCTTCGCAGTCGAGACGAACACGGGCTCGGACGCGCTTCGCGCCGACACGACAGGTGCGTTGGTCACACTGACACGGGTTGATGGACACGCGTTTCGCCTGCTTTCCATGGCCGTTGCGAACACCGCGGACGATGCCGAGCCGGGCACGCAGGTTACCTTCGAAGGGACGTTGGCCGACGGTGGAGGAACGGTTGAGCAGACGGTCACTCTCGGCGCCGAGTTGGACGTGACCACAGTCGAGTTCACCGGATTCAGTGATCTGGCCTCCGTATCCTGGCTCCAGGAAGCAACGGACCATCAGTTCGACACGATCGTGGTGCACGACGTCGAGGGTGTGGCCGTCGGCCAGCTCAAGGCGGACGGCGTTTTGGCCAACGTCCCGGGCAACCAGCGTGTGCCGGGCGCAAAGGTGTTGGCAGCGCCTTCTCCGTCCAACTACGCGTTGCGCTTCGACGGTGTCGATGACTACCTGCAGGTCACGCACGCCGACGCGTTGGACCTGTACGAGTTCACGTTCGAGGCCTGGGTGAAGCCGGGTGCGCCCTCGGGCGGCGAGTTCCGCACGATCATGCGCAAGGGCGATCTCGGGTACGGTCTGGCTATCGATGCGGATGGGTACCTGCGCTACTTCGTCGGGGACGGTGCCGCCGAGAATGCCGTCAGCTCGACCGGTACGGTCAGCGACGGTGAGTGGCAACACGTGGCCGTCTCGGTCAGCCCGCCGAACAACACGATTCAGTTCTATATCGACGGCGAGCCGGCCGGCGAGGTGGAGGACGGCTCCGTGCTGACCAACACCGACGACCTGGTCTTTGGACGCCAGGGCCTCAACACATTGGCCGGCTATTTCAACGGTGACTTGACCGAACTCCGGATTTGGGACCACGTCCGCCGATCGGACACTATTGCGGGGTTCGCGAGCCGGCGTCTGCCGACCGTGATGACCGGGCTCATCGCCTACTGGGACTGCAACGAGGGCGCTGGTGATATGGCCGCGGACGGCACGGACAATGCCTTGAACGCGACGCTCATCAGCGAGGGCGGCGCAGACCTGACGACGTGGACTTACGGCCCCGCTGTACCATTCCGTGAGGGTCAATACTGCGCGACCTTCGACGGGGTTGATGACTATCTGGCCGTCCCGCATGATGCTGCCCTTGATGCCGGCGCCGCGATGACGATCGAGGCCTGGGTTCGGCCCGAGGCCAACGAGACCGAGGACAGTCTGCGCACGATCGCGCTGAAGGGCGACAACAACGCCGATGTCACCGGGTACGGTCTCGCGCTTGACGGCGGCGGGCAGCTGTGCTTCTGGGTCGACGCGAATGCCCTCAACGTGCTGCGCTCGGCTGGGCGGGTCACGAACGACGTCTGGCAGCATGTGGCTGTCGTGGTCGACGGCGGCACCGCCAGCTTCTACATCAACGGGCAGCCGGCCGGGACCGCGGTCACCGCAACGATCAACAGCAACACCGAGTCGCTGTTCATCGGCCGGCAGGGACTGAGCAATGGCACGGCCCGGAACCACTACAAAGGCGCCATTGACGAACTGCGGATGTGGAACACTGCTCGGGCCGCTGGCCAGATCGCCGCCTCCGCGATGGGGCAGTTGCCCGGCGCCCAGACGGGGCTGGCCGCGTACTGGCGCTTCAACGACTACGCCGACTACCTCGAGCTCGATGACGATGAAAAGTCCGACGCCAACGCGTTGGCCGCGACCGACGTGGTTGGCGGTCTGGAGGCCGGTCTCCAGAACGCGACGGTCGATGCCTGGCAGCCTGGTCTGTACACCATCGACTGGGATGGGGATTATTGGGACACACCCGCGTTCCCGGCCGGTCTGAACCTGGCTCCGAACCCCGAGGCGGAAGGGCTTTGGCTCGGCACCGTAACCATCGTTCAGGTTGCCGACATCCGCACCGCGCGTTCCGACTACGCCGGGGTGTTGGCGCCGACCTCTGACATGGCATCTTTCGACATCTTGTTCCACGTCGACGGCAGCGGCCGTACGCGCCTGCTCAAGGACGTGATGCTCATGCGCGCCATGGACGAGGGCGACGCACAGGTGGACGAAGCCGATCTGGACGAGGACGACGATCCGCGCCTGGTATTGCTCACGGATCCGACGCTGATTTCGCGGTTCAAGGGCGTGGTGATGCGGCGCGGCAAGCTTGTTGGCAAACGCTACGGCACCGTGGCGTACGATTTTGACGGCGGTGAACAGCCCTTCGCCGGCGGTCTTGGCGCCGGGCACGCTGTTCAAGGCCGGGTTGTATTACCCCGTACGCATCCGACCAATCCGTTCCGGCACAAGTACCATCCCGGGCATCGCAACACGAGCGACATCAACCCGGACCACGGCTTCGAGGTCAGGCGCGAAATCACGATCGAGTTCGCGGACTCGATACCCGAGGGGGTTAACCCCGGTGGCTACGGCGTGGATCGCCTGTATGGCGGGTTCCGCGAGGTCGTTTCCGGTCTGCACAAGTTCCCGATTGCCGCCGAAGGCACGATTGCACTCACCCGCATCTGTGACGTCGGCGTGCTGAACGAGTAGGAGAGGACGGATGCATAGTCGCTCTGTCACCCCTCAATCCCAGATCATCAACCGATCGAGGCGACCGATGAAACGTCTGTCCCTGAGCTTGCTTGCTGTTCCGTCCCTGTTGCTCGCCGCGCTCTGGATCATGCCGTCTGGAGCTCAAGCCGGCACCAGCATTGAGGGCTACCCCTACTTCGCCAAGCTCCTCGGCGGGAAGAACACCGATGCTGCGTATGATTGTGAGTTTCGGGATATGGCCGTCACCGATGACGGGCACGTGATCGTCGTCGGCTACACGCGGGGCGGGGCCTTCACGGTCACCAACGATATCAGGTTCATCAAGGGGTCGCATTCGGGCAACAACAGCGCGATCATCCTGTGCATGGCGCCGTCGGGCGAGTGGGAGTGGGGAGTCTCGCTGGGCAACGACAGCGTGTCCGGTGTGAATAATGAGGCGTATGGCGTCGCCGTGGAGGGAGCTCATGTCTACGTAGGTGGGAAGTTCAGGGAACGCCTGTACTACAGCCGGCTGACACCGACCGACAGCAACGAGGAGTTGACCGCACTGGTTGACACGCACGATAACAGCGCTCTGCACGAGGACCAGTATGCCGGCTTCCTGGTGAAGATCAACCTTGCCGACGGTACGTTCGCGGCCGCCATGGAGATCGAGAACGTAGGGGGGTCAAATTCCACGACCATCGTTCGTGATGTCGTCGCACTGCGGGACAGCGTCTATGTCTGCGGGGATATGTCCGGCGGTGAGAGCGACGGGAAGGCGAAGTGGACCATCTGCAACGTGCAGTTTGGTTACTACGGCGGTTCGCTGGATGACGGTTTCTTTTCAGCGCGCATAGCGAACGATCTGACGTCGTGCAGTTGGGTCGTGTTCGGAGAGGATCGTGGCTCGACGGGCACTCAGAGGTCGGGGGTGTCGGACGGCACGGCGCGTGGGATCGCCGTGGACGACGCCGGCGATGCCTATGTGTGCGGCGCCATCGGCGGCGGGAACGACTGGGGCTCACAAACCGCCCAGATCAACCTCTCCAAGGCCGGCACGCTGAGGACGAATCTCTACGGCGACATCAAGACAGGTGCAGACAGCAACAACTACTGGAAAGGTACGCAGAGCTGGTTCTTGCTGAAGGTGCCGTATGATGCGGCCAACGCATCGGCAGGCGATTTCATCCTTAACTACGACGTGAACAACTGGGACAACGACAACATCGAGAACACTGAACCCTACTCGATCGGGAACTGCGTGGTGCTCGCCGGCGGGTACGTCTACGTGGGCGGCGAGTACAACGGGTTCCTGCAGGACGCGAAGAAGGACAACCCAAGCGACACGAGGATACCGGACATTTACTCCCATCCATCGAACATGGATTACCCGCCGAAGAACCGTGACGGGTTCATCATCCGTTTCGACACGAATCTGGTGCCGGACGCCGCCCTTGAAATCGGCACATCGGCCCAGACCGCATCGGGCGGCTCGACCCGGTGGCCGGACGCCGTGCTCTCACTGGTCGCCGATACCTCGGCCGAGCGTCTGTACGCGTTCGGGCACTACGGTGGTCCTGAAAGCCAGTTCAAGATCCCCGGCGAGGCCAGTGTCTACATGAGCACGATCGGCGATCAGGACGCGTTTGCGGCCGCGATCAATGTCGAGTCCAAGACTGGCGGGGTGAATATGTCCTGGGAATGGGTGCAGAGCACGGCGACTCTGGACTCCTACTTGCCGCCGCCGACGGCGAGGCTGGACGCGTCGGGCATCGACTTCTCGCGGGGACGCATTTACTGCATGGGCACGTACAACCCCACCGGCGACACCAACGACGACGGTGACGACGACCGCCCGCTGAAGCTGGGCACCGAAGCGAAGCTGACCACACTCAACGTGACCCGGGTGAACAACGGTGACGACGTCAGCTTCATCACGGCCGTTGACAGCTCGGGCGAGTACTTCGAGCAGGTGGAGCTGGAGATTGTCTGTCCACTTGCCGAAGCACAAGACGAGATCTCGCCGGGCGTCGGCACGTTCCGGTACTTCAAGGATTCGCTGGTCACGGTTGTTGCGCCGGCGGCGATCTACCAGAAGTCCGGGGCGGAGTACGTGGCGGAGAACATAGAGGATCAGCCGGCCGATGTGGGAAGTTACGAACGCCGGTTCGTCTGCACGGGCTACACCATCGGCGACGGTGTCCAGTCCGATGAGGGCACGCGTTACGCCACGGCTCTGCCCGCGGACAGCAAGATCAAGTTCAACTGGCAGAGCCAATTCCGGCTAAAGATCGAGAACGTCGTGGTTGCGCCGGACGACCACGGTTTGCAGGATGCAGAGCTCGCGGCGCTGGGCTACCCGGAACCGCCCGTCGGCGTTAACTGGATAAAGGAAGGCACAGCGGTCGGACCGCAGGTGTACGGCGTCGGCGGGTTCGGTCTGGCCGGGGCGGAAGGCTTGCGCCTGCGCTATGGCCTGACTCGGTACGTGGGGAGCGGGGCCGCGCCGCCGTCGAGGAATGTGACTCCCGTCGTGCAACTCCTGCAGTTCGGCGACGGCGACTATGGCGACTTCATCATGGACGCGGCCGCTGAGATCACCTACGAGTGGACGCGCCAGTATGAAGTACGCGTTCGGGTCGCCAAACCCAGCGGGGCTGAGATGCCGTTGGTCTACGTGACCGACGGCAGCGGCCAGGACCACAGCGCCGGTCCGGGCGACTTCTGGTACCACCACGGCACCACGTTGAGGACAGGCTCCCAGTTGAGCAACGACGACACTGGCCTGCAACTCACTGGCTGGGAACTGGCGAGCACGAGTGTGTTTCCCGTCTCCCGCTTCGTGCCGGGTGAGGATGGCCACTTGAGCACGCATCTGGAAGAGACCGATATCGGCGGGGTCACCTACATGTTCCTGGAAGGCACGGTGACGTTGACTGAACCGTTCCAGGTCACCTGGGACTACGACGATATCATCTACTATGTCAACGCTGCACTCGGGCAGCAGCTGGACCGCGACTTCTTCAACAGCGCCGCTGTCAACGACGCCAACGGTCCGGTGGCCGACGCTGTCGGTGACTGGATCGATTTCGCCAAAGCCCCCGTCGTGCACCAGTCCGACGATGAGAGTGGTGCTCAAATGGCTGACCACGACATGCACGCCTACGACAGCGTTGGCAAGCGCTCGTGGCTATTGCAGCCCGGCGTTGCCGTCCTGGAATGGACCTGTGAACCCGGCAGGGGGCCCAGCGATACGCTGTTCACCAAAGTGCACACGGGTTTCCCCGGCGGCAGCTCCGAGGACAGGTCAAACGTGGTTTACTACAAAGGGACTCCGGAGGTGCTCACCGAAGCGGCTCCCAACCAATACGGGGCCGTCATCATCGACCAGCCGCAGGATCAGCAGAGCGGGATCCTGACAGGATTCGAGGCGACTTTTGACATTCGCATGAGTGGCGCGCCCGAGAACAGCGGCTGGAGGGCATCACGTGGTACCAGCTTCAGCTATGGGGGCGGCATTGTCAGCGACTGGGCTGGGAGTACGTCCGGGACAGGGGACGGGCTGAGAGTGCAGTTCTACCAGTGGGAGGACAGAATTGCGCTCGTCTATGGCTCGCTGGAGGTATTGAGCGTGCCGACGACGGACTTCGGGTGGGCGAACAAGGCCGCGTGGTACCAGGACGCGAACGAGTGGATGCCCGCGAGCATCGAGGTCAGCACTGACGGCTTCGTGACCGTCCTCATCGACGGGCGGATCGTTTGCGACGCGTTCGAACTTGACGTCTGGGATCCGCAGGCGGGTTGGCGGTTCGCTTTCGGTGCTCAAACGCACAACACCGATGACTACATGAAGCAGGAGATCCGCGAGGTGTTGATCACGGCCGCCGATACGACTCACGCCTCGGGCAGCGTGCTGTTCGCGGACGGGACGGAGCACGAGCTCACGCCTCCGCAGAACAGCCAATACGGCAGCATCATCATTGACAAGCCGGCGCCGTTCGACACGCAGCCGGTCACCGATTTCCGGACGACGTTCGACTTCCGCATGACTGACAAGTCGGGCGCGGCCGCGGACGGGATCAGCTTCAGCTACGGCGGCGAGATCTCCGACAGCTGGGCGGGCGGCGAAACGGGCACGGGCAACGGGCTGCGCGTGCACTTCGACTCCTACGGCAGCGAAGGACTCAGGATCTACCTGGACGGCGACCGGCTGGCGATCGTGAGCATGGATGTGTACGCGCACGCCACCGAGGATTGGGCCTCGGCGACCATCGCGGTCAGCGGCAAGCGCCTGACCGTCATCGCCAGCGGTACGTACGACGGTGAGGCCTGGGAAGAGAAGGTCTGCGAGAGACTTGCGGTTGATGAATGGGCGCCCCAATCGGACTGGCGCTTTGCGATCGGCGGGCGTACCGGTGGCTCGTACTCGCGCCAGACGGTCCGCGACATCAGGATCGAGGCGGTCGGCGGCGATCTGATTCCGGATTACTTCGGGAACCCCGCCGAGTCGGGCGACGTCTATCCCGTCCCTGAGACCGATCCGCGCCGGAAGCACATCGCTGACACGCCGTCGGTGCAGCTGGACGTCTCGTCGACCGATGGGTACTTCCTCCTGACCGACTCTTTCTACTTCCGCCCGGACATCGGTGCGTCCGGCTCCCAGGTCGGTGCACTGACTCCCAGCGGCGACTTCGACAGCGAAATGCCGGGTTGGTCGGTGCTGCTGTTCAGCAAGTCCACCATCGACGGCCTCGCCGCCGATGGGGACCTCACCCGCGAGGAGCTGTTCACTCGCGTGATCCGTACCGAGAAGCTCTATGCCGGCGAGCAGTCCCCCACGTGGTGGGACGACAGCGGCAGCGGGTTGCTGCGCCATGGGGGCTCGGCCGAGATCGGGGCGAATGTGGGTAGCGAGTACGACACAGCCGGTTTGGGGACGGGCTATCTGATGACGAGTATCGACCACTCGCCCCGGTACATGACCGGCCTGATCCCGCCCGACGTCTGGCTCAACTACAATCCCGCGATCTACAATGCCCAGACTCTGTCCGGCCCCATTGTCCCGGTGAACATCAAATACCACGGCAACCCTCTGTCTCGCTCGCTGATGCCGAGAGACGATCTGGTGGTTGTGTGGTACACCGACGATCCGGATTATGCCGACGCTGATACCTCGATCCAGTGGCCGTACCAGCCCGTGTGCTACCGGCGCTTCCACTGGCCCGACCAGGCACCCACTGCCGGCAACCCGACCACCAGACGGCGGATTGTGATTGCCTCGCGCCTCGGCTCGGCCGGCAAGGACGAGGCCGGCAACGAGCAGTTCGACTTCGATCCGGAACGTTACAGCGACGTGATGATCTACAACCAGCCCATCCGCGGCGACGGCTTCAACCCAAACGAAGAGCATGCGCTGATTGCGCCTTCGTTCGCAGACCTCGACTCCGCCACACCTCCGCCGGCCGCCTACGCACTGCGTAACGACCTCAATGTCGATGCCGATTCGACGGACGACGCCTACACCTCCGAACCCTACGTGTTGGTGCAGTATTTCGACATCGAGGCGGGGCAGCACGGCATGGCGGCGTACGCGGTGCAGGCCTCGGATGGCAGCACCACGGACGATCGTCTTCCGGAGGGCAACCGCAAGTACACCTTCGAATACCCCATGGAAGCCGGCCAGATCGTGGTCGCACCCTACCCACTGAACCTTGTCATCGGCGCCACGCCCATCAACAACACGCGAAATGCCACGGACGGAAGCGGGCTGGCCAATCCCGACTATCCCGACGGCACCGCCTACGAGGATGTCGACCCGCAACAGCGCACGTGGTTCGTCGACCACAAAGGCACCGGCTGGGCCGTGTCCGGTAACGGCCGACTGCGGGCGCGTTACTACTATCCCTTCCGCACCGACTTCTGGCTCGATACCGACCTCGATGGCGAGGAAGACGGCATCATGGCTGGTGATTCGGTGTGCTGGCTGCCGGAAGGAGGGCCGGATGACAACGTGCCTGTCAGCGTCGAGTACCCGACGGAATGGCCCGAGTACGCACCCATCCTCAAGGCGGGCGAGACCCTCACCTACTCCGGTGGCGAGTACCGCGCGGACCATCCGGATGCTCCGGGCCTGCCCGGCGCGATCGGCTGGAGCGCTGGTCAGATTGTCTACGACGACCTCAATCCGGAGATGGAGCCGCTCGGCAGGAACGAAGCGGATACAGACTGGACGCTGCGTATCATATCGCCTCTGGAGCAGCGGCGGGTATCGCTGGACCCGTTGCCCAGCACGTTCGCTCCGGCCGGCGGCCGGGTGCGGGTCGTGGGAGCCGAATACCAGTTCGTTGAGCTCTCGGCTTCTCTGCAGGGGCGCGTGTTCTACGACTCGTTGACGAAGGAGCTCGGAATTCGCGGTTTCGTGAATGACCGTACGTTGGGCGACAGTGATCTGACCGCGGCGCCGCCGGCGGTCTACGTCCTCGAACCCAATGTTCTGACCGCAGCTGAGAAGGACGAACTCCGCGATCTTGCGAGCATGAACTATGACTGGCGGAACGCCGTGGAGGAGTTGCAGGCGCTGTGCCTGAACCCCGAAGCCTTGAGCATTGGCTCTGGTGCGAACTTCGTGCCAGGCAGCTTCCTGGTCGGTCTGCAGAAGCATGCGGACAACGAGGGAACCGAGTTCTCGGACAAGGCTGATCCCTTCCGCGGACTTGGCCCAGGCCTGGCCGTGATCCCGAACCAGGGCTTCCTCGACCCCGACAACGGTGAACTGCCCGACGAAGCCTATGTGACGTTCGCGGAGAACAACGACGAGTCCCTCGGCGATGCGCCCGTGTCCATGCACATCATCAAGGTGTCACGAAGGAACCGGTATCGCGGCTCGGTCAAGACGATTCTGCCGCCGAACGCGTTTGACGAGAAGGTGGTGCTGCGGCACACCGGCGACTTCGGCACGTTCACCGGCGATCTTGTCTATCAGTGGTTCACCCGCGAGGAGGACGGCACCGAACAGCCGCTTCCCGCAACCACCTCCCCCGACCCCTGGCAGTTCTTCAGCGGCGGCCGCGGCCTGTTCCAGGTCTCGCTCGAGGGAACGGGCCCGGTGATCCTGCGCGACAACCTGGTGTTCTGCCGCTACGCGCACAAGAACGAGACGAACAGCGAGACCGAACCCAAACCTGTCGACGAGACGACCGACTGGACCGGGACCGAGTGGGACACGTATTTCGACGATCACACGTACACCGTTGACGGCACCGACTACACCGCCTTGGGTGAGTGGGCTGGAGCCGGCAACTCGCCGACCGTTGACGGCGACTTCCTACCGCAGCTCGTGATGGGCTGGGTCAAGCGCGTGCTGGACGCTATCAATCCCTACGAGGCGCGCGTCAGCGATTTCAACAACATCGAGAGCCCGGCGACCTACACCAGCATGATCCAGCAGGCCGGTGCACGCTACGAAGGTCAGGTCGCGCTGAACACGGACAAAGACGTGATCGAGAACCACGGTCTGATCGAGCTCTACACGACCGTACTCGAACGCGCCAAGGACTTGAGTATCGACCTCAGTCAGCCTGACAACTCGCCCGGTGTGGTCAGCGCGATTCTGCTCGCGGCCACGCGCATCGCGCAGTTCTACACGATCCTCGGCAACGAGGCTTGGTGCGACGCCATGGACCCGACCATCGGCATTGGCAACGGTAGTGTCGACTACAGCAACGTGGCCACGGGGCTATTCTCGTTCCAGAACCAATTGCCGAACTTGCTTGACGAGGAGTTGGCCCTGCTGCGCGGCGGGGACATGAGCTTTGCGCGCCCCGTTTACAACCGCCTGTTCTGGAACTTCACCAAGGAACAGGGCGAAGCAGCCTACGCGACCAACTACGACATCACCGATGCGAATCTCGATGGTTTCATCGACGAAGACGATGCCATGAAGCTGTTCCCGCAGGGGCACGGTGACGCCTGGGGGCATTACCTGTCGGCTCTGCGTGTTCACTACGACTTGCTCAACCACCGCTTCTTCAACTGGCACGCGCGCTCTGAGCTCTATAACCTCATGGATATCGTGATTCCCGTGGACTATTTCGATGAACGGCACTTTGCGGAGACCGCCGCCGCCAAGGCCCGCACGGGCACGCAAGTCTGCCGTTTGACGTACCGTGACAAGTACGTTGACGACCCAGAAGGCCAGTGGCAGGGCTACGCCGACGCGGATTCCGATCGCGCCTGGGGCTTGGACGGGTGGACGCGGCGCGCCGGGCAGGGCGCCTACTTCGACTGGCTCACAGCCAACGCCATCACACCGCCCGAAGGCGCGGACGCGGACGCCGAGGGCATCGAGTTGATTGACCGTGGAACCGTACCCGAAATCTCCGAAATCTCCGAAAACCTGACCGCCGTCCAGCAGGTGTTTGACGATGCCGGCGATGGCGTCAATCCCTTGGGTGTCCACGCCGATGCCGTGCCGATTGACATCGACCCGGCGAAAATCTGGCGCTCAGATCGCGTCTGGGACACGCACTTTAGCCAGGTCTGCAGCCGCGCCGTGCAGGCCCTGGACAACGCACGCGTCGCTTTCAACCACGCCAATCGTCAGACGCAGCGCCTTCGCAAGATCGCGAACTCAGCTGCGCATGCGCTGGAAGAGGCCGAGAAGCAGGACCTGGCTTTCAGGAACCGTTTGATCGAGGTCTTCGGTACGCCGTACCCGGAGCACATCGGGGCGGGCAAGCCCTATCCCGCAGGCTACGACGGCCCGGACATTCTTCTTTACATGTATGTCGACCGTGTCAAGATCGAGCGTCTGACAAGCGGGACTAAGGAGTCGCTGACCTACGGGTTCGACACCAAGATCGAGAACCTGCTGGGCGACCTGATGGAGGATCCGGAAGACAACTACACCTGCAGCCACGACGCACGCCATGCCGGCGACGGGGACGAGGAGGTGATTGCCCAAGACCTGCCCAAGAAATACGAGCTTCAGAAGCTCAGACTCGTCTCTGAGCTGAAGGAGTTCTGGGAAGACATCTACAATCAGAGCTACGACAACGGGCCGTGGCTCCCGTTCGAGGCGTTCCACGACGACATCGACGACCTTACGTTGCCGGTGACCGCGACCGACTACGCGTACCAAGCGGACGCGAGCTGGGGCCAGCGTGCTTCTGTCGGCAAACTGCAGCGACTCATCTCCGATCTGGTTATTGCAGACGTCGATTTCACCTTCGCAACGTGGGAGTACGTGGGCAAGATCAAGGACATCAACTACTCCTGGGCCAGCCTGAAGGCCGAGCTGGAGTATCAGGCCGAGGCGCTCGAGACCAAGGAGAAGTTGATGGGGATGCAGCTGGCCCGTGACGCCATCGTGCTCGCGCTGAACCAGACGCAGCTTTTCCTGGGGGCCGCTGAGAAGATCCAGGGCCTCTACCTGGACGCGATTACCGCAGCCGTGGAAGGGGGCGAGCCCGACGAGGTCGGCATGGTCGGCCCCTTCCCGATCATCGCCTACAATCCTGACGTGGCGCAGACCATTAGCTGGGGGGTCAAAGCCACTTCCGGTACCATCTTCACTGTTCTCAATAAGGGCATTGATTTCGGCAAGAACATGTCCGGCTACCTCAAGACGCGGGACACGCTCGAGTTCAATCACGAGCTGACCAAGCTCGGGCTCGAAAACAGTCTGAGGCAGAAGTTGCTCGCCTTCAACCGTAAGCTTGGAACCGAACATGGCGGTTATCTGAAGGCTTTCCAGGGGCATGAACGCTTCATCCAGACCGCCAACCAATACCGGACTATGCTGCAGCAGGGACTTCGGATCATCGAGGAGCGCGGCAACTGGAACCGCAAACTCGCCCGCCGGACCCAGCAGGACCGCTACCATGACATGGCCCTGCGCCTCTACCGCAACGAGGCCCTCGAGAAGTACCACGACGCGTTCGATCTCGCCGCCCAGTACGTCTACCTGGCAGCCAAGGCCTACGACTACGAGACCAATTTCGCCCCCGACTATCCGGCCTCCGCGGCGGGGGTCTTGGACGAGATCGTCAGCGCTCGCACGCTTGGCGCTTTCGAAGGCGGCAAGCCCATCATCGGTGTGGAGGGCTTGGGCGATTGCCTGGCTCGGCTCAAGGCCAACTACGACGTGCTCCGCGGTCAGATGGGCTTCGACAACCCGCAGGTCGAGACCGGGCGTTTCTCGCTGCGCGGCGAGTGCTTCCGCATCCGCGAGAAGGGCTGGGTTGATCCCGATACCGGTGAAGAGGCAAATGTGGCGTGGCAGAACAGACTCGAAGACTACCGGGTGGACGACCTCTGGGACGTCTGGGCATTCCGTCACTACTGCCGTCCCATGGCCGGCCACGATCCTGAACTGCCCGAGCCTGGCCTCGTCATCCGCTTCCCGACCCAAGTCCTGTCGCGCTATAACTTCTTCGGGCACCGCCTCGGTCCGGGCGATCACTCCTATGATCCCTCGCATTTTGCCACGAAGATTCGCTCAGTTGGTGTTTGGTTCACCGACTACGATAACGGAGCTCTCGCCGAAACACCGCGCGCCTACCTCGTCCCCGCCGGTGCGGATGTCATGACGATCCCCACATCGGGCGACTTGCAGGTGCGTGAGTGGAACATCGTGCACCAGCGTATCCCCGTGCCGTTCGCACTCACCGACTCGAACCTGGAGGACCCGACGTTTATCCCGGCGAACGACGGCCTCGACGGCACGTTCTCGGATATCGTCCGCTTCGCCGGTCTTCGCGCCTACTTCGACGGCGGTGTCCTTGAACCGGAGGAACTGACCTACGACAGCCGGCTCGTTGGGCGCTCCGTCTGGAACACCGAATGGGTACTGATTATCCCCGCCAGCACCATGCTGTTCGACGCCGAGGAAGCTGTCCAGCGTCTCATCTACGGCCGACTCATCGACGAGAACGACCCCGGTCAGGGCCGCGACGGCAACGGCATTAGCGACATCAAACTCTATTTTCAGACATACGCGCACTCAGGCGGCTGAGGGAATGGACAGTGACTGTGAAAGCCCATACGCGATACGGCTCCCATATTTCGCCATCCCGCACCGTTGGACAGCTGACAAAAAGGTCACGACAATGAGACAGATTGCTTTTTACCTCACTCCGCTGCCGGGCCTCGGGCGCCCGTTGCTCACGCAGCTCCGCCCTTTCATCCTCCTCTGCTGTTGCCTTTCATCCTTCATTCTCTCCGGGGGCATTCCCGAGCCTCCGAGTCTCATCTACGGGCGTGTTCTGGCCCGGGGCGGTGGGCGTGAGATGCTGCTGACCACGGGCGCTCTCGACTGGGCGGTACGCCCTGTAGGCCCGGGTACGCAAGCCGTGAACCTTCGAACTGAGCTCAGATCTTACGGTGGCGCGCATTCCTATTTGTTGCGGATCCCGCACGAGGCCAAGGTGATTGACGCGGACGTTGCGGGCGATCAGATCGCACTGAAGTCCGAGCAAGTGGTGTACGAGATGTTTGCAGTCACTGTGAACGGGATCCCGGCCTCGTTCACTGATCCGGTTGCTGCGTTTCTTGCCTTCAGCCAAGCGGATCGCACGCACGGGCATCGCGTTGATCTGCTGTTGACCGGTGACATGCCGGACAGCGACGGCGACACCATGCCTGATTGGTGGGAGAGCCAGGTTGGGCTTGACCCCAATGTCGACGACGCCGACGGGGACCCGGACGGTGATGGCCTGAGTAACGGTGCAGAGTTCGCGATGGGTGCCAGCCCTGCTGTCGACAACCGCACTCCGACTCTCATGGGCGATGTCCTCATCGTGTATGAAGGCGCGACGACCGTTCTCACGCTGCGTGCCGTGGACGTCGACAGCGCGCTGGAACAGATCGTCTACACCGTACTTTCCCTACCCGAATCCGGGGCGCTGATCAAGTCTGGTGCAGGTCTCTCAGTCGGCGGTACGTTCACCCAGGAAGATGTGCTGCAGGGCGCCATCGCTTTTGCTCACCCCGCCGGGGATCCCGCGGAGAACGTTCTGCACATCTCTTTGCGCGACGAGAGGGCTGCTCTGACTCCGCGCGATTACGCTGTGTCTCTCAGCGGTTGTCGCCCGCAAGCGGACACCTGGCCGGCAGTTTGGACTGAGACCTCTCCTTCCGACCTATCCACCGTACTGTTGCAGACTCGTGATGCCGTCGACCGCGCCGGGGTCCTTGGGTACGTGACCGGCAAGTGGTTCGGGCTCGCAGTGTGGGACAATGCTGATGCCCAGTCCGGCGTGGGCTGCTCCGCGCCGTCGTCGTGTACGCTGACCGGCAGCGACAGCGACGATGTGCTGACCGGCAGCAGCGAGATTGACCTGATTCTCGGCGGCCCCGGCGCCGACCGGCTCACCGGTGGTCCCGGCGCCGACGTATTCGTGCTCGATCCTGACTCCGGCAATGACACCATCGTCGATTTCAGTACCATTGAGGGAGATCGGCTCGACCTTTGCGCACTGCTCGCGGGCTCGTCCGGCAGCACCGTCGACTATGTTCGCGTCTCGACGATCGAGGAGGACGTGCTGCTGGCGTTCGATATGAATGGTGATGGCAGTGGTTTCGACGATGTGGTACTCACACTGGCCGGTGTGGCTGACAGTTTTGACTTTGCCCGGGCTTACGCCGACGGGTTTATTCTGACCAATGGTCTGAACCAGCCGGTGACTGTGAGCGTCGCCGTGGCCGATGGAGATGCCCGGGCCGCCGAGACCGACGCGCGTCCAGCCACTTTCACTCTTTCGCGTACCGGTCCCCTCACGTCGCCGCTTACGGTCGCTCTTCACCTGTCCGGCGGCGCTGTTAACGGGGCGGACTATGAGCTGATCGTGCCGCAGGCGACGTTCCCCGCCGGCAGTGCGACGTTGACTGTCGCGGTGGTCCCAATCCCCGACTACATGTTCGAGGGAACCGAATCGGTTGTGCTCACGGTGCAGGCAAGGGCCGGCTACGAGCTTGGCGCGCCATGGTCCGCACACGTCACGATTGCGGACCTCGCCGAACGCGTCAGCCTGACGCTTGTTGAACCGCTGTCGGTCAAGGGAGGGCAACCCGCGACAGCCATGATTAGTCGAACAGGTATGGCGGCGCGTCAGACCACCGTATGGCTCACGGTTGGCGGGTCGGCAACCAACGGTGTTGAGGTGGAAATGCTGCCGACCCGGATCAGCCTCGCAGCCGGTCAGACGGCGGCATATCTGGATGTCGTGACCACGCCCAATGCGGAGCTCTCAGACGGCATTGAGCGTGTCACGCTGGCCATCCGCTCGGACCCTGCCGGCGTATATGAGCTGTTCGGGAATACGTCAGTCAGTGTGGCGATCATTGACAGTGCGGATCTCGCAACCGACGTCAATCGCGATGGTGTTCTGGATGCCGAGGACCGGGATCACGACGGCATCGCCACTGCGGATGAGCAAGTGCTCGGCACCGATCCGGCCAGTCCCACGCTGTTGTTGCAGCCTGGCTGGAACCTGATCAGCGTGCCCACTGCCGCTGGAACGTTGGCCGAACAGCTCGGTGAGAATTTCGCAGGTATTGTCTGGGGGTGGGACGGCACTGCTTACAAGGCTGTTGCTGCCGCCGATGTGCTTGAACCGGGGCGTGGCTATTTTGCATACGCGTTTGCGGAGGCCGCGATTGACCAGGTGGCTACGCCGCGCGGCGACGGCCGTAAAGCCTGCGTCGCCGGCTGGAACCTGATCGGTCCGATCAATGGCGGTGCCCTCGGCCGAGACAACGCCGGATTCCTCGTGTTGTACAGTTTCGACGGGCAGGACTACTGCCAAGTCGACGACGGGGTGTTGCGGTCCATGAAGGGCTACTGGGCTCTGCGCACCGATGCCTCCGAAGTCATCTTGCCCTGATGGATCGAATGACTCACCTTCCGACACGACAACGCACGGTCCGTAGTCACCACCCGGGCCGGATCTCGGCCTGCGCCATCACCAGGGCAGTGCTGCTATCCATCCTCTGCTTTTTTCTCAGCGTTCCCGTTTGGGCCGGCACGCTCCACAGCGAGGAATTTGACTCCACGTCGGGCGGTTATCTGGCCATCGATGTCACCTCCTGGCAATGGGGCGCGCCCGGTTCCGGACCGGGCAGCGCCCACTCGCCGGGAAACTGCTGGGGGACCAACCGGTCGGGAAACTATGGCAACAATGAGCGCGGCGCGTTGCTGTCCCCCTCATTCGATCTGAGTGCGGAGGCCGGGAACGCGATTGAGCTAGCGTGGTGGGAATGGCTCGAATGCGAACCGTACTACGACAGCGCCACGGTCGAGGTTACCAAGGATGGCGGGGCCACGTGGGAGCTTGTCCACACGGTGACCGGACTCGACGGGAACTCCTGGCAATGGCGGCGCATCGTGCTGGACGACTCGTTTGCCACCGACGAGTTCCGCTTCCGCTTCCGCTTCGAATCGGACGCTTCCAGCACCTTTTCGGGATGGTATGTAGACGATGTGAAACTGGAGACGTTTGCGGCCGACGAGCTCCTCGCCACCGGCTTGGAAGAGGGTAGCGATCCTCTTCCGGAGCTCACGATGACCGGGGACTGGGAACTAGGCGCTCCTGCCGGCGGCATCGGCCCAGCTGCAGCCCGTTCGCCGACCCGTTGTTTCGGTACGGAACTCGATGCACTATACGGTCGGGACCTGACCAGTTCCCTTTCCTTCGCCATTCCTGTCACCGTGGACGCCACCGCAGAGAAGACCATCTGCGTTACCTGGTGGCAGTACCTGCAACTCGACGGCTTCGGGGACCGCTTCTCGGTGGACACGAGTTGCGATGGCGGCAGCACATGGGCAAACGCACTCTCCACCGACGGCAACGCCCTGCCGGCGCAGTGGATGGCTCAGCACCTCACCCTCACCCACACCTTCACTCGCGATCCCGCTGAGGCGACCCAGTACATCCACTTTCGCTATCGGTTGGTCTCGGACGATGCGTTCGAGCAGGCCGGCATGTACCTCGACGATGTAGCCGCGTTCGAGGTGGGCAGCGCTGCCGTCAACCAACCCCCGGCCTTCCTGCCCGACCGGGATGCGGTCGACCTCTACGGCGAAATCGATGACGACGAGGCCGATCAGCTCCACTCGTTCGACTTGAACCTGCTCGGAGACGACCCCGAGGACGGCGCCCTCGCGTGGAGCATCGCCTCCGCTCCGACGCATGGCAGCACGACCGTCACGCCGTCCGGGGATTCCGCCCAAGTTACCTACCACCCGCCTGTCAACTGGGAAGGCACAGACGTGTTCTACGTCCGGATTGCGGACTCCGCGGGGCTCGCGGACACGGTTCGCATCGACGTCGAGATCGCGATCGTGGAGACCGTGACGGAAGATCCCGTGGACGATCCACCGGTAGTCGCTAACCCGATCCTGGACCAGAGCATGCAGGAAGACAGCGCCCCGATCGACATCCCTTTGACCAATGTCTTTACTGACCCGGACGACGATGATGCGCTGATCGCAAAGCAGGTCGTCGGTAGCACAAATGCCGCACTGATCGTCACGTCCATTACCGGCGACACACTCCGACTCACGCTTCAGCCCGACGCCTCCGGCAGCACCACCATCACCGTGCGTGGCGCATCAGGCGGGCAAGTGGTGGAGGACGAATTCACGGTCACGGTCTCCCCCGTCAACGATCCGCCTCTGTTCGTGTTTGGCGACGACATTGAGCTGGATGAGGACTTCGCTGGCACGCACACCGTCACTGCCTCACCCATTCTGCCACCCGCTGACGAGCAGGGGCAGACGGTCACCTACAGTTTGAGTCCCGCCGCAGTGGGGTTTGCGAACGTCGCCATCAACTCGGCGACCGGCGAGGTAATCGTCACGGTCGCGGTGGACGGCAACGGGGAACAGCTTTTCAGCGTCATCGCGGACGACGGGCAGGCGCTGCACAACTTTGCCCAAGAGACGTTCCGGTTGACGGTCAACGCCGTGAACGACGCCCCGACGTTCGCTCTCGACCGGGGAACGGTCGACCTGGGCGAGGATTTTCCCGGTACGGAGACGGTGAACGTCGTGGCTGATTCCGTGCCCGGGGACGAAGCAGCGCAAGTGGTGACATATTCGCTGGCGCCTGCGTCAGTAGCGTTCGTGGACGTCGCAATCAACTCGACCACGGGTCTGGTCAGCATCATAGCCGTCGCGGATGCGTTCGGGACGCAGGAATTCAGCGTCACCGCGAACGACGGACAGGCACAAGACCGCATGGACAGCGACACCTTCGTCCTGACCGTTAACGCCCTGAACGATCCGCCGGTCGCCGAGTCCCAGGACTTGGACGCCCTCGAAGATACGCTGCTGGATATCGTTCTGTCGGGCACGGATGTTGAGAACGAGGTACTCAGCTTTTCAGTCGTCGATTTGCCCGATCATGGCAGCTTGACCGGCATCCCGCCGGACCTTACGTACACCCCGGACCAAGATTACTCCGGGATGGATTCGTTCACCTTCAAGGTCAACGATGGCACGGACGATTCCGATCCCGGCACGATCACGATCCAAGTGGGGGATTTCGACGATCCCGCCGAGGTGGCCAGCCCTGTAGGCGACGTGACGGTGGACGAGGATGCCGCCCCGGTCCAGATCGACGTCAGCACGGTATTCACCGATCCTGACGAGGACGATTCGCAGATCGTCGTATCCGTGCATGCCAACACGAATTCCGCCCTCGTCGGAACGCAGTTCGACGCAGGCACGCTCACCCTGACGTTCGCGGGGAATCGCAATGGTACGGCCGACATCACGCTGCGCGGCGTCTCGGGCTGGACGCATGCGGACGACACGTTCAGCATCACGGTGAGCGCCGTGAACGATCCGCCGGTGAACACTGTCGCTCCCATTTTGCAGGGCACCGCCCACCCCGGCAACACGGTGACGGTTAGCGAGGGGACCTGGGACGATGGCGATGATCAGGCGCCCGGTCAGATCAGTCTGAGCTACCAGTGGCAACGTGCGGATGACGCACAGGGCGCCAACGCCGCGGACATCGCAGGCGCGACAGCCCCGTCTTACACTGTGGCGGCGGGTGACACGGGCACCTGGCTGCGTGCCCGGGCTATAGGCACTGATGATGGCGAAGGCACGCCGGTCAGCGAGTCTGTCGCCGTCTTCACAGACTGGTTGACAGTCGTCAACTCGGCGCCGGCGTTCGATGGCGTGGGGGCGACGGTGATCGTGCAGATGGACGAAGACAGTGACCCGACGGCGTTCGGGCTGGACCTCTCCGCAGCCGACCCAGACGGGGACGTCCTCGCGTGGAGCATATCGGCCGACCCGCAGAGCGGCGCCGCCACCCTCACCGCTAGCGGGGCGTACTACGAGGTGGATTACACTCCTGCGCCTGACTGGAATGGCGCCGATGGGTTCAGCGTCCATGTGGACGACGGCCTGGGCGGGACAGACGTGGTCACCATCGTCATCGATATCGCCGCGATCAACGATCCCCCCGCGTTCGCGCTCGACACCACGGCCGTCAACCTTGATGAGGACTTCGTGGGGCCGCACACCGTCACGATCATCCCCGCGGCCGTTCCGCTTGACGAGGCGGCTCAGCCGTTGACCTATAGCGTGGCTCCCGCGAACGTGTCCTTCGTTGACCTCGCGTTGGACCCGGCCACCGGCGAGATCACCCTCAACCCGGTGCCTGATGCCTATGGCAGCACGACACTCACACTGACTGCCGACGATGGCCAAACCAGCGGGAACACTTACCAGCAGATCCTGGTAGTGAACGTGCATCCGGTCGGGGACGTCGGCGCGATTGACGTCTCGGTAGACCTTCTGGCAACCGATGACACGACTCCTGCACTCAGCGGTCAGGTGAGTGTGACGAACGCTACGGTTCGAGTCACAGTCGACGGCACGGCATACGCGGCCACAAACCACGGCAACGGCACGTGGTCGTTACCTGATAACAGCATCGCCCCCCCCCTCGCCGAAGGTGTGTACGACGTTGCGGCTTCCGCAATCGATCCCGGCAATGACACGGGGGATGATGCGACGGTTGACGAGCTCACGATTGACGCCACCGCGCCCATCAATCCGCGAATCAGCCAGACCGTCCCCGGCCTGAACGTCCGGATCACGGATACCAGCGTGGCTCTCACGTGGATTGACGGTTGGGACAACTTGAGCGGCATCGCGGGGTATTCGCTGCTCGTCGACGGGGCGGCCGACACGGAGCCGCCGCAGACAGCCAACGCCGCCGTGTTGCCGGACACGATCACGATCGGCCCGCCTTACGGCAGTCGCTGGCTGCATATCGACACCGTCGACGCGGCGGGGAACTGGGCGGGTGCCATGCACTACGGCCCGTGGCTTCTCGGCAGCGACGACGTGTGGGTCGCGCCCGGTGGGAACGATGCCGGCCCCGGGACGGAACACGAGCCTTTCAGGACGATCGACGAGGGCATCGAGGCGGTCACCGTCGGCTATACCGTACACGTGATGGCGGGGAACTACGCCGAACAAGTAGTGATCGACAAGGCCTTGGAACTGGTTGGTGAAGACCGCAACGCTGTCCTCGCGGGCAATGGCTGGGGGACGGGAATCAGCGTGACTGCCGCCGGTGTGGTGATCTCCGATCTCTCCGTCTCTGGCTATGGGACGGGTATCGAGGTGGTCGCCAACGGCGAAGCCGAGATCCGTCGCTGCGGCATTAGCGGCAACAGCAGCTTCGGGGTCTGCAACCTCAATGCGGCCGCGCGAGTCGATGCCCGGTACAATTGGTGGAGCGACGTGTCTGGCCCTTCGGGCGAGGGCCCTGGGACTGGCGACGCCGTTGGCACGAACATTGACTACTCGCCGTGGCTGGGCAACAACACCGGCGAGACGGTCGTGGTTCGCCCCGGCGATGACGTGCAGGACGCGGTGGATAATGTCGAGTCCGGCGGCACGCTGATGCTTGCCCAAGGCGTGTATACCGGGCCCCTTATCGTCGACCGGGCGGTCACGATCGCGGGGGGGGCGGTTACCATTGCTGGCGCGGTCCATGTGGTTGGCAGTGGTGAAGTCACCCTCTCTGTCGACTTCATCTGCGATACCATGACCATCACTCCTTACACCAGTGTCAGTGTTCTCGACGCTGAGCTGACCTGCACTGAGGGCCTGCAAGTCGACCAAGACGGCACTCTGAGCGTAATGACAGGCAGCCTGACGATCAGGGGTGGCACTGTATCCGGAACGTTCACCGTCAAAGACAGCTGGGGAACGTTCACGATCACGGACGACACCGTTTTCGCGAGTGGCAGCACCAGCATCTTCGACAACTCGCACGTCTCGATTTTCAACGAGACCAAGCACGTCACGGTCACGGTCGCCGCCGGCGCGGACATGACCATCTTCAATGGCTGCCTTATTGATGCGGTCAGCGCCAGCGCCCAAGGCCTAAACTACCACTTTATCGTCGAGGATGGTGCCGTGTTCTCCATGACGGACAGCACCATGAAGCACTGCGGCAGTGCCGGTACGGGATCGCAGGCCGGGCTGTATGTAGATACGTCCAATGCCACGGTTCAGCGGAATACGTTCACGGGCAACAACATCGGTCTAGTTCTCGGGCCGAGCTCCGGCGGCTGCGACGTTTGGCACAACAACTTTCACGCAAATGCCGTAAACGCGCGGGACGATAGCGTTCTGGCCACGAACAACTGGGATGCCGGCATTTGGGGCAATGCATGGGACTCAGTCGTGGGCTGGGTCGATGGCAATGACGACGGCGTCGGTGACGGCGTCTACACCATTCCCGGCGCCGCTGGTGTTGCCGACGGTTTCCCGTTGCTCGGGCTGACAAACGTTTTTGTGGACGACGACTACGCCCCGGAGGCGCCCTTCTATGTCGATAGCCTAGCCGAGGCCTTGGATGCGGTTGCGGCAAACGGCATGGTCCGGGCCTATGCGGGGCTCTATTCGGACGCCGCGACCGCGACGACCTCAGGGGTGGTTTTGCGGGCGCTCGAGACCGGGGCGGTCCTTTCTGGCGGGCTGGTTCTTGACACCTCCATCACACTGTCTGTCGAGACTGGTCCCGCCATCGAATTCACCATCAGCGGGGTCATTTCGGGTGCGAACGGGTTGGTCAAGACGGGGAATGGGGTTCTGACCCTTGCGGGCATGAATACCTACGCTGGGTCAACTACCGTTAGCACGGGCACACTATGCCTGGGGGCGTCGGACGTCATCCCTGACGCTTCGGATTTGGCGTTGGCGGGGACCCTTGATCTGGCGGGCAACGTTGAAACCGTCGTTGTTCTGAACGGTGCCGGAACGGTGACGAATAGCTCCGCCGGTCCCGGGTGGATCAGCGTCGGCACGGGTGGGCTGAGTAGCTCTTTTTCCGGCGTGATCGAGGATGGGATCGGCGGCACGGCCTTGGTCAAGGTCGGCAGTGGGACGTTCGCGCTCACCGGCGGCTGCACTTACAGTGGAACTACAACGGTGTCCGACGGCATCCTTGTGGTCGATGGATCGGTCTCCGCCAGTGCGGTGACCGTGCAGAACGAAGCGAGCTTGGGTGGGGCAGGGACAACCGGAGCGGTGGCGGTGGAGTCCGGCGGCCAAGTGGGGCCGGGAAGCAGCACGGCAGTTCTGAGCACGGGCAGCATCGGCTTTGCGGCCGGGGCAACGTTCTCAATCGAGGTAGACGGCCCGGTCGCGGGCACTGAGCATGACCAGCTTGACGTTGTCGGCACGGTTTCGCTCGGGGATGCGACGATTGTCGTGTCGCCTGGCTACCTGCCTGCTCCCGGGGTTGAGTTTGTGGTTGTCAACAACAACGGGGCTGATCCGGTAGTGGGCACGTTTGCTGGGCTGCTTGAAGGTGCGTTGCTGCTGACCGGTGGCATTGCCGATTTCTACATCACGTACCAGGGCGGTGATGGGAATGACGTGGTCCTGGTGACAGCACCTCCCACGGTGGTGTACGCGGACGACGACTGGGCAGCTCTTTTGCCGGGGGATGACCCGGACGGTCCAGGTCCCGCGATTTCGTTTGGGATAGATGCGTTCGCGACCATACAGGACGCGGCGAACGGGGTTCGCGACGGAGGGAGCGTATACGTTTACACCGGCATTTACAGCGAGAATGTGAACGTGGCCAAGAGCATTGTCATCACCCGCGCTAGTGATGCCCAAGGGCCGATTTTGCAGGGAGTTGGGACCGGTTTCGACGTGTCAGTGCCGGGGGTCGTGATCCGCTATTTTTCCTGCCAGGGCTTTGCCACGGCAATCAGCTCAAATTCGGGTGGGACGGTTAACTACTGTCGTTTTACCGGTGCCACGATGGGAGTGGAAAACACCGGTGGCGCGACGATCGACGCGCGGCACAACTGGTGGGGTCATGTTACCGGTCCGGGCGCCCTCGGGCACACTGGGCATGGCAGCGGCGTGAGCACAGACGTGGACTTCAGGGCCTGGTGGGGAGACCCGGACGGCACAGTTGAGTATTGCTATCACGTGCCGATTGGTGCCTCGATTCAGGACGCGGTGAACTCGCCTCTGGTCCCGACTGGCGGCGGGATCATTGTGGACGCGGGTGCGTACGTCGGAGACGTGACAGTCGGCAAGCCGGTCTTCATTGATGCGGTCACCACGTTCACAGTGGATGGAGATGTGACGTTTGACGCCGAACCTGTGCTGATTACGGGTGCTGTTCTTGCGGATCCCGGTACAGCTGATGCGGACGATGCGTGGCATGTGACTACC
>Ga0209045_1001037_pt1 | contig 27622 bp, 21 predicted proteins | sample SaaInlLV_10m_DNA_4_FD_184664 | JGI IMG/M metagenome (GOLD analysis project Ga0209045, IMG submission 184664) | Marine microbial communities from expanding oxygen minimum zones in the Saanich Inlet - Saanich Inlet SI072_LV_200m_DNA (SPAdes) (version 2) | ecosystem: Environmental > Aquatic >...
TAGCGAGGAACGAGCGGCTTTATGCCGGATCTGAACTTGCCCGGTAGCAAGCGTCATGGTAAACCACACCATTCTCCATACCGGCTCAGTCTCTCTTCATTGTTTTCATAGAACTTTTGACGCTACCCCCTCTGAATGCCCGGGGTCTCACTTCTGTTCTAATTGACTGGAACACGGCGCAAAGACTGGTAAGTTACTGAGCTTATTTGGTCAGCAAGGGCAGCATTGCGCAGCTCCGGGAGCCGTCAGTCTGACACCGGCATGGGCGGGATGGCGCTCTCCAGCCATCCTCGAGATGGCAGCGCTTGGAACACTAAGGGAGTGATAGAACGATGATTGGTTGCACTTACGGACGCGTTTTCCAAGTCACCGTGGCCGGCGGCTCGTATCAAGACGGGCTCACCACACACCTACAAGGCGTACCTTCCGGTCTGTATTTCGAGGAGCGGGAAATCTACTCCGAGCTCCTCCAGCGCAAGCCGGGCCAGGGCGAGCTCTCCTCACCACGGCGAGAGCCGGACATCCCGATTATCTACAGCGGGGTCAACGCCGCCAACACCATGGAAGGCTTCGAAAACGCCTACTATACCAATGGCACCCCGTTGGTCATCCTGGTCCCGAACCTGGATCGGCACTTTGAGCACATCGAGCAGTACCGGACCTCCAACCGCACACCGCGTCCGGGACATGCCTCCTATGCGTCCTATCAGAAGTACAAGGAATGGGACGACTCGATCGGCGCCGGCTTCTTCAGCGGCCGCTACACCTCAACCCTCGTCGCTGCCGGCGCAATCGCCAAGCGTATCCTCAAGCAACACGGCATCGAGGTCTGTTCCTACGTCAAAGAGGCCGCCGGCATTCGCATGCCGGACATGGATCCCGAGACGATTAAGAACAAGGTCCAGGCTTTCAAAGATTTCCGGACCCAAAGAGACCCGATCTACAACTTGGTCTACGGCGAAGAACGTATCCGCCCGGGAATGCGGTATCTCGAGAAGATGGCCGTTCTCGCCGAAGTCGAGAAAATGGTCCCTGACATCAAACAGAAACCGTTGACCGCAGAAGAGGCGGAAGCCCTGGCCTACCAAGGCCTCCACCCCGTCCTCAACTGCCCTGATCTCGACGCAGCAACCGCCATGTACGACCGAATCCTGGAGATTCGCGATGAAGGCGACTCCAGCGGCGGAATCGTGGAAGTCTTCGCAACTGGCGTCCCGGCCGGTCTCGGCGAACCCGTCTTCTCCAAGCTCGACGGTGAGATGGGCCGAATGATGGCCATCGGCACAGTCAAAGCCGTAGAGCTCGGGGCTGGAATGAGCGTCAAGGATATGACCGGTAGTCAAAACAACGACCAGATGTCCATGCAAGATGGGCAGGTTGCATTCAGCGGCAACAACAACGGCGGAATCACCGGTGGATTGACCACGGGGCAGGACATCGTCGTCCGCCTGGCAGTTAAGCCGACACCGACGATCGCTAAGCCCCAGGTTACGGTCGACAAGGTTGATTTGGTGAACGCAAACCTGGCAGCCGTCACGCGCCGGGATCCGACCATCGTTTCCCGCATCTGGCCTGTGGCCGAAGCATTCATGGCAATGGTTCTGCTGGACCAGTACATGATGCACCTTGCCGTCGAGGGACTGCGTAAGAACGACTGACCCACGGCGAACCACGGTTCGTCGGATTGACTCCCAACGGCGCCCTCGCCTCGATTGCGGCAGGGCGCCGTTCCCTTTTCCCCCTTCCCCCACAGAAAATGCCAACGCCTCTCCGGTCAGTTCCACGGCCACGCCGCGGCTGGCGCACACCGGGGCAGACACTAAATTACAGGACTCAGCAGGAACACCGAGCCCCCGCTCTGCAACACGACAACGGCCAGGTCCTCAGTCACGCTTCTCAGCAATCAGGTAAGCGAATGGCAACCATCAATCCGTTCCCGGCGGTCATGCCGGCCCCGGGCAAAACCAAGCAGATCGCGGCGCCGCCCTACGACGTCGTCACCGTTCAGGAAGCCTCCCAGCTGGTCTCGGGCAATCCGCTGAGCTTCCTCCGCGTCGGCCGCGCCGAAATCGAGCTGCCGCTGGATGCCGACCCTTACGGAGACCGCGTGTACTCCAAGGCGAAGGACAACTACCAACGTCTGTGTGATGACGGATGCCTCCTGCAGGACGCAACCCCAAGTCTGTACATCTACGCCCTTGAGATGGACGGACGCCGACAGGTCGGTGTCGTGGCCGCTGTCTCCATCGATGAATACGACAATGACATCGTGAAGAAGCACGAAAAGACCCGCCGAGTGAAGGAAGATGACCGAACGCGACACATTATGGCGCTTCGCTCCCAGACGGGCCCTGTCTTCCTCACCTATCGCGACCGCAACGAAATCGATGCCGTTGTGAACCAGGCCGTTGAGGCCCCCCCCTTGTTCGATTTCGTGGCTCACGCTGGCATCCGGCACACGGGCTGGCGCGTTCCCGAGGAACTCACCGCGCAACTTGTGGCCGCTTTCGCGAAAGCCCCGGCCCTCTACATCGCCGACGGACACCATCGAGCCGCCAGCGCCAGCCGTGCCCGGAGAACCCTCAGAGCCGACAATCCCGGCCATACCGGCACGGAAGAGTATAACCGTTTCCTGGCCGTCGTTTTCCCGGCGTCCCATGTCCACATCCTCCCCTACAACCGCATCGTTCACGACCTCAATGGGATGACCCCGGCCGCCTTGCTTGATCGCCTGGCGCCATCCTTCGAACTGGCTCGTGATGTCAAGCCCACGCCGGATACCCAAGGCGACATACACATGTACCTGGACGGCACGTGGTGGGGGCTCCGCTTCACCGGTCAAACAGAGTGCCTGCCTCCGGTCGAGCGACTGGATGTAAGCCTGCTCCAGGCCCTCGTTTTCGGCCCCAACTTCGGAATCATCGATCCCCGCACAGACCATCGGCTCGACTTTGTCGGAGGCATCCGCGGAACCGGAGATCTTGAGCGGGCCGTCAATTCCGGGAAGGCAGCCGTTGCCTTCTCCATGTACCCCACCAGCGTCGATGAACTCATGGCGATTTCTGACGACAACGGCGTCATGCCTCCAAAGTCAACGTGGTTCGAGCCGAAGCTCCGCGACGGGCTCTTCGTCCACGATATCTGACCCCGGAATGCGCCCGATCGAGTGGAACAGATCAGGCAACGGATCCCTCCCACCATGCCAGAACTCCCGGAAGTCGAGACCGTCTGTCGCAGCCTCAGGCCGCACGTAGTCGAACGACAAATCACGGCCGTGCACGCAACCGTGGACACGCTTCGTCTGCCGGTGGACCTAGAGGGGCTCCGCAACGCCTGCACCGGGCGGAAACTCACAGCTGTTCGACGCCGAGGGAAATACATCATCGTCGAAATGGATGCTCCGCGCTGCCTGCTGCTCCACCTCGGCATGACCGGGGCTTTCCGCGTCTGCGCCGAGGACATCCCCTTTGACAACTACGACCGCGTTTCATGGTCGTTCTCAGATGGGACAGCATGGCGTTTCGAGGACATCCGGCGCTTTGGCTCCGTACAAGTGTGCGCAATGCCCGTTCCTGGGGCATTCCCGGACTGCCTGCGCCACCTTGGCCCCGAGCCTCTGAACGACACGTTCGACGCCGACTACCTGAGCGACGTCATTCGAGGCAGGAAACAGCCCATCAAGAACCTGCTTATGGACCAGCGGACAGTCGTCGGCGTCGGCAACATCTATGCAAACGAAGCCCTCTTTCGGGCAGGAATTCGCCCGGGCCGAAAGAGCGGACACGTGGGCCGTGCGCGCATTGCGTCCCTAGTGGGTCACACCAAAACGGTGTTGGAGGAGGCAATAGCGCTGGGCGGAACGACCATCAGCGATTTCAAAGCGCCCGATGGCAAAGAAGGAAAATTCCGGCTGTCGCTTCAGGTGTACGGCAAGGAAGGGCACGCGTGCCCTCGCTGCACTGGAACGGTGGCCATCCGTCGGACCGTACTGGGGGGGCGTGCCACATTCCACTGCCCGCGCTGCCAACACTAACCCGCATTTCTCATAAACTTGGAGTGGGTCGAGCCTTGCTTTCGCAAGCGGGTGCTGTGGAGCCGAGCAGAGCGAGACGGGCTTCACGGCTTCTGTGGAGCAGCGAGGGCCCCGACGAGCGTCAAACCACTGCCCCGTACGGCGAGAGCGAGAATCGGCGTGCCCCAAGTTTGCCCAACGGGTGGGCATCGCCTCCTGTTCTCGGAAACACAGTGTCTCGCCCGAGGATCGACCAGTTGATGGCCAATGGCCTCTGCCAGAACGAGAAACAAACGCCACAGTGTCCTGCCCATGAGAAATGCGGGCTAACCTTCAGCGAACGCCTTCCCTACCCTTCCCCCTCACGCAGCCGGATATTCTGGAGTGCCGGCAGACGCTCTCTCACCGCCTGGAGTCGCTCCCGATCAACGGCTACCACAGTTGCGGTCTCTTCGTCGCCTTCACATTCCGAAACGACCTCCCCCCACGGGTCGACCACCATCGAGTGTCCGTACTGCTGATTCCGGGTTTCTGCGTTAATTCCACACTGACCGGCAGCGGCAACGTAGCACTGGTTCTCGATCGCACGAGCACGGAGAAGTACCTCCCAGTGCGCCTCCCCGGTCGCCTGCGTAAACGCAGCCGTACACACGATCATATCACAGGGAGCGTAACGCCGATAGAGCTCCGGGAACCGCAGGTCATAGCATATTGAGAGCCCGATCGACCAGCCCTGACATGTGAATGTGGTGGCTGTCTCTCCCGGCGCGTAGATCGCTGTCTCATCGACACTCCCTGCACCATCCCGCAGCTGAAAAAGGTGTATCTTGTCGTACCTGGCCACAACGTCTCCAGTCGCATCAAGCACGATGGACGCGTTCCGAACAGCGCCATCATCTCCATCGAGAATGGGAACGCCGCCAAAAACGGCCATCATGCCACTCGCGGCGACGCTCGGCCTGAGGGATCTGAGAAACGCGTCCTCGGTGGTCGCCGCGGAACGGATCGTGCTTCCTCGCCCCAGGCATAGGACATTTTCGGGGAATACAACCAGGTCACACTGTCCCCGGAGACCGCCCAGCCATTCGCCGACCCGGGCACTGTTCTCATCGCACAATGGACTCGACGCCATCTGAACGACGCCGATACGCAGTTTCTCAGCAGGGCTCATACATCTCTCCAAGAATCACCTGAGCTCACCCCGACCCGGCCGGGAATCCCGGTTTCCCCCCACGGCTCTTTGCATTCTTTACAGGCTTCGACTACGATGGTAGTATGATAGCTGATTGGACGATGTGCCCCCTCTCCGGAGAGAGAACGTACATGCTTATCCACGCGCCGATGGCCTGCCCGAAGTGGCCTCCAGGCTCTGCTTCCCACATCCCGTCCATCCGTTCTCTCGGCAAACGCGTCTGCCCAACCGCAAGACAGGATTGATCGATGCTGCCCAGTCCGGAAAAGCGCAAGAAGACGTTCGTCATCGACACGAATGTGATCCTCCACGACAGCTCGTGCATTGAGCAGTTCGAAGAGAACGACATCGTGCTCCCGATCACTGTCCTGGAGGAACTCGACCATTTCAAGAAAGGAAACAACTCGGTCAACTACCACGCTCGGGAGTTCGTCCGATCGCTGGACTCCATAAGTGGGGACAAGCTCTTCACCGGGGGCCTACGGATCGGCCCGAAACAGGGAACCGTACTCATCAAGCTCGCGGAGCCCCTCCATGAAAATCTGAAGCTCAACTTCTCGGGCCGCGAACCCGATCACAATATCCTCAACACGGCCTACCGACTCGCGGAGCGCGCCCCTAAAACCGATGTGATTCTGGTCACAAAGGATGTGAACCTGCGCATGAAAGCCAAGTCCATCGGGCTTCTGGCCCAGGACTACACAACCGACCACGTCGCCGATGTCAGCGCCCTCTACACCGGCCTACGCATCGAGACCGCTGTCCCTGCAGCTGCCATCGACAGCCTCTACGAGCCTCAAGCTGAAATCCCAGCCACTGCGCTCAGTGTGGAAGAGAAGCTACGTGCCAACGAGTTCCTGATCATGAAGAACGGCAAGAAGTCAGCCCTCGCGCGATTCGTGCCCTCGGACCAGGTCATCAGGCGCGTCGAGAAGACACCAGCCTACGGCATCACTCCGCGGAACGCAGAGCAGACCTTCGCGCTGAATGCCTTGCTGGACGACTCGGTCAAGCTGGTCAGTCTCTCTGGCAAAGCCGGCACGGGAAAAACACTGTTGGCCTTGGCCGCGGCCCTTGAACGGCGCAAGAACTACCGACAGATCTACATAGCCCGCCCCATTGTCCCACTGAGCAATAAAGACATCGGCTACCTGCCCGGCGACATCCAGTCCAAGCTCAACCCTTACATGCAGCCGCTCTACGACAACCTCGGAGTCATCAAGAACCAGTTCAGCGCATCCTCGCCCAAGTACAAACGCATCGATGACCTCCTGACCGAAGAGAAGCTGATGATCTCGCCACTCTCCTACATCCGCGGTCGGAGCCTCGTCAAGATCTACTTCATCGTGGACGAAGCCCAGAACCTCACCCCCCACGAGATCAAAACGATCATCACCCGCGCTGGAGAGGGCACGAAGATCGTCTTCACCGGAGACATCTTCCAAATCGATCATCCATACCTCGACAGCCAGTCAAATGGCCTGAGCTACCTCATCGAGAAGATGCAGGGGCAGCACCTCTACGCACACGTCAACCTTGAGAAGGGAGAACGTTCAGAACTCGCCGAACTGGCGAGCGATCTGCTCTGACCAATGGTTGGCCCTGGGAGCAAAAAGAATGAAAATCTACGTAGGAACTGACATCGAGGGAGTCGCAGGGGTGGTTTCCTTTGCGCCACAGTCTTACCCGGATGGTAAGTACTATGAACACGCCAAACGTCTGCTCACGGCCGAGATCAACGCTGCAGTCGAAGGCATGTTGGAGGCAGGGGCGGATGACATCCTCATCGTCGACGGACACGGCCCCGGAGGAATCGTTTTCGAGGAACTCCACCCTGAGGCAAAGCTGCTCCATGGGCGCCCCACCGCTCCACGAACCGTCCGTGATCCCATCGTCGAACAGTATGACGTCTGTGTCATGCTGGGGCAGCACGCGATGGCTGGGAACGATCTCGGCAACCTCAGTCACACACAGAACAGCCGCAGCATCGAGGGCTATACACTTAACGGGATTCCCATAGGCGAAATAGCCCAATTCGCCCTCTACCAAGGCGCCTTGGGGCTGCCTTTGATTTTCCTGAGTGGAGACGACCAGGCCTGTTCCGAAGCCGAAGCCTTGGTGCGGGGGATCACGACCAGGGCCGTTAAAACAGGACTGAGCCGGAACTCAGCCATTTCGCTGTCTGCGGTGAAATCCCGAGCGTTAATCAGGGAGGGAGTGGTGGAGGCCATCATCCGGCACAGGGAAAAGCCGATTCAGCCACTGACGTGGGAGCCGCCATTCGTGCTGGAGAAGCGCTACTACCACACGGACACAGCAGACGCTGCCGCAGCCGCCCCGGGAGTTGAGAGGATCGACGATGTCACCGTCCGCCTGAGGGGGGACACCATCCAGGGCATCATCTACCGGTAACGAATGACCGCCCCAGTTGGGAATCGGTGTCACCCCGAGTTCCTCAGTCCCCTGCCCGCTGCCTCAGTTCCTCACGCCGGGGCACCTCCCCAGTCCGGGACAGCCAGCGTCTCGCCGTCTCTCAAGGCGGACTTGTGGGCCATCACCCCCATCGCCATGTAACGGGCGGCTTCCCAAATGTTGATCGCCGGCTGGCGTCCTGTGGCGATCGCATCGACGAACTCGTGGACCAGGTACGCATGAGAGCCGCCATGTCCTCCGTAAGCCACGGAATCTCCGCTGGTCGTGCGCCAGGCATCTGCGACATCCGGCGGCAGTGGGTCACGCATCTCCTCGACACTGAGCTTAGTCACACTCAAGGGCTCCGCCGTCAGAGGAGCCGTCCGCCCGTTCTCCTGCCAAGTACCGTCCAAATAGCTCCCGCGTGTACCCATCACGTTGAATGCCTCGCGTCCTCCCCGAGCCACTTCACGGAATTCGCAGATCCGGACGGTGGAACCGTTACTCATCTTGAAAAGAGCGACCTCATTGCTGAACGCATAGTGACTGAAATAGGGATCATCATTACGGTTCACGAAGCCATGGGCCGTCACATTCACTGCATGGGCTCCCATCACGCAGACAGGGCCGCTGGTGGAGTGCGTAGGGTAGTGCATCGGTCCACTGAGGATCCCCCGCTCCCAATACTGAGCAGCCTTTGACGTCCACTCCTTGCCCGCCGCACTCGCAGCGCGACGCTTGCTCACCTGCCTGAGGCTGCACGAGCTGTCGAGGTCGTGGTAATACTCTCCTTCCGCGTACACGAAATCCCCGAAGGCCCCCTCTGCGGCTTTGCGACGACAGAACATGCTCTCCGGGTGGTAGTAGGTCGTCTCTCCGAGCATGTAGCGCAATCCGGTTCGTTCACAAGCTTCGACGAGCTGATTGCACGCGTCCAGAATCTCGTCCCCGTCGGGCACGCAGCTGATCGGGACAGCACTATAGACGTGCTTCCCGGATGCCAGAGCCTGGAGACACTGCGGTGCGTGTAGAGAAGGCTGCGTAATGATCACAAGCGCGTCGAGATCCGAACGACAGATGTCATCGAGCGAGAAGTAGGCGTCACGCGGATTGAACTTGTCCTTCCAGTCATCTCGTTCTGCAAAGGACGCAACCCGCTCCGGCTCCCGGTCGCAAAGCGCCACCCGATCCACGGCGGGGTGCTTCTTGAACAGGTCCGCAAATGACTTCCCAAAAGCTCCAAGTCCTACCAGACCGATGCTGATTCCCATGACAAGACCTCTCCTTGCTGGACGAACATCCGTGATCCATACTACCGCGCGGCTGCAGGCGGAACGTCAACCGTCTGTCGGACGAGGCGCTCCCCTTCCGTTGCCTCCACAATCAACGAACTGCCTTCGGGGCTCGAAAAATACGCTTCCCCGTTGATCCGGATCTGTTGGCTGCCGCTCGAAAGGCCTGCGCTGCCGTCAATCGTCCTCGCCGCCAGACTGGCAGGCTTCCCCGGATCCAGTTCCGCGGAAATAACCCAGTCCCCTGCCCGCACCCCGTTCCCCCCGTCAACCCCGGGAGTGCCGGCCGTTTCAGGCTCCTGAGCCAGCTGAATAACCGAGAGGAAACGGACACGCATCAGGGCTTCCCCCGGCGTCACCCGGGCGTGCCACTGATCCGCGTACTCTACAAGGCTTCCGTCCCTGTGTTTCACGCCCCGCCAGTTGTCGGCCGGAGTGTCAAACCGCGAGTCAACGGGCACGCGCAACGGCCCGCTGGACCAGAGCCGAACGGACGCCGTCCCCCCGTCTGCCTGCACCGACAACGACTGCGTTTCCTGATTGGGGGTCAGCGCAAACGGGCTGTGCAACATCCAGGTCCACTCCGCATCATGATCAGCGGCAAGATCATCATAGATGACCACGGTTGACGGACGCAGGAAGGCGACGTGACGGCGGAAACGCGTAAGCCCCGTTCCGGGATAGGCACGAGAAGCGTCTCCTACGCAGTAAGAGATGCGCCGGCCGTGAAGAAACCGGGGAATCCAGCCGTAGGACGTGTCGCCAAAGCCCTGGCCCTTGCCGTCAATCAGCACGGTATTGTGCCCGATCGAGGCCCTATACCAATCCCTGAAGTGAGGGTCACCATAGGCAATGTAGTACCCAGAGTTGGCCAGCAGGCGACGTCCGCCAAAGAGGATATTGAACGAGTTCTGATCAGCATGCATATGGTTGTGGGAAGCGAAAGGGCTAGAACGAAAGGCGACCATCACATTCCGTTCACTGTTCGCCAGATCCGAATGCATGGCCGCCACGCCGATATCGGGAAAAAGCCGGGCCTGCGGCAGATCGAAAGTGGCGGGGGCAACAGGGCTGTCGCTTTCTTTCGGCGCGGTCAGTCGATGCCAGCGGAACAACGAGTCCCGGGGAGACGTTCTTCCTTTGGGGTGCAGGTTTTCAGCCACGTACCACGCGCCGTAGGGGTCGGCAAAATGGTGCCCCAGAATATCGACAAACGCGATTCGACTCTCCCCTGCCAGCCCGCCTTTCTCGCCACCATCCCCGAATCCATCACACTGAGACCCGGGCGGCCACGTATAAGTCTGGTAATAGATCGCGTTTCGGAACCAGGGATGGCCCATGAAGTCCACCCCCGTCAGGCGCTGGAGAAAGTGGGGGATCTCGATCAGGGCCGCGAAGTTCGTGCCGAAGTAGTTGTTACCATTGGCCCATCCCCCATCGGCACCGCCGAGGAGAGGAACTCGGTTGAGCCACAGCTCGTAAACGTAGCTGGCCCATGCCTGGGCTTCGGGCTCTTCCCCAAGCACGGCAAAGGCAGCGTCGGCGAAATCATGCAGGATGTGTTGCCAGATATGCGCACTGAACACTTTCGCCTCGAGGTTGTTGCGCCACCGGGAGAAGAAGCGCCCTGCACGAGCCCGAACACCCGAACGAAGGACCTCCCGCTGGCCCTGGCTGAGCAACACGTGGCATGAATCATAGGCCAGAGCCATCGCCCGAAGGCATGCCCCGTCGGAGAAGTCATTGACGCGACTCACCCCTTTCGGGTCCCAGCTTGCCACATGCAAAGCCCGTCGCACCGCCTCTCGACCATAGCGCTCATCGCCTGTCGCCAGATAGGCCATGCACAAGAGCTTGGTGGAGCCCCCCATGCTTGTTCCGAGTTTCTTGCTGGACCAATTGGCAAACTTCTTGGCCTGCGATTCCGTCTGCCCTCGTTTCTTCGGCTTCCCCTCGGACTCATCCGGCAACGGCCTCCCAAGATATCTATTTGCCTGCCGACAGATTGTCGCAACCACAGGATCATCCGCAACCCGCGCACGGAAGGCCCCCAACTCAGCAGCGGAGACCAGCACGCGAGGATGCGACACCGGACATGCCCGAAGGGCTTCGGCAGGCGGAGGAGTGACGAAGCGTCGCGCGCTGCTATCGACGCGGAACGAGTGGATATCGGACCAGGCGGACGCCTCTCCCCCTCGCTCCGTCCTGAACTGCCAATGCCAACGGCCCACAGCCAGTTCCCGGTGTGGGTTATACATCGCCCATGGCAGACCGCTGGCACTGAGACTCGAGGCTCCCGGGAAGGCAGAATCCTGACTAAGGCGAATACTGTAGGTAAGCCTGGAGGCCCTCTTGGCCGGCCAGAGAAACGGTGGTGGATTGGTGTCAACCACACAATCTCCAATGGGTGCAGGATTGGTCCGGTCCAGCGGGTGCAGGACCATATCGTCGAGACGGATCTCACCGGACATCTCGGCACCTCCAACCAACACACCGACCGCCGGGATGGCTGCCAACAGAATTCGCCGCCACCTCTGAGACGGTGCATCGGCCATAGTCATCACCCCGCTACTGATCTATTCCGCTCTGTTCGAGTTCGCAGATTCAGTCCCGGATATGCCCATCCCCATAGGCAACCCATTTGTATGAGGTCAAAGCCGTCGGACCAACCGGTCCCCGGGCGTGAAGCTTGTCGGTGCTAATCCCCACTACAGCACCAAGCCCGTAGTCTCCCCCACCCGAAAGACGGGTGGAGGCATTGACCAGAACAGACGCCGAATCGACCCCGGCCACAAACGCATCTGCCAAGGACATGCGCTGTGTCACAATTCCATCCGTGTGACCGGATCCGTACGTGTTAATGTGGTGCACGGCCGCATCCAGGCCGTCCACCACCTTCAGTGATATCACGGGAGCCAGATACTCGGTGCCCCAGTCTTCCTCAGTCGCAGGCACCAAAGAGGGCATCAGGGCGCAAGCACGCGCACAACCGCGGACCTCCACCCCCTCCGCTGAGAACCCCTCAACAACCGGGTCAAGCAATCGCCCCAGAGCCCCGGCGTCGACCAGAACAGTCTCAAGTGCGTTGCAGACCTCGACCCGCTGACACTTCGAGTTGATACTCAAACTCACTGCCATCTCTGACGGAGCGTCCTCGGCAAGGTAAAGGTGACAGATCCCCTCATAGTGCTTGATCACCGGGATCCGGCTCTCACGGGCAACGGCAGAGATCAGGCCTTTCCCTCCTCGTGGAATGATCACATCGACATCATCCTCCAAATGCAGCAACTGGGTAACCGCCTCGCGATCAGGCGTTCGAATGATTTGGACAGATCCCTCAGGAAGCCCGTGGGTTGCCGCAGTCCCGATCATGGCATCGGCCAGGACAACGTTTGTCCTCAATGATTCGGAGCCACCACGCAAGATCACCGCATTGCCGCTCTTCAGACACACCGACGCTGCATCTGTCGTGACGTTGGGGCGAGACTCGTAGATCATCCCAATCACGCCAATCGGCACACTCACACGCTGAACGCGGAGACCGTTCGGCCGGATGTGCCCCTCCAATACGCGCCCCACAGGATCCGGCAATGTGGAGACTTCCTCGAGACGAGCCTTCATGTAAGCGAAGACCTTGTCCGTTATCTCCAGACGCGTCAGCAATGGCCCGGCCAGTCCTGCTGCCCGAGCGTCGCCAACATCCGCGGCATTCGCCGCCTGAAGCTCGCCTCGTACACGCTCAAGGGCAGCGGGCATCGCGTGCAGAGCCGCATTGCGAACGCCTCCGGGCAACACAGCCAATCCCCGCGCCGCAGTTCGTGCCCGGCCGCCCATCTCGTTGACCGAAAGCCCTGATCCCAATGCCATGTCGTCATCCCTGCCTGCTGGAGAGTAAACGCCGTGGCCCGAAGCCGGGCACCCACGGTAGCGACGACAATAGCGACTGTTCTTTGAAGACACAAGACACCCCCGAGAGAACAGGGCTCGCCCAGCTGGTTTTCCTCCCTCTCGCAAACAAAGGGGCACAGAGTTAGGTTTGTAACCGTCGTCCTGTCCTCGATCAACCAACAACGAATCATGCCAAACCAAGAGTCACCGTCCCCTATTCCTGCCAAGCGTCCCTCCGGTACGTCCGCCCCCCTCACCCCTGGCTACGCGGGACACGTGAGTGCTGTGAACTGTCCCGCTTACGAGCCAGAGACAGTCGAGCAAGCCTTGCTTGAAGCCCTCACGCCGTTTGGCGGAATCGCCAGTTTTGTGCGCGAAGGACAGACCGTTCTCCTCAAGCCGAACCTGCTCAGCCCGCGGCCTCCTGAACAAGCCGTGACCACCCACCCAACAGTCGTGGCCGCCGTCGCCAAGCTCTGTTTCGCGGCAGGTGCATCCCGCGTCTGGGTTGGCGACAGCTGCGCAGGAGATCACTCTGAGAAGCGCCTGTGGGAGAAGACGGGAATGACGGCGGCTGTGCCGGCGGCCGGAGCCGAACTCAAGTCGTTCACCGAAGCCGTGAAGCCACTGCCTGTCGGCGACCTGACAGTACCTGTCCCCTCCTGGCTTGAAGAGGTGGATGTAGTCATCTCACTGCCAAAGTTGAAGACCCACATTCTGACCGTGTTGACGTGTGCCCTGAAGAACACATATGGCCTCGTCGTGGGGCATGCCAAGGCGGTCTACCACGGACACTTCCCTTCGCCTCGTGAAATCAGCCACTTCCTGGTCGATTTGCACCAAGCGCTTCCACCGGCGCTGAACATCGTCGATGCCGTCACGGTCATGGAAGGAGACGGCCCTGCAAATGGCACTCCCGCGCATGCCGGCCTCCTCCTCGCTGCGCGAGATCCGGTGGCAATCGATGCCGTTGCCTCACGCATATTCGGCGTTTCCCCTGCTGCCGTGCCATTGATCAGACGCGCCGAGGAGGTGGGCCTTGGGGCGGCAGATCTGGCCGACATCACGGTTGTTGGCTCGGGCAAAGAGCGAGCTGCGACATGCCGGTTCCGCCACTCACGCGCACTCTTCCTGCAGAAGCTGCCCCCTTCCCTCTTCAAACTCACGACCTACCTGCTCACATACCGTCCCAAGATCAACCAGACGACCTGCGTGCGGTGTGGCGTCTGTGCAGAAACGTGCAGCCAGGACGCCATCATCCAGCGCCCGGATGGCACCTATCGCGTAGAGAAGGCTCGGTGCATCCTCTGCATGTGCTGCCTGGAGGCCTGCCCACATGAAGCGGTCGACGTCAACTCCCCTGCCCGGTGGCTGCGCCGACGCCGACGTAAGCGCCGCGAGGACAAGGCCGTCTGACTGTGCAGAATCCGGAGAGCCGGAACGGGCCTCTGCGGCCACTCCCCAAGAGCGGAAACTCTGTCCCGTTTCCCACACGAGAAGGAAGATGACCGTCTCTCAGCTGCCCTCAGGAGCTTCGAGAATGGCATCGGCAAAGTCCCCGAGGGAATCCACCGCGAGGTCAAACGTCTCGTCCCCCGCAACTCCGAACCCATACCGACAAAAGCACCGCTGGAACCCCGCGCGACGCCCTGCCCCCAGGTCCGTGTAGTTGTCGCCCACCATCCAGGCCCCCGTCAGTTCCGTCCCGGTGTGGCGGGCGGCAGCCAGGAGCGGCTCGGGATGCGGCTTCATATTCGGGCAGGAGTCTCCTCCCAGAACCAGGTCCAGATATCCTCCAAGTCCCAGCGCCTCGCAGATCCGCCTGCTGGGTCCCTCGGGCTTATTGCTGGCCACCACCAAGCACAATCCCTCTTCGTGCAAGCGCGCCAGAGCAGCGGGCACACCTGGATAGACGGATGTCTCATCAAGCATGTGCGCCAGGTAGTGCGTCTTCATCCTGGCTACCGCCTCATCGGTGTCCGGTGCGGTCGCCGCATCACTCAGCGCCCGTTCCACGAGGCGCCTAACACCGTTGCCCACATAGCTGCAGACCGTGTCCAACGTCAGTGGACCAAGGCTGTAGTCTTCCCTCATCAAGTTCACCCCCGTGCACAGGTCCAGGCGGGAATCAACCAGCGTTCCATCCAGATCAAACACCATGAGCTTTCGAGTCATCGGGCTATCAAACTCCCCGTTCTGTGTTAGGTTCGACAAAGGAACATAGAACTGTAGATGGCCCTTTATGCCCCGCAAGTAGCATGCCCTGGATTAGCCCTGCGGCAGAGCCCTTGACCTCCCCGATGCGCACGGAGTCCAGCCTGATGTATGAGAGCCAGAGACAAGCCGTTGCCCGTTTCATGCGACGGCTTTACCAACAGCGCTTGACCACGACCTCAGGTGGGAACATCTCCGTCCGCGTCAGCGACACGCAGGTAGCGCTCACAGCCTCGAAACATGACAAAGGCGAACTCCAGGCAGAACACGTCGGCATAATGAGCCTCGATGGAACGAACGAGACGCCGAATTTCACCCCCAGCATCGAGGCCTCGATGCACTTGGCCATCTATCGGATGCATGCCCATGTCAACGCGGTCGTCCATGCACACCCGACGACGGCAAGCGCCTTCTGTGCCAGTGACGCGGACATCAACTGCCGACTGATCGCAGAGTCATACGCCATTCTCGGTACTCCCGCCAAACTCCCCTACGCATGCATGGGAACCAAAGAGCTTGCCCAAATCGTGGCCGAGGGCTTGGGGCAAGCCTGCTGCGTGCTCATGGCCAACCATGGCGTTCTGACCGTTGGGTCGTCCCTCCTGGAAGCATTCGACAGACTTGAGATCGTGGAGGAAGCCGCTCAGCTGACCTTGATCAGCAGGCAAATCGGCGGCCTGCAGCCCCTCCAAACCACGCAGTTGCGCGAGATTGATCAACTCATGGGACGCCCCGCAGATTGACTCCCAGGCCAGACCGTCCTTCCTCCTGAAACAAGGAAGTCTCCATGGACGAGAAACACGATCCCCAACCGGTAGCCCCTTCGGCCTCTCCGGAACTGGCGCCCCGAATGTTCTTCCTGCTCGCCGCGGCAGCGCTCCTAATTCGGACAGCAAGCTGGCTACAGGCCGATCTCTGGTACGATGAGGTGATCGCCCTCACGGAATTCGTGGTCGGGCCGCCTCGAGCCCGGGGCATCCTCTGGCCATTGCGCTTCTACCCGATCCCCAACAACCACATCCTGTTCTCTGCGATCAGCTGGTGCTGGCTCCGCATCTGCAGGTACAACGTGGCGGAAGCCCTCCTCCGGCTGCCGTCGATATGTTTCGCGCTTGCCGCCTTTGGCGTCATCATCGTCGGCTGGCGACGCTGGCTTGGGGGACGGTTGGCCGGAATCACCGCAGTCGCTTTCGCCGTCAGTCCTGTTTTCAGCGCCTTCGCGTACCAGTACAGAGGGTACTCTCTTACTATGCTCCTAGCCACGTTGGGGGTCATGGCCACAATGGACATTCTGGATGGACACGTGAGGCGGGGCACACTCGTGCATGCGGTAGTGGCCCTGCTGCTCCCCCTTGTGATCCCTACAAATGCCTTGCTCACAGCCACCCACTTGGCCTTCCTGGCCTGGGAGGCGCATCGCCGGAACGCCCTGCGACGCATCTTACTTCCCCTTGGGATCATAGCCGGTGCCGGTGCCCTCGGTGCAAGCTACTATCTCACGATCTGGCCTCAGTTCACCAAAGCCCTGCAACAGACAGCCGGATGGGAATCACCCTTGAGTGTTCTCCTGAACGTCTCCCTCGCGTCTCTGGCGCACTTGGGCCCCCTGCCTCTCATCTGCCTGTGGCAGGCCGGAGTGTCCGTCCACAAAGCATCGCCCGGGGCACAAGACTCCGCAAGCCGGCAAGCCGTCAGACTCATCGTCGCCTGTCTCCTGCCCATGATCGCTCTCCTCGTCTGCACCCGCTCCGCGCCGTTCCCCCGCGTCTTTCTCGTCTTCCTTCCCACCGTGTCCTTCGCCGTCGTGCGATCCGTCGTCCACCTTCAGGTGTGGCGATCAAAATCACTCCTCCTGGTCCTTGGATTGGTGGTGATGCACGCCTTTGTCTGGGAACGAGTGTGCACGTGGTTGACCAACAAACAAGTCATGGACGGGCGCCACCCGCAGAACCTCTTGCAGCAACACTACCGTGGAAGCACCGCACTCCAGGAAATCTGCTCCCAAGCCAAGAAGGATGATCTCTCCAGTCGACTGGTGGTCTTGACAAGCGCCCACGATTTTCCAACCTTCCGTCACTATTGGCTGCGTTTCGGCGGCAGCCTGGAAACGGTGATCGCCGAGAACTCCGACTTGGAGTTCGCCGTGGCCAAGGCGATGCAACCAGGCAACAGACGTCTGAGCGTCGTTGCGGCAAATGAGGTGGAAGCAGCCCGTCTGTTCGGTTTGATCGGGATCACGGAGACCTTCGCCTCCGTCTACTACGAACCCTTCCGGGGCCTCTACGTCCTGGCCCCGCCGCCGGGGAGACGCCCCCCCGCCCCATAGGACCCCGAGACTCCCAATGAAGACGGCCCGAATTACAGCAGGGCCTCTCTCCGCGAGCATAATCGCTACAGGAATCCTGGCTCTTTCCTCGTTTTGCGGGACAGGCCTTTTGTATCTGACTCTTCACGCCCTATTGTATTTGGTCGGTAGCGCCTTCGGGGCGCTTTCAGATACTCGGTCGTCCCGCGTTGGGGCTTCCGTCAGAGAGCTTGTCAGGTAACCTGTTGCGATCCGCGAGTTTCCTTTCCGGTAACTGGCGGCGATGGAAGCGGAACGAATGTACTCCCCTGTTTTGGGGAGCGCTGTTAGACGCTGGGACAATAGCGAAGAGACCGTCAGCGTCTTCTGTGTCGCTCGCCTCGCAATAGATCCATGAAGTCCGTTTTTGCCTGCCCGATGCCCGTGCCCACCAGGCCGGAAACGCATCAGGTATGCTGAGGGGGCTACATGGATAACGTGTGTAGACATACCAATGCTGCGCCCGCCTGCCTCTCCTTGACGCCCCACACTGGACCTAAACGGTGAGCAGTTTGTGAGTGCGCGTTGGTGGAGCGTTCCTTCCTGACCGATTCGGTCGGTCAACAGGTCCTTACCATCTTCCTGCTCAGGGTGACGTGGCCCGTAGTCGGGAACCCACGGGAGCCCCCACAGACCCAAACAGCCACTGCCAGGCCGCACTGAAGCTGCACGGCAGCTGACGCGACGCACGATGGACTCGGTCAAACAGCAGAAATCCGCACTGAGGCGGCGCCTGCGTGCAGCCGAACCACTCACTGTGGCAGACATCGTGAAGCGGCAGGTCGACCGAGAGATCTGTGATCTGATTCTAGGGTCAACCCCCTACGGCTCTGCGGCGGCTGTCGCCGCTTACGCAGCGATGCCCCGGGAAGTTGACCTCGCGCTTCTGATGGAAGCCGCCAGGCGCAGCGGCAGGAGAGTACTCTTGCCACGCTACAGCCAGCGTCTGGGGGCTTACGAGATGGTTCCGGTCGCCAATGAAGACGCCGAAACATGCGTTGGAGAGTATGGGATCCGTGAGCCAATCCCTGGACTGGCAGGCGCCGCCAGGGAGGCAATCTGCAACAAAAATGTAATCTGGTTGGTGCCTGGTTTGGCGTTCGACGACGCCGGCAATCGTCTGGGACGTGGCGGAGGGTTCTACGACCGCCTACTGGTCGGAGTGCACGGTGTGAAAGTCGGCGTTGCCTATTCATGGCAGGTCGTCGATAGTCTCCCCGCCGAGCCACACGATGTCACGGTTGACGCAATCGCTACCCCTGACGGGTTGATCGATTGCCGGAGGCCTGCCCTCGCACCACCAGCTGATGACGGACCAGGAAGGATGGGAGTAAGATGGACGAACTGAAAGCGCTGCAAATCCTGTCGCAGCTCGTGGCCGCCGGTGTCTGTTTCGCCGTGGGTTACGTGTTCAATAAACTCAAGAATAAGTCCGCCCTTAGGGAAGCCGACACAGTACGAGAGAAGGCCAAGAGCGAGGCTAACGCAGTCCTTAAAGAAGCGCAGATCCACGCCAAGGAGGAACTCCTCAAGTCGCGCGACGATTTCGAGAAATCGACAAAGGACCGGCGAGGCGAGATCCAGCAACTGGAAAACCGCCTCTCCGCCAAAGAGGAGAACATTGAGCGCAAAGCCGACTTGGTGGAGTCCCGCCTATCCGAGTTGGACAAGCGAGACGGAGACCTGCGACGGAAAGAAGAGGTAACCGAAGCCGAAGCCGACAAACTCAGTAAGCTCATTGAGCGCGAGATCAACGAACTTGAACGCATCGCCGGACTGAGTGAGGAAGAGGGGAAACGCCAGCTGCTTGAACGCCTCTCGGAATCACTTGAGGCGGAGCGCGGTGCATTGATTCGTCGCTTCCAGGAAGAGAACCGCCAAACCCTCGTACAGGAAGCCCAGGAAGTCATGGTCAACGCCATGCAGCGGTACTCCGGCGACTGTGCCTATGAACGCACAACGTCGACCATCCCCCTCCCGAACGACGAGATGAAGGGGCGCATTATCGGCAGAGAGGGCCGGAACATCCGCGCCATCGAGGCCGCCACCGGTGCAAATGTCCTTATCGACGACACGCCTGAAGCCGTCGTCGTTTCCTGCTTCGACTCGGTCCGCAGACAAATCGCCCGAATCACACTCGAACGCTTGGTCGCCGACGGTAGAATCCACCCGACCCGGATCGAGGAAATGGCGGCGAAGGTCAAACGTGAAATCGAGACGGAACTGGACAAGGTCGGACAGGAAGTCGTGGAACGGCTCGGCCTCACCCGAGTGAAGAACAACCTTGTGTCTCTGCTCGGTCGCCTCAAGTTCCGCTACAGCTACTCACAGAACGTCCTCCAGCACTCGATCGAGGTGGCCTACATGATGGGCAACATTGCCGCCCAGATCGGGCTGGATGAGAAGAAGGCAATCCGGGCTGGGCTTTTCCATGACATCGGCAAGGCAGTCGACCATGAGGTGGAAGGCTCACACGCCGTTATTGGGGCAGATATCCTGAAGCGGGCCGGCGAGGACGATGACGTCGTCAATTCCGTTGGAGCCCACCACGAAGATGTCGAGAAAATGACCCTGCTGGCCATACTCGTGGAGATCTGCGACACGCTCAGCGCGAGTCGCCCCGGGGCACGCTCGGAGACAACTGAGCTGTACCTCAAACGTCTGGAGCAGCTTGAAGGCATCGGGCTGAGCTTCGAGGGCGTCGAGAACTGCTATGCCATCCAGGCAGGCCGCGAGCTCCGGGTTATCGTCGAGCCCGGGAAAGTGAACGAGAACGAGGCCTCCATCCTCGCCCGAGACATGGCGGACAAGATAGAGAAAGAGATGCGCTATCCTGGACAGATCAGGGTCTCGATCATCCGTGAAACACGATCTGTCGAGTACGCGAAGTAGCCCCCCTGCCGACAGCGTTGGTGGCCACGGCGGGGAATGGAGTGGCCAGGTGTCACGGTCAAGCGCCGAACATGAGAAGGGGAAGAGGGAGAAGCGGCGACCGCTTGTCTCCGCCATCATGGCGGCACTGCACGTCGTCTCCCTCGCGGCCCTTTTGTGCGTCGTTTGTGCGGCCATTGTGAGCCGACAGATCAACCCCTTCTACGAGTGGATCGCGGAAACCCCGCTTCACCGAGTAGGTCAGTACATCGTCGGTATACTGAGCGAACAGGACTTGCTGTGGCGGCGGCGCCTGGCCGGAGCTCCACTCTTGCAGGATGAGGAAAAGGCTCGGCAGGAACTCATCTCACGCATCGAGCAGACACGCCCAACCCATGGTGTGCTGCTCACCGACGGCAGACGCCTGTTCGGTTCACTGACGGAAATAGAGCCGGGAGCCTGGACGTTTGAGTTTGAGGACAAAGATGGAGTCGACCGTCTCAAGCTCACAGACACCGACATTCGATGGCACAAGCGTATCGTCTATCCCCCCGTTGAGCTCATGCCCGAAGATGTCCGCTTCCTGCTGAATTTCCCGAACTTCACCTACCACTACCTCCCTCCTTACCTCTTCGTCGCGAACGTCCCCTGCAATGCCGTTCAGGAGGCCTTCAACATCCTCTCCCAACTCTCCGAGAGCTTTGAAAAGGAATTCGCTCCTCTGCTGCCGGATCGGGAGCGCACCAAGTTGGCCTATGTGTGTTTCTTCAGAGACGAGGAGCAGTACCTCAAGTACGCCATAGAGAAGGAAGACGTCAACCTGGAAGTCTCAGTCGGGTTCTACTCCCAGACCGAAGACTGTCTTTTTGTCTACGATCGACTCAATTCCTTTGCCCGCGCAAAGATCGACAGAGCAGTCGAACGCCTCTCACGGGCTGCGTCAATAGGGACGAAAGCCATCGCCCCCGAAGAACTGAGGAGGCTCGTGGAGAACGAACGGCAGCGTTCTTACGATGCCCTGCGACACCAGATCACTGAGACCCTCAGACACGAGGGCGGACACCAACTGGCTTTCTCTCGCGGAGTCCACTCGGCCCAGGGCTTCGAGCACCTGTGGGTCCAGGAAGGGCTGGCCCAATTCTGCGAGACGACGCCGATGGGGGCGATTGTCCCCAGCCGAATGGACCTTCTGAAGAAGGCGCACGAAGCCAGACACCTGATCCCCTGGCCTGAGCTGGTTGACACGCCAACACCGCGGGGCTTCGCCCACTATGACGACCGGGCCGACCTGGCGTACGCCCAATCGTGGCTCCTCTTTCGCCACCTTATGGGACATCAACTTCGAGCCCGCTTCATGGTCTATCTCGACCGCGTCCACGCGCTGAAACCCAGCGACCTCGGGCGCCCGCGGACGGCCATCTTCGACGAGTCCGTCGGGGTGCCGCTTCTGGAAATTGCCCACGTCCTCAAAGGACAGTTGACCGACCATCGCCTGACCGAAGACCTGCCTCCTCTCACTCCGCGCCACTAACGCCGAGAGGAATGCCCGACAAACCATGGAAGGATCCCCCCAAATGCACGTCCTGGCAGACTCACGCCGCACGACCTTGATCGCGCTCAGCCTCAGCCTGCTTGCGTCTTTCGGCTGCAGCAAGTCCGGACCGGTCGTCGACCCCGCGCCCTTCAAGACAGCAATCCACGCTTACCTCAAGTCCAAGAGCATGGGCCTCAAAGTCTACGAGTTCAAAGAAATCACTGTGGACGAAACGGGCAACGGGGCAAAGGCCGTCGTCTCGCTCGAGCACGCCGAGGGAATGGTGGGCGTCAAGGTCCGATGGACCTTCACCTTCGCCAAGCAGCAGGGGAAATGGACCGCGACCTCACACGAACAGTGACCATCACCTCGAGCGGGGAGAACAGGAACACGAGCTGCCCCATCGGAGGTGTCACTACGCCACCCCCTGCCCACACCTTGCCAAGAGGATTCGACGATGACCGCCGTGCCCCGCATGTACAAGCCCACGTGGGACTCCCTGAAAAACGTGCGTGATTCCGAATGGCTCATGGACGCCAAGTTCGGCTTGTATGCCCACTGGGGGCTCTATGCGGTACCAGCTTCCGGGAACGAATGGTACGGCAAACGCATGTACGAACCCAGTAACCCTGTACACCTTGAGCACTGCGAACGCTTTGGGAACCCCTCCTCATTCGGCTACAAGGATTTCATTCCTCACTTCACAGCCGAACACTTTGATGCTGTCGACTGGGCCACTCTGTTCGCTGAGTCGGGAGCCCGCTACGGCGGTTTCTCGTTGGCACACCACGACGGTTTCGGGCTTTGGGACAGTGACGTCCATCGTTGGTGCGCCGGCAAGATGGGCCCAAAGAGGGACCTCTACGGGGAATTCGCCAAGGCCCTCAGGACCCGAAACATGAAACTGGTCGCCCCATTCCACATCCTGCGCTGCTTCGATTGGTGGCTCCCCGGCTCAAACGCATGGAATGAGTCAGGGACCAACGACGAGACGGAAACAGGGCGGGCGGAAGGATGGGACCTCTTCGATCCTGAGTATGCGGACCTCTACTGGAACCACGTCACAGGCACCTATGGTGACTTTGTTGCCAGCTGGAAGGCGAGAGTCCTGGAAGTAGTTGATCGCTATGCGCCCGATCTGCTCTGGTTCGACGGTGGACGTTTCCAGGACTCCGAGGCAGCCAGACCATCTCTGGAGATCCTGTCGCACTACTTCAACGATGCCGCGGAAGCAGGGCGTGACGTGGCAGTCCTCAACAAGTGCACCGGACGATCACAGTTCAACTTCCCTCAGGAGATGTGCACGTGGACCTTCGAGAACGGTCGTAGTCGCCCGCCAATAACGGCTAATCTCTGGGTCGATGACATGAAGATTGGGAGTCAATCGTGGGGATACGTCAACGGTCAGACATATCTCTCCGGACGCGAAATAACCCATGGCTTGATTGATCGCGTGAGCCGCGGCGGAGGCCTCCTGCTGTCCCTCTCCCCCAAAGCCGACGGAACGATCCCCCAGGGACAACGCGACACACTGCGAGAAACGGGGACCTGGCTGAACCAGAACGGGGAAGCAATCTACGCCACCCGCCCCTGGGGAGCTTCCGGGGAAGGCCCTAACAGTGGCTTTCGCCCCAAACCGAATCAGGGGCACGCCGGTTGGGACTACCTCAATTACACCGCAGACGACATCCGGTATACGCAGTCCAAGGACGGCAAGAAACTCTACGCCATCGCATTTGGATGGCCGGGAAAGACCTTGCGCCTCTCGCTGGTGAGCCCCCTCTCAGGACTTCTCTCAAGCGCCGTGGAAAACGTGTCGTTGCTTGACGGCGGGACGTGCAAGTGGGAACAGCGAGTGGATTGTCTGTACATCGATCTTGCAGGTATTGAGCCCGTGAACGATGTCGCCCCGGCCTGGTGCATCGACTTGGCCTAGCGTTTGACGTAGCCCCACTCCACCAGGCGTTGATACGCGTGTTTGGCCATGTCACCTTTGTTGACCACCTGCAGGTACTTCTGGTAGTCCTGAGCGGCGCCTTGACGCTTCCCCATCCCCTCCAGCGAACGACCTTTGAAGAACGTCACAGCCGCGTTGCCCGGCAACACGCGATCGTAGGTCACGAAATCCTGATACGCGGACCCAAACTGCTGCTTCTTGACCTTCACAAAGCCGGCCAGAAGATGTCCCTGGGCCTCCTGGGGGTAGACCCCTTTCGCCTTCTCAGCATACCCCAGCGCGCCATCGTACTTCTCCTGGGTAACCAGGCACTTGGCCATCAGGACATTCGCGGTGTAGTCATGGGGAGCCTGCCGCAATGCCGTCTGGAACTGGCCCTCAGCGTCGCCATACTTCTTTTGCCCCATGGCTTTCTCGCCATTCTGCATGGCCTCGATGGCGCCCTTGATCCGGCGCAGTGAAGCTGTTTCGTCCATGTAGCGCTGCCTCCCAAGGGGGAGGTCCCCGTGGCCGGCGTACTGCCCCTTCGCATTGGAAACAGCTCTTGAGTAACGCTCCGAGCTCATTGGGTGCGTCGCAAACATCATCTCAATGGCGCTCGATTTGTGCTTGTTCAGGCTGTTCAGTAGGTCCATCAGGCCTACAAAGCCGTCTGGGTTGTATCCGCCCTTAACCATGTACTCCAAGCCCAGCGCATCGGCCTCGTGCTCGTTCGAGCGGCTGTAACGCGCCAGCAGAGCCCCCGCCCCAACCTGCCCCAGCGCAGACGTCACCTGGCCCCAGGCCTGACCACGCGAAGCCGCCACCCGGGTGACCCCCGATAGGACCGCGTTCGTCAATATTCCCTTGGTCATCTGCTCCGCGGTGTGTTGCGCGTTCACATGCCCGAGTTCATGGCCAAGCAGACCGGCCAGCTCCGCTTCATTCTCCAAATTCAGCATGATGCCGCGGGTCGCCGCGATGCTCCCCCCTGGGAACGCATACGCATTGATGTAAGTCGCATTGACCACGCGAAACGAGTAGGGCATCTCAGGACGATGGGAAAGCGCCCCCAGTTTCCTGCCTACGCCAGCAACATAGCGATTGAGTCCACCATCCTGAACGGCTCCGTAGTCAGCGGAGAACTGTTGCGGAGAATGCTGCCGATCAACGCCAATCTCCTGCGACTGGGACATCAGCGAAAGCTTGCCGCGCCCGGTAACCGGGTCAATGGCACACCCGGTCAACAACGCTCCGGCTGACAGGGAGGAGGCCCGTAAGAAATCACGGCGAGAAAACGGTCCACGTCTCTGGGATCCCGACTGTGTCATCATGCACTCCCGGATACGGTCATGAAATGGCATCTGCACCTTCTGCAAGTCTTACTATCAAAGCGGTCAGATGACCTGTCAAGCAGTCGGCGCCCACTGGGGGAGCCGTCCCCCTTCAGACCTCGGCTCTGCGAGGGCCCTCAGCACATCCGTGGTTGCATGGAGATGGCCCCCGCGCTATCCTACCCGATCGCTCCTCATGAGCCGCATGACAAAGGGACGAAGAGGAACTGCCAAGATGCCCATTCGAACCGCCACGAGGCCGCAAACATCCATCGTCACCGCACCCACCGAGTCACCCGGTCACAGACGTGAAGGCACGGCTAACTCGCTCCGCCGCATCTGCGTCCTCGCCTTGGCATTCCTTGCATGCGGGACGACCCTCGCCGCACCGCCAGAAGCGGAGCTGGAAACGCTCCTCTCGTTCACAACAACCGACGGCATGGTCCAGACATGGAACCGCCAAAACCCAAGCCGATTTCTCAAGACAACAGTAGATCCCGCAGAGACAGCCGATGGAAGCCCTGCACTCCACTTGGGGGCGACATCCCTGACAGCCGAAGGAAGTCACTACTTTGGGGTAATCGTCCCCCTGCCCAAGCCGATGGACTTGACCCGGAAACGCGTTGTTTTCAAGGCCAGAACGAACCATCCCGACGCCACCCGGGCCTTCTACGTGCGGGCCTACAACCACAACGAAACGAAGCCCGCCTGGAGCTTCCAGTCCTGGAGTGGCCCGCTGCACGGTACCTGGCGGGAGTTCTCACTCCAACCATCCCTGTCGCTTAGTGGGCTCTCCTGGGAAGCAGGGGTCGTTGAAGATCGCGTTGGGAGCAGCATAGATCGCGTTGAATTCATCATTGGCACGCGCGATGATGAAGCGCCGGTTGACATCCTCATCGGCAGCCTTCAGTGCGCCCCCAGAATCGGGACGCTGCAGGATCTGACAACCACTCCCTCTTTCACCACGGACGCACCACTCGTCGCCGACGGTGCAGCTGTCTCCATTGTTCTCCACCCTGCGACTGCTGCCGGAGCAACCGCAGCGGCGACCATCGTCTCGGCTGTCACCGAGAGGACCGGGGTCCGCCTGGAGGCCCGCCCCGGAACACCTCAGGACAGACAGCCCGACACGAACGCAATCGTCCTTGGGAACGTCAACAACAACCCTGCCATGCTCCTGCTCTACGCACGTTACTTCACGCCGGTGGACAGTCTCTGTCCGGGACCGGGCGGATCCCTCGTCCACACCGTCTGTAACCCCTTCGGAAAAGGAACGAACATACTTGTTGGCGGTGCCACCGATGACGCCGGACTCGTGCGTGCGGCCGAAGCGCTGTGTCACGCGATCCGACAACAGCCTGCAGCCCCGTCACTTGCCCTCCCCAGGTTGTTTGAGAAGCACTACAGTGAGTCCTTCCTCAAGCGCTACGGCTGGGCCGACGACGCGCCGTCCGGAGACCGTTTAGCTCAGGGGCTGAAAGCGGGGCAGGCCGCGCTGGATCGCGGACAGCACACCTCCATCGCCGGAGTCCTCCGTTCCGTCGCCCAACGCTACATGCTCACCGGGCACAGCGTCGAAGCCAAGCTCTATGTCCAGCTCTGGGACCTTTACGCAGAAAGCGCGGTCGCTGATCCAAGCAAGTTCGGTGGCCCGTGGGGCTTCGACAGTGATTTCCCATCCATCATGGTGGTAGCCGGCTGGGATGTGATTGAGGAGGATCCAGCTCTTACCGATGAGGAGCGCATCCGCACGACCAAGAGCCTCGGCCGGTGGCTCGCGGAGGCCGTCATCCCTCCGTGTGCCGGAGCCGCGACCAGCACGCACGTCCCGCACAATCATCAGACCTTCCCCGGCCTGGGGGCGCTCTTCGCCGGACTCTACTTCACCCAACATCTGGACATCATCGAAGGAAAAGTCTGGCTGGGTATTGCCGATGCCATGTTCTCGCGACAGGCAGGATACACGAAGCCTTACGAAGACTGCAACGGCTACCAGTGGCTCACCAACGGACACCTCATGCGATACTGCCTGGCCCGACCTGATTTCACCCTCTTCGAAAATGGCAACGGCGAGCACATCGTCAACTACTGCATCGGCACCATGGATAACCTGGGCTATCAAGTGCCCTACGGCGACACCGGATCCTGGAAGTGCTGGAACTCAGAAATGGTCTGTCTGGACATGTTCGCTTTCGCGACGGACAGCCCCCAAGCACGATGGGCGGCCAACCGAAAACGCGACCTGAAAAACACCTTCGAAGCGCACGCTTTCTACCAGCTCGAGCCGGGCGTACCCCCCGACCAGTTCAACGGCGTTTCCGTCTGGCCGCTGGATTCCCACTATTACCAAACCCATCGAACGGACAATCGCCCTCCCGTCGAACGATGCTTCGACAAGATCTCGTTTCGCGAAGCAATGACCCCCAAAGCCGCCTACCTCCTCCTTGACGGACTCAGCAATGGAGGACACAAACACCTCGATGGTAACAGTCTGCCGAGACTGACTCTCTATGATCGGATCTGGCTGGCCGACAACGACTACTACAAGGCCCCCGTGAAATTCCACAACTCCGTTACCGTCTTCCGCGACGGC
>Ga0209045_1001046_pt1 | contig 27488 bp, 27 predicted proteins | sample SaaInlLV_10m_DNA_4_FD_184664 | JGI IMG/M metagenome (GOLD analysis project Ga0209045, IMG submission 184664) | Marine microbial communities from expanding oxygen minimum zones in the Saanich Inlet - Saanich Inlet SI072_LV_200m_DNA (SPAdes) (version 2) | ecosystem: Environmental > Aquatic >...
TCTGTATTATTACAACCATAAGCGAATCCACACATCGTTAAAAATGTCGCCGATTCGCTACAAGCAATTATTAACAACTACGAGTGATAGACTGCGTGTCTAAAAAAGGGGTACCCCTCACTAGGTCTTTTTCCATATACCCGATAGCTACATCTGAGCTCAAGTACTTGATTTTGTCTGCAACCATTTCAGCTTGGGACTTGAGTGTCTCTATTTTACTTTTAACCACAGATTGATCAGAGACAATGGTTTTTTGTTTCTCGTTCCATGACTCGATCACGAACTCTTTGAGCTCTTCTACATACTCTGGAGTGACTTTGAGATCACTGACAAAGGCTTCGATAGTCTGGTTAAACTCTTTTTTGGGTACGCGGAAGTAGTGACCCCGATTACAGTGGTATGCGGGGAAGTAGTTACCCATCTTGCCCCTAGAGGCACTACCATAAAGAGGTTTTTGGCAATGTGGGCACATTACGTAGCGTTTGTAGGGGAACTTAGGATTTCTGACTTGTTTATTAAGCAAATGGTCGGGAGGTTGCTTCTTAAGCACTGATATCTTACCATCCTTTTCAGTGAGAATAATTTTTCCTCGATTGGCTTTATTAAACTTTTTAATACTGACTAATCCTTCGAATCTAGTTTTGACTGGACTATCTTGAGTCCATTTCTCGACACTGACTCCAGCATAGATAGGGTTTTTGATGTATTTCCACATTTGTTTAAGTCTCAGAGGATTTTCACCCCGATTGCCAATGATTTTAGTTCTGTCACTGGGATCTCTTTTATTAATCTTACGTGACTTAAAGCCCATGTTATTCAAGATCTCCACTATTTCATGATCACTAACTGACCCATGACACCTAAGTTGAAAAATCTTTTTGATAAAGACTGACTCTTCTGGATGTGGCACCAGGATCACTCTCTTCCCGTGTTCTGTCTCTATTTTCTGGTTTATGTAGCCAAAAGGAGCTTGTCTAACTCGATAACCCATTCGGACATAGCGAATTTCGGCACCAATCATCCGAGTCATGATGTCTCGCATTTCGTCTTTGGCACGCTCTGCCTCCAAAATCTCTGTCTTTTTTGTGGGACTGTAAACACTCCAATCAAACTTGATATCTAGATGTTCGAGTGTATTGACCTGACGATTACTAATTACGCCGTAGATATCAACTAAGTTAACGTCAGCACTACTAAGTTGCATTTTGAGGTGATCATAGAGATATGACCCACCACGAGTAAACCGATCAATTGACTTGATAATAAATACTTGGATATTGTTTTTCTTTTTCTTGCAGTAGTCGATCGCTTCTTGGACTGGTTGTTCTTCTTTGGAGGCTGACTCCATGAAGATAAAGAATTTCTTAATACTAATGTTATGCGACTTTGCGAAGCGTTCGATTTGTTGTTTTTGATCTTCTGGAGAATCTCCTTGTAAGCCTTGTTTAAGAGAGGAGATACGGATTGCAGCGACCGCATTCTTTTGTACCTGAGCAGGTAGGTTTTTCATGGCTGATTAAGTAGTCCTTTCTGTTGTTTCTCGATCAATCGATCAACAATGAGATTGGCAAATATCCTTAAACGCTCTTCCGCAGTGAGGTTAGCATGAACAGATCTATCAAACTGTTTTTGGACTCTTTTTCTTGGTTGTTTACTCTTGATCCTAGCCATAACTTAAGCCTATCAACTATCTCTATAGAGATAGTATATCTAAACTAAATGATATTGTCAAGGAAATTACTATAATATTTGGGTATGATTTCTGCTCCAGCCCGCTAGGACAATTTGGTTTCTAATTAGACTGATATCACGGTATTTCTTGTTTTTTCTTTTACCCCTATACCCTTACAAGTAAGGGAGAAGGATAAATACAAAACTCAGTAACCCAAAAACACTTCAATCATTCCATCTACCACACTCATGATTCCAGTCTCTATCTCCCATCTCTTCTCTCCAGTACCAGTACGAACCATAATAAACTCGCTAATTGCCCCTACAAAATGCGCATGCTCTGGCAAGATGTCAAACTTACCAATCTCGTTAGTGCTGGAGAAACTCGTTACCTGACCTTCCCACAACACCCCGTCACTCTTGCGAATCACAACCTGGATAGTGGGGTTGTTGCGTTTACTCATTTCTTGTTCTTGACTGAACCAATCATCTTAAACTCACTGGAGTCTCTATCATCATGCTTGCCACTCAAGATATCTGTCATGTCATTAATTGTATCCTTGAGTGCAACATACTCACCTGGGATACCAGTCTGATCCTCGACAGAGGAGAATGGCTGGGTCATGTATTCACGAATCAGTTGGGCTCGGTGATAGATCTGCTTGTTTTCTTCTGATAGTTCTCCTTCACCCACGAGTGCAACCATGCGCTCTAGCTCACGGGCAGAGCTGAGGATTTGTTGAGCCTGGACTACAGCTTGATAATGAGCCTCACCTACCACACTAGCACTAGTTGCTGATGAGTTACTCTCTAAGATATCAACGGCTGGGAAGTGACCTGATTGATATACCTCACGAGAGAGGGTGAGAACAGAGTCAAGATATGGAGTGATTGCGAGAACTGCCTGATCAGTGAGGTCGTCACTAGGAACATAGATTGCTTCGATTGAGCTAATGTGTGCCTTATTAGTTGAGACTAACCGTTCGTGCATGAGTGCCATGTCCTCATGAAGATTGGGTTGGTAGCCATCCTCGCTCATCATGTTCTCACTCATTTGTGAGAGTTCACTACCAGCTTGGGCGTAGCGGAACATATTGTCAATAAAGAAGAGGGTGTCATGACCAGAGTCACGCAAGCTCTCGGTGATGGCAACGGCACTAAGTGCAGATAGCCACCTGACAGCCGGATCCTCACCCATTGCACCATAGACGAGAGTGGTTTTGTCGAGTACCCTTTTCTCTTTTAAAACTTCGTATAGCTCACGCCCCTCACGGGTACGCTCACCCACACCGGCAAATACGGCACGACCGGACTTCTTTTTCATAAAAACGTTATGCATGATCTCGGTGAGAAGAATGGACTTGCCCACACCAGCTCCACCGAATAGTCCCATCCTACCCCCCTTGACTAATGGGGCAAAAAAGTCGATTGCCTTAATCCCTGTCTCCCAAATCTCACCGTTAATTACTAATTTAGTATCATCATCTAGTTTTCCCATCACAGGAACTGTAAACTCACTTTTAATTTCACCCTTACCATCTAGTGGCTCTCCAAAAAGATCAATTACTCTCCCCATCACACCCTCACCTGCTGGAACAACTAACTCTTTTCCTTTACCTACAACTTTAATCCCACGAGAAAGTTTCTCAATTCCTCGTAAGACAATACAACGCATAACTTTGCCACCTTGAGACCTGTACACATAAAGAATAATATCTTTGGCTTCACAAACTTGACCAATCTCTGGTACCTTGCCTGAGAACTCGACTTCTGCCACTCTGCCTAGTACTGCTGTTACAACCCCGTTATACATAACTCCTCCTAATCTTGCTCATAGCCTTATATCCAGCTAGTTGTAACTGTTGTTTTTTGCTAATTCGTCTTTTGTTAGCTTTGCCAAACCTAGCTTTTTCTACTCCTAGTTTTTTCTCGATCTCACTGAGTGCCTTGTCTAGATGCATGAGGCGAGAGGCATTCTTAGCTAGTTCGTCTTCTTTGATGGTTTGCTGTAACACTCCTACGAATATTCCTTTACTAAATTTGTCCGAAATCTTCTCAACACTGGGCTCGTAAAGATACTTGAGTCTAGCTACAGCATCTCCTGCCCAGGCATCTTGAGTGGATTCGAGTTGGTTAATCGATAACACTCTAGAGTTAGGAACTTGTGTGGCAATGCTCTCAAACTGACCAAAAAATATCTCAACTTCACGATACTTCCAGAGCGTTTCACCAATAGTTGTCATGAGTGAGTCATCATCTAGCTCAACTACAGCGAGCGCTTGATATTTGGTGCGAGGTGAGACAACCGCCATTAAGTCCTGTCCTACTTTTCCCGAGATATACACATCAGCTGAAGGATTGTCTTTGATTTCCTTTAGAAATCTGCCAAAAACTTTGTCCATGATCTCGCCGTACATCCCGTCGTCAGAAGACAAGAGGACTAGAGCGGATTTTTTGCTCTTGATCTCCTCAACCTTAGAAAGGTCGGCGCCTACCTCGGCCGAGAGCTTGGCGAGGTTGTGATAGTACTCGCGGGAAGCCAAGATGGAGTCACGGATCTTTCTCATGGTGTTAGCGGCCATTCGCTCATACACCTCAACTAAATCTCGCATGGAGAGATGGGAGTCAATGTTAGCTTGGATTTGTTTAATACTACTCATGATATTTTCTTTTGATTTTTAATAGCTGTAACTAGACTAGAAAAATCTTTGCTATCTTTTATGACATTACTAACTTGCTTAAGAAGCTCTTTATTGTCCTGGATTTTGCTGGCTAGTTCTTCAGCTCGCATTCCATCCCATTTCCCACTCCATAGGTATCCGACTAGATAGATCTGAACATCGGAGAGAATACTTACTTTACCAGTTTGTTTGAACAGCTCACGCAAACCGTGAGCGAGCCTAATACTCTCCTTAACCTTATCTGTTAACTCCGCACCGAACCTAAGAAATCTCTTGAGCTCACCGTACTCTGTCATGATGGTGAGGATGGTCTGGCTTACCTCTTTTGCTAACTTGCTCTGAGTCTGTCTGCCCACACGAGTGACGGATAAAAACACATTAACTGCAGGGCGCACCCCATCAAAGAATAGGTCTTGGTCAAAGAAAAGATGTCCATCGGTCATCGACATAATGTTGGTCTCGATGTATCCGGAGATATCTCCGTCAACTGTCGAGAGAACAGGGAGGCAGGTAATACTAACTGGCTTATTCTTAACCATAAAATTACCTGCTCGCTCGAGAAGTCTGGCATGAAGATAGAAGATATCATTAGGATATGAGTCCCTCCCAGGAAAAGAGTCACCCAAAAGCTTCATCTCGCGGTACCTAACTGCATGATGAGAGAGGTCATCAAGAATAACTAGGCTGTCCTGTCCTTGGTTTTTCCAGTATTCGGCAACAGTCATGGCAGTGAAGGGAACCATGGTAAGACGGGAGGCTGTGGATCTTGCAGGTTCAGCAATAATAATACATTTATCCCGCACTCCTGCACTTTCCAGCAGTTGCTCAATTCTCTTAATCTCGGATTTTTCTTTGCCAATTAGACCTAGTACACAGACCACCCCTAACTTGGCTTGAGCAATTACAGTTTGGAGAACAAAATGAGTCTTGCCTGTTTTTTGATCACCTAGGACTAGCTCACGCTGACCTTGTCCTAGTGGCATAACTAGATCAACTACAGTGGTGCCAGTGGATAGAAACTGATTAATCTCAGCCCGCTTATCTATTCCCGGAGCAGTGCTTTCTAGTGGCATGTTGGCGGTGTGTTTACTAGGGTCTTTTTCTCCTCCAGAAATATATCCAAGAGCGTCAAAAGTATCACCCAGCATTCCCTCACCCACACTGATCTTGAGCATCTCACCAGTTCTGGCAACCTTTTCCCCAATTGGAACAGGAAGTTGAGAGAAAACCATTACCTCGGCAGAGTCTTTATCTAATCGGCTCACCATGCCATGCTCACCATTCTCAAAACTAACTCCCTCACCCAAAACTGCTCCTGAGAGATCGGTAACTTGAGCAAGGGAACGGCTGGTCTTAATGACCTCACCTACTTGTCCGATTTTTTCTCTAGCATATTTGAATGAATGGATCATAGTTATTTCTTAATATACTTAGAGTGCGAGGGTCAGATAGGCCACTGCCACTCCCACTAGAATAATTCCAACGGTTAATAAGACATTAAACATCACGGAAAGTTGAATAGCTTTGGAAGCCAGTGGATTACGACCCACGGCCTCTACTCCTGATTTAGCCAGCTTACCAAAGTGAGTCAGGCCAAAGCCAACCGAGAGAATGAGGATGATCCCGGCCACCACGTAGCGAAGAGCTGAGAGTGGAGTCATAAAGGCAGACTCCATGCCTTGCTTGATGAGCTCAAAAAGATTGTCTGATGCACTGGTAGAGAGGATGGCTGGTTTGATGCCAATAGAAACAGGGATCAGCTTGGTGTCTTCTGGATTTTCTGGTTGCCAATCCTGAGTTACTGTGCCAAGAACGTATCCTGACTTGAGTGCTTTGACAGCTACACCAGCTTCAAGTGAGCTAGTGACAAAGTCACCTGCCACCACACCACCATTAACTCCAGAAACCCTGACATATGCCTTGCCACCATCCACAATTGGGACAGTGCCTGTTGCTGGAGTCTCGGTCTGGAAAGAAACTGCTGGAGTACTAGATACCACACCAACCATATTGGCATCATATCCTCGGGTACAGGGTACATTCCCAGTCTCTGTGGCACAGATTACTGTTCCATCACTCGTCTCACCACTAGCTACTATGTACCGGGCAATGCCTGATGAGGTATCAATAGCACGCACACGACTTACCTGTCCACTCATGAGGGCAGGTACTATCAAGAGGGATAGTATTATTAGCTTGAGTTTACTCATCTGTATATATTAGTCAGTATAGATATTAATTGAGTAACCCGCAACACTAAGGATCTCGAAATTATGCTATTCTTAATTAAGGCAATTACTTGTCTAGATTTTGTGTATGAAAAAACTACTGCTAATCATTGCTAACATCCTCATCATCCCGCCTGTGGCGATGTACTCCTACTATACTTTTTCACCGGCTAAACAAGCGCAAGATAATCCACCTACTATTACCACTCATTCTTCCCCGCGAGTACTAGGTGCAACTGACGACCAAGATCAGATCTACTTTACTGTCAATATTCCGGCTACATTCAAACAAGATATCTCTGCTCCAAATGTAGTGTACTCAGTTAATGGAGAGAGTGGAGAGATTAATATAGATAACTCACTGGTGGCAGGTGACGGGATTAGTATTGATGGAAGAGAGATCGCCAACTCAGGGATATTAACCTTGACTGCTGGAGATGGGATTAGTGTAGATGGTAACAAGATCACCAATTCCGGGATTACTTCCCTCTCAGCTGGGACTAACATTTCTATTGATGGAAATGAGATCACTAATACTTATTCGGTAGACCTAACAACCTCTGGTTGGACTGACTCAGGGACTGCAGTTACTCTGACTACCACTACCGACACAGTCACAGTTGGCACTCTGACTACTGGAGCAATCACAGCCTCATCACTTACGGTAGATGGGCTATCTGTCCTCAGTGGTAACGCTACGATCGGGAATGGAGTAGCTGTTCTTCCTAGTGTTGATCTAGGCAGTGATTTGGGATCATCTTCCTTCAGGTTTAATAACTTATGGGTGGCTAACATTAACTCTAACTCCTCTCAAGCCTTCTCAGGCCAGACCACCTTTTCCTATCCACCTACCGACACGACTATCAGTGAGGCTTCAGTCATCATTAACCCCACTACCAGCGCAGCATCAGGACAGCTCCTAGGTCTAGCCATCGCAGGTTACCAGAAGGCCCTGATTGATGAGGATGGTGACATTATCTTGGGCTACTCCGACGCCACTTCTGCACCTGCATCTGACTACCCACTAAACATCTATGGACATAGTGGGACCAGAGTCTCCTTCGTAGATACCACCGGCAATGCTTACTTTGCGGGAAATGTGGGGATTGGGACGACGGGACCAAGTCAAAAGTTGCATGTGATTGGAGGTATCTACGCACAAAGCGGTAATATTTATGGAAACTATTTTAAAGATAACTATGCTCACACAGGAATTGGTTCAGGCTGGTTGGGTGTGCAGGTAAGTAGTGATAAAGGTTATTTATTTGCTAATAGTACAGCTATTGGGACAACAGATGCAGGAATTTCAAGGTTGGCAGCCAACAAAATTGCGGTGGGCAATGGAACTATCGGAGATTATAGTGGAACTCTGATAGCCGGCAACGTCGGGATTGGGACGACGAGTCCAAACGAGAAATTAGAAATAAGTGGGAATATTTTAGCAACTGATGGCAGTAACTCAGCTATTCAAATACACAGCGATATAGGCAATACCCCCAAAATACTCTTTGGAACAAATGCAGACACTGATAACTACATGCGAATTGTTGGCTCTTCGAGTGGTACAAACAGCATTCAAATTAGAGACAGTAATTTCACAATCACTGGTGATAATACTGCAAATATATTATTCATAGAAGAATCTTCAGGCAACGTCGGGATTGGGACGACGGATCCTGGGGCGAAGTTAGATGTAGTAGGAGATATACAAGTTTCAGATGATATTTACCATGATGTGGATAATAACTATTTAACAATCTATGGTGGAAGTGATGGAACAAATGATGGATATATTCGTATCAGTGGCGATGCAAACAACTTCGGTGGAATAAGTGCAAACTATGGATACCATAGCTCATTATCGTCATTTGATTGGACTATTGGCGGGGTATCAAAAATGAAATTAAAAGGAGGGAATCTTGGGATTGGGACGACGAGTCCAAGTCATAAGTTAAATGTTGAAGTATCATCTTCTGATGATGGGATTGTTTTGCATAAATCTGGCTCAGCAAATGACATGTTCAGAGTTACTATGGATGCAACCAGTGACAGAGCAGAGTTATTTCTTTACAACAGTGGAACAACGACATTTGCAATTAGATCTGCTGCAAACTATAGCTTTGTGAATACTGGAGGTAATTTTGGAATAGGTACTATAACTCCTGGAGAAGCTTTAGATGTAGGAGGAAACATAAAATCAAGCACTCTGGGAACCGGCACCATATACAGCAACAGCGGAGTCCTCACCAACACAGACCCATCAGATGAGAATCTCAAGAACAATATCCTCACACTGGAGGACGGCACTCTAGATAAGCTCCTTGGGCTACGCCCAGTATCATTTGACTGGAAGAGTACGGGTGACGGGGCTCTCGGGTTTATCGCCCAAGAAGTAGATGAGATATTTCCTGAGTTAGTAGGTAGTAACTCCGACGGCACGCTAGGACTCTACACCACCCAGTTCATCCCCGTGCTAGCCAAGGCTATACAGGAACAACAACTAGAGATAGACGGTCTCTCTAGTGCTACTGAGTCAGCCCAGTTAGTAGAAATAGAAGAAAGTGTAGGTGTCCTAGAGGGATTAGTAGTAGAGATTAGAGGATGGATAGAAGAACTGCAGAGTAAGTGGGAGGCATTGGCAGATAGCCTGACTACTAAAAAAGTAAATACAGAAGAATTATGTGTTGGAGAGCCAGAAGATAAGACCTGCTTAAATCAAGATCAAGTGGATCAACTAATGGAATTACTACCATCCCCAACCCCAGACCCATCTAACACACCAGAACCTAGTGCATCTCCTACTCCCTCACCATCACCTGAACCTAGCCTAGACCCAGAAGCAAGTGAATCAGCGCAGCTAGACTAATAACTAGACTTAATATAGACTAGTGTATATGACTAAAACCAAGATAATTAACCCATTTTCTACAGCGTTTTTAGATAAATTTATTCTAGCTCCCAACGTTCTTCCTCTGCAGGATAAGCTGCTAATTGAATTAGATCAGCAACTCTCTCATTTTGAGCAAGTATTTCTTAATCCAGAGATAGAACAGAACCTAATTTCACGCAACGAGTTACTAGCCTCATATGCCATCTCAAAAGCAGAAAACTCTCAACTTACATTGGGTGAGGCAGAAGATGTTTATCAGCTAATTCTTGGTAATGAAAAATATTCCTTTATTGCAGATAAGCTCAAAAACAAAGAGAAATTGACGCAAAAAGATCATGATAAGTTAGAATTTTTTAACATTGCCCAAACTTTTCATAGTATTAGCAAAGAAAAGTTTTTTTTAAAAGAATTAACACCAAAATACATTCAGAACCTTCATAAACAACTCACTCAAGGACTAGATGTTTTTGGTGATCATGTCCAAGGATATGAGCCATATAAATCTGGTCACTGGCGAGATAATGACTCTGTTCGAGTTGGGTCATACACACCAGCTAGCTATGAGTTGATACCCAAAGGAGTTGTGGAGTTAATAAAGTATATTCAAGATGATCCCACCCCGACTAAAGTAGCAATTTTTCATACAGCTTTATATGCTCTTCATCCATTTAATAATGGTAATAAACGCATCTGTCGTATCTTGGAACATCTTTTACTAAGAAGCATTGGCTTGAATGCTAAAAATCTTTATAGCACTTCCTACTACTATCATCAACACAAAGACAGGTATTACAAACACCTACTTTTCTCTCTTGAACGTAATAATCTAAATCATTTTGTATCTTTTGTGCAAGAAGCTCTGAGCCTTTCAATTGTCTCGGTAGTACAACTAAGTTTACAATCTAAAAGGAGGGAGTTTCTTTCTGTACAATCGTCCTCTATTCAAACGATTCTCAAACCACTAATCAAACGTCGTGAGTTGCAGTTCAAAAATTTGTTTAAACGAAGTAAGAAGAAAATGGCTAGACAAACTTTTGTTAACTATCTTGATGAAGCAGTTACTAAGGGAGTAGTCACCAGAGAAAAGCGAGGTAAAAATGTTTACTACAGTCTTAAGCTACTCACTAACGAACAAGATACTACTAAAAACTGGATTAAATTATTACAACCAAAGTTACCACATATTCCAGATAAGATTTTGTTAGTATAGAAAATATGATATATTGAGGTATATATGAAAAAAATAATTCTAACCATCCTTATTCTTTTATTACTTGCTGCTTCTAGTGGTACTGCTTACTACTTCTACTCCAAGTATCAAGTAGCCCAGGACAAACTCGACAACCCAGAGATTGCAGCTCAGACTGAGGTTAAGATCCTCACAGACCAAATTAGTAAGATCATGGTACTCCCTGTTGACGAAGAGCCCACAGTAGCTACGGTGCTTGAGAAAGACAAGATTCAAGACCAACCATTTTTTGCTAATGCTGAGAATGGTGACAAGGTCATCATCTACACCAAAGCCATGAAAGCTATTCTCTTCCGCCCTGCGGAAAATAAAATTATCGAAGTTGCTCCAATTGAGATATCTCAACCAGAGGCAACTCAGGGTTTAGAGCAGACTAGTCCCACTCAGGTGATAGAAGAAGATAGTGTAGATCAAGACGTAGACACTGAGACTGAAGAGTAGAAATGGGATCACAGAAACAATTCGGACGAAAACTAAAAAAGACTAGGCTTGATCAAAAAATGACTCAGGTTGATGTTGCTGTAAAAGCTAGAATTAGCACTAACTACTATGCCCGCATTGAAAGAGGAGAGGTTAACCCTTCCATTGATGTGTTTGAAGATATTGTAAAAGCCCTAAAAGTAAAATCCTCTAAAATAATAGATTTTTGATCTCTACTTACTAATCTCGTCAGTCTTGCCGTCTTTAACTAGTTTATGCGCTACTAAATGAGCGGTGGTTTGTTTCTCCTCAAGATAGATAGTTGCATCTTCCTTGGTAGCATTAGGCCTGCCGTGAGTTTGTAGATACTTGAGAGTACCAGCGATATCTTTTTTGGTCATCTCGTAACCTTGAAATTTCTTTGTCATATGTCCCGAGTATATCATTTTCATAAGAACCTCCCTAGCTCTAGATAATTAAACATCTCCATTGCATGTTGATTACCCTCAATTCTTCTCATTATCTCTCTACTCCTTGATTGAGAGAGAATATTGAGGCTTCCTTCCCAGAGAATCTCTCGATCAATGATAGCTAGCTTGCGATGGTGATTGCCTTTGCAGATTAACACTTGGATACCAATCTGCTCAAAATGCCTAATTTCTAACTCAGATTGCTCTCTGTACGGTAATTGGTGCTCTTTTGGGTCACGAGTGATTACATATACCTTTATGCCTTTATTGACTAGTTTCTGGAGCGCTGGCGCTAAGGTATTCATTCTAGTAGTGGTAATGAATGGGCTCTCGATGATAACCTCTGTCTTGGCGTATCTTAGATCTTTCAAGAAAATATTAAAGAATGATTTTTCGTCACAAAGACTAGAAATGAATGGATTATTCGCCATATTTCTCCTGTGGTAGATCTATTACAGAAACTTTACCTTCGTAGTAGGTGAACCCCAAGGCCTTTAATTTTTCATGAGTTTCGATTACACTATCGAATAGGAGTTCCAAACTAGGATCTCCTGGCGCACCCATTCGGCGAGCTCAGGGCAAGCTTATATTTGTTTGGATTTTTTGTCGAGCAACTTCCGATAGTTATTGGCGAAGCGGTGGGACTCGTCGCGAATTCTTTGGAGGAGATGGAGTGCTGGCGAGTCTGATGCTAGAGGGATATTGGTGTAGGAGACAGAGTTGTTGTTAACTGCGGGGAGAATGATTTTGTCGGGATGTTTGGCTAGTCCGATCATGAGAGGAGGATCTTGTAGCTGATCAAGGAGTGGCTGGAGACGGCGGAGCTGTGGACGGCCCCCATCGATGACGAGTAGGTCGGGACGGGGCCAGGACTTGTGCTTGAGCCGGCGTCGGAGCGCTTCTTCTAGCATGCCAAAGTCGGATCTAACTCGTGGATTCTTGATCCGGAACCTGCGGTACTGACTACTATCCATCTGGCCGTCGGTAGCTACGACCATGGAGACGACGGAGTGGGTGAGCTGGAAGGTGCTGGCGTCATAGCCTTCGATTCTACCTAGGGGACGGACCCCTAGGTTTGGTTGGAGAATACTGGAGAGTTTTTCTAGTCCCTTGTCAGATGAGGAGTAAGTGACTACTCTGCCATCGGTGAATGAGCGATAAGCAAGGCTAGACTCGAAACGAGTGATGCGATCGCGTAAGAGTAAGGCTGCCTCGAAATCTTCTTTGCCAGAAGCCTGCTCCATTTCACTCCTCAATTTCTTGAGAACTGGAGTGATGTTGCCTGAGAGGATTTTTTTGATTTGGTTGAGCTGTTTGCGGTACTGCAATTTGTCAGTTTTTTTGATGATAGTGGAGGGGCAGGGATTGCAGAGTCCTAGCTTGCTGTAGAAGCATGCCCTACTCCCTACCCTCTTTTGCTGGCAGTACGGGATGAGCTGACGGATGGTGCGGAGGATATCCTCGGCGACTTTCCTGGTTTTAAATGGCCCGAATACTTTATAGTTTTTTTTGCGATCCGGGTTCGTCAATAAGTCGTGATGTCGGATGAGGCGGGGCTTGGGGTACTCGTCACGCATATTGAGGGTGATGTAGAGATATGATTTGTTGTCTCGTAGCACACGATTGTACTGTGGGAGGTGCTGGGCAATCAGCTTGGCCTCTAGGAGAGTGGCGAGAAAGTCGGAGTCGGTGAGGGTAATCTTGATCTTAGTGATATTATTCTGGATCAGTCTCTCGTGTTTGCTGTGCCGGGCATTCTGGGCGTGACTCTTGAGCCTTGCTTTGAGGTTAAGCGACTTGCCGATGTAGATGATCTTGTTACCAGCCATGTACATATATACCCCTGGAGTGGAGGGGGTGTCGGACGGATCTGTGATGGTGGTCCACTGGAGTGACATAGTCTAGAAATATTTCTGGAGGTACTTGGCGGTGTGAGACTTCTTAACTTCTAGGATCTCCTCTGCTGGACCCTGATATAGGATCTGGCCGCCTGCATCCCCTCCCTCAGGGCCGAGGTCAACGAGATAATTACAGTTCTTGATCACGTCCAGGTTATGCTCGATGACTACTATCGTGTTACCTTTTTCGACCAATCTCTTGAGGGTAGTGAGAAGCTTGTCGACGTCGTGGAAATGGAGACCGGTTGTTGGCTCATCGAGAATGTAGAGAGTTTTGCTGGTCGTCCTCTTACCTAGTTCGTTGGCGAGCTTGATCCTCTGAGCCTCACCACCCGAGAGTGTTGGGGCTGGTTGACCCATCGTGAGATAGCCAAGACCGACATCTTGTAGATACTTGAGTTTGGTGTAAATCTTGGTGTGACTCTTAAAAAAGTCAGCGGCATCGTCGATCGTGAGGGCGAGAATGTCGTAGATTGTGAGACTCTTGTACTGCACGTCGAGCGTTTCTTTGTTGTATCTGTGACCCTCGCAGACATCGCATGTGACATAGACTGCTGGCAAGAACTGCATCTCGATCTTGATCATTCCCCCACCCCGACATTTTTCACATCTTCCGCCCTTGAGATTGAATGAGAAACGGCCTTTTTTGTAACCTTTGAGTCTAGCGTCAGGAGTCGCGGCAAAGATCTCCCTGATCTCGTCAAAAATCCCGACGTATGTTGCGGGGTTACTGCGAGGAGTCCTGCCAATGGGAGCTTGGTTGACGAGGTTAACTGCAGAGAGGTAGTGATAGCCGTCGAGTCGGTCGTAGACGCCCATGTGATCAGTCCAGGTGCCGTTGAGATAGTAGCGAAGTGCTGGGTAGAGAGTGTCGGTGATGAGACTGCTCTTGCCGCTCCCAGAGACCCCCGTGATGCCAATGAGATTGCCGAGCGGGAGAGTGAGCTTGAGATCCTGGAGATTGTTCTCGCGCGCGCCTACGAGCTGGAGTTTGCCATCCCTCGTTACTAACGGAGGTGGATCTAGCGCGATCTCTTGCTTGCCTGAGAGATATTTGCCGGTAAGGGAGTTGCTGTTAGATGTAACCTCATTGATATCTCCTTGTGCGATGATTTTGCCACCGTGTTTACCGGCGTGAGGGCCAAGCTCAACTACGTAGTCAGCTGCTCTGATGGTCTCTTCGTCATGCTCGACGACGATGAGACTGTTGCCGAGCTCTACTAGATTGCGGAGAGAGTCGATGAGAGCGGCGACGTCGCGAGCGTGGAGGCCGATTGATGGCTCGTCTAGAACGTAGAGAACTCCTGTGAGTCCAGTGCCGATCTGACTAGCGAGCCTGATCCTCTGCTGCTCTCCTCCGGAGAGAGTTTTTGATCTTCTGGCAAGTGTGAGATATCCGAGACCAACGTTCTCTAGAAATGTAAGTCTGCTGACGATCTCTTTGAGGACACCCTCCCCTACTGTAGTCTCGTATTGATTGAGTTTGCCTGGGAGATCATCCTGGAGATAATGAAGAAGGTCCTGGATCGAGAACTCTGCGATATCAATAATATTAAGATCGTCGATCGTGATGGAGAGGATCTCTGGTCGCAACTTTTTGCCATGACATGACTGGCAGACTTCGGTAGCGATGTATTGATTGAGATTCTTGCGTGCCCAGTCGCTCTCGGTCTGGTAGTATTTGTCTTCCAGCTTCTTGACAATTCCTGGCCAGGTCTCGGTGATCGCGGTAGCGCGACCCCGCATGTTAGTGCCAAGAACCCGATATTCTTTGCCGTTGCCATGCATGAGGATCTTGAGCTTGTTTGCCGGCAGTCTGCCTAGTGGGATACGCAAATCAATCCCCTCGGCCTCAGCTACAGTGTCGATGAGTCTGGTATACCAGGTCTCGTGAGGTAGGAGATAGTTGAGAGGGAGAATACCGCCTTGACTGTATGAGAGTTTGCGGTTCATGATGCGCTCTGGATCAATCTTCTCGACAGTTCCCAACCCCTTGCAAGTTTCGCAGGCACCTGATGGTGAGTTGAACGAGAACATGCGTGGTTCTACCTCTGGTAAGGAGTGACCACATTGAGTACAGGCATAGTTCTCGGAGTAGAGATAAGAGTCGTCATCGTGCTGGAGAACTATCAATCCAAGTGAGAGTGAAGTAGATTGTTCGACGGAGTTGGCAAGTCGTGTAGTGAGATTGCTAAGAAAAACCTGGTCCTTGAGATCTTTGGCTTTGACCGAAAAATTGTCGATGACGACTGAGATGTCGTGCTTGTTGGTTTTGAGGAGAGTGACTTCGTCGTCTAGATTGTAAGTGGTCTTGTCGATCACGACCTGGCGATATCCCTTGCTGACTAGATTGCTCATAAGATCACGGAACTCGCCTTTTTTGCCCCGCACGATTGGGGAAAGGAGGGAGAGTGATTGTGGGACGGATGGAGTGGTGGACGTGATAGTTGTGATCTCCGCGACAATGCGCTCGACGATCTCGTCGGTGCTGAGCTTGGTGATCTCGGTGCCGTCGTTGGGACACTTGGGACGACCGAGCCTGGCATAGAGAACGCGGAGGTAGTCGTAGATCTCTGTGGTGGTGCCGACTGTACTACGTGGGTTGTGAGAGCCTGCACGCTGGTCAATGCTAATTGCAGGCGAGAGACCCTCGATCTTGTCGACATCCGGTTTGTCCATGAGTCCAAGGAATCGTCTGGCATAGCTACTGAGACTCTCGACGTAGCGACGCTGTCCCTCGGCATAGATTGTGTCAAAAGCGAGACTACTCTTGCCACTACCTGAGACGCCAGTCATGACGACGAACTTGTTCTTGGGAATCTCGAGACTGAGATTCTGGAGATTGTGTTGGCGGGCGCCAGTGATTTTGATTTTTGACATATTATTTCTGTATAGATTGATGTTGAGTAACCAATAAATATCGACAATTTGTGCAGTCCTCACAGCTTTCTGATGTGTCAGACAGTCGTTGTGGGCTGAAAACTGTGATATTCATTGGTTTGTTGTTCAACATACTATTTTTTTAACTCCAATAATTTATCCCTAACTTGGATGGCAGCTTCGTAGTTCATGTCTTTTGCCAATCTTGTCATGTCGCGCTCGAGTCTCTTGATCCATTTGTCTTTGTCCTGGGGAGTGAGACTGCTCGGATCTAGTGAGAGAGCCTTGTTGGTTGTGGTGGAGGTAATAGTCTGCCATGGTAAGCCCCCTGTGTCATCATCGAGCTCAGCAACGTTCTCTCTGATTGACTTGATAATAGTTCGCGGGGTAATGTTGTGATCCTTGTTAAACTGGAGCTGATACTCACGTCTGCGATTAACTTCTTCGATTGCGGATTTCATTGAACCTGTCACCTTGTCAGCGTAGAGAATTACCTTACCCTCAGTGTTGCGTGCGGCACGACCCATCGTCTGGATAAGTGAGACTCTAGAACGGAGAAACCCCTCACGATCAGCGTCGAGGATAGCAACGAGTGTGACCTCTGGCAAATCAAGACCTTCTCTGAGTAAGTTGACACCAATGAGAGCGTCAAACTCGTTTTTGCGGAGCCTCTCGAGAATATCAGTGCGTTCGAGAGTCTTGACGTCGGAGTGAAGATAGTTGGCTCTGACTCCCCGCTCAGTGAGATGTGTGGAGAGGTCTTCGGCGGTTTTTTTTGTCAGTGTGGTGACTAGTGTTCGCTCATTGCGTTTGGCACGCGCCTCGATCTCTAGAATGACGTCCTGGATTTCGTTTTCGAGGGGTCTAATCTCGATACTGGGATCGACAATTCCAGTGGGGCGGACCAGCTGCTCGACAATTTGTTGAGAGTTATCTAGTTCCCAGTCGTTGGGGGTGGCTGAGACGTGAATGAGGTGGGGAGCTAGGAGCACGAACTCTTCCCATCGGAGCGGTCTGTTGTCGAGAGCTGAGTTGAGGCGAAAACCGTAGTCAACTAGGTTCTTTTTGCGAGCTTGGTCCCCTCTATACATACCCCTGATTTGCGGGATAGTCATGTGAGATTCGTCAAGGACTGTGAGCCAGTCGTCACCGTAGCGGTGTGCGAAGAAGTCAAGGAGTGTGTATGGCCTGTCTCCCTTTTCTCGGTTATCAAAGTAGCGACTATAGTTCTCGATCCCGTTGACGTAGCCGAGTTCGCGGATGGACTCCAGATCATAGTTGGTGCGTTGGAGTAACCTTTGTGCTTCAATGAGTTTGCCAGCGCTCTTGAGTGCCTTGTATTCTCGGTCGAGATCGGCACGTATCTCAAGTTCGGCTGGTTTGAACCTCGCAGGATCCAGGAGATAGTGTTTGGCTGGGTAGATAACGAGATTCTGGAGATCTTTTGGTTTACTGCTCACTGAAGAGCCGGAGATGGGGTCAAATTCGGTGATCGAGGAGATCTTGGTCAAGCCAAACTCTATTCGGTATGCCGTGTCCTGATAGGCGGGGTAGATGTCGAGACTATTGCCCCTGACTCGGAATGTGCCGCGGCTAAACTCGTATTCTGAGCGTTCGTACTGCATGCTGATGAGTTTGCGGGCTAGTTCTTGCCAGGCGATTTCTGTGCCAATCGAGACTGGAAGCTCGAACTTGCCGTACTCTCTGGGATCACCGATGTTATAGATCGCGCTCACCGAGGCCACGACGATGACGTCCTTACGGGTCATGATGTTTTTCGTGGTGACGAGGCGGAGCTTGTCTATTCTTTCGTTGATCTGAGCTTCTTTCTCAATGTAGGTATCTGAGCTAGCAACATAGGCCTCTGGTTGGTAGAAGTCGTAGTAGGAGACGAAGTAGCTGACTGCAGAGTCAGGGAAGAACTCGCGCATTTCCTGGTATAGCTGGGCGGCGAGAGTCTTGTTGTGGGTGATTAGGAGAGTTGGTTTCTGGGTTTGCTCGATGACGTTGGAGATCGTAAAGGTCTTGCCGCTACCCGTGACCCCGAGGAGAGTCTGATCTTTGTGACCAGCATGGAGCCCTTTCTCGAGCTTTGCTATCGCCTGAGGCTGATCTCCGGTTGGTTGGAATGGTGAGTTGAGTGTAAACATGAACACTCTAGTATAACACTGTTTCGGGTATTATTCCTAGGAGTGGTTAGTGTTAACTCGATGAGTGAGCTCAGAGATGATGCGACGAATGAGTCGTTGGCCTTTGTTCTGACTAAGTTTGCTGGTGAGAGTCCAGTCAATTCCGGGATTGCTATTGCCTTCGATGAAATAGACTCTTCCGGCGTTACTAATCACGAAGTCGAGCGCGTAGAGGGAGTGAGGCTTGTTGATCTTGGTCATGAGTTTGCTGGCAATCTTGTTTACGAGAGGAGGTATTTCTAGATCAGTGAGATAGATGAGCTCACCACCCTGATGTTGATTGCAGCGAAAATCATCCCCTTTTGCAATTCTAATGTAGCACTGGAGTAACTGGTTGTGTTGGATGATGAGTCTGATGTCAGTTGCTGCTTGCCTGTTCTTGTATGTGTAACCTTTGTCGAAGTGGAGGAAAGGTTGGATCACGAACTTGATCTTGGGATTCTCGAGCATGATCTGGTTGATCTTGACTGGCATATTGGTACTGACTTTGTAGACGTGGTTACCCCCTGCCCCGAAGCGATCTTTGAGCACAATCGCAGTTGAAAAATCATCTGGGAATGGGTGCTCTCTGAGTAATTTGCGAAGTCTAGTGATAGAAATGTGAATATCTCTGGGGCGACTGGAGTATATATCGGAGGTAGGAATGGCGTAGTCGGAAAACTGACGATAAGTGACAAGTTTGTCATAGAAGATCTGGAAGAGTGTGGGGTCGTTAAATGGAGTCACGGAGTTGTCAGAGAGAAGGAGTGTTCGCTCTGCAGCCCTCTTAGTTGAGCTAGGAGAGAGCTTATCAAAGATCTGATTGGACTGGGCGGAGTGATTGACCTTGGTCCAACCTGAGGGAGTTTGCGTCCAGTAACTACTGCAAGTACCGGGACCCGTAATGTCTGAGGAGGAGGTGAAGCCGGCTGACAGCCCCTGAGTTTTGCAGTGGTTGAGAAAATAGGCATATGAAACGTTATAGTTCGCTCTTGCGGAGTCGACGAGAAATGGTTTTTTACTATGGGTGTCAAGGACTGTGGCGCTGAGTGCAATGGCTGCAGAGTAGACCACGAGGACGTCGAGTTTTTTGATCTTTTTCATTATCTATCCTATAAGTGTATGTAACAAGTATACACGAATTGGGGATATATTGCTGGGATTAGAAGGAAATGCCGTCAGTACCTATGGCGATACTTGCTCTTGGGCCAGGCTTGGGAAGGCCTTTTGGGCGAGATTTAGACCATTTTTGTGAGCCGGCGGTGGGAATAGAGGGATGGGTTATTGAATTTTGGAGAGTTAGTTCGACTTCTTGTCGTAACACTTGATTCTCAGAGCCAATTCGACTGAGGGAGTTGGATTTGGTGGTGTGGACGTAAGTTTGACTGGGAGTGTGATTGAGTTCGCGCGCTTTTGATACTGGGGAGTGGGTTGTATCGCCACGATTGTCATGAGCTAGAATGAGTGCAGTGCGACGCCCCCCCTTCCACTTGGGTGCTTCTTCGACGAGAGGTTGTTCTTTAGTAGAAATTTGGGGGAAGACAACTATTGTAGACATTACACTTACTAATGCAAATGGGTCAATATGCGGGCCTTGGTCGAAGTGAGTAGACTCAAGTCTCTCTAGTTCATCCAGTGTAGTTTCGACTTTCATACTGATAATTATACTTAATTTGTCGAGATGTAGTTGTGAGGTATAATTACAGGTATTGGTGGCTGTAACTCAGCTGGTTAGAGTGCCTCCCTGTGAAGGAGGATGTCGGCGGTTCGAATCCGCTCAGCCACCCCAACATCCCATAGTATGGTATACTCCATACATGACTGAAATTAAGCATTACTTCCAATGTACCGGATCATACCCTGATCAATGTCTAGTAACAACTGTTACAGGTAAGTATTCTATAGAATTACCTGGTGTAACTGTAAGGGATCGTTGTAAAGGTTTGGGAACTTCAATTCCATGCCCGACAACTGCTGTTGTAACAGATATGGAACTTAGCGCTCAACTTGTAGAAATGGGCTTCAATCTCTATTCTATCGATGATCAATCATGAGAAAGGGTAAGTAACTGTCAAAAAAAGGCTCGTATACACTTATGTATGATCAAGAAATACTCAGTCAAGCACTAGCTGAGATACAAGAACGCACAGGCTATTTATTTTCCGACGATTCAAGTTATTCAGGATTAGAAGTGAATTCAATTAAGAATACTCTTTTAGCTATTACTCATGGGGGGTATTGTTTGGAAAACCTGGATGAAGTTAATAGTCAATGGCTAGAAGTAGGTGGAGAGCCAGAGCAAGTCGATGCAAATTTCGTGGCCTCAACATATATTCGTGAATTACTTAGTATTGAGTAGGTTGTTAGGCGCAGTTATTGCTTAGTTGACAGGCAAAGCGAAGGTTGATAGTTAGCAAACCAGGTTCGAATGTACTCCCGCAAGCTACCAAAATGATATAGTGTGATATAGATTGTTGTTATTGAAGTTGATTCCATAATAGTTATAAGGTATATTCTGGCAATGGCTATTGAATGGTTAAATAGATTAAATCAAATATACGATTATGACATGTCAACACATGTTGTAGGTGGTGCAGTGCGTGTACAACGAATACGTGAGGGTTCTATTCACCGAAGCTCCTATCCTTTGTCAGGAAATGTACAAGAAGTTGATGTTACTGAATTGAAAAGTATGAAATTTATTAGCAAGGCTAATTCGAAGCAGAGACGAAAAATTGCTAGTAAAATTAACTGTAATTGGGCGGGAAAAGGAGGAATACCTGAAATTGGTAAAGCTAGCTCTTGTTTTCTGTATATTAATGCAAATAAAATTGTACTTGATTACATTGTAGAGAGCGCGTCTCATGTTCGTGATGGCGCTCCTGTTATGCATGATCACTTGCGTAAATATGCAGATTGTAATGGTCATGGTATGACCTGTCAGCGATCTGGTCACATAGTCCCGATGAATATCGGAGGTAAATATGTTGGATGGTTGATGTTGTTTGATGCTTATTCAGGGGCGAATGTACGTCAACAGGAAACAGATCTTGAGCAAGTATTTGCTACGTTGATAGCAAATAGAATTATCCCTATTTCCTGTGATGGGTATTTGATCTGATTGAGCTTGGCGCAAATATAGTTCGAATGTACTCCCGTAGGCTACCCCATTATACGCAATGTGCTAGAATTTGGTTATGAAATCACAACTGCAAGTGAAATATGATAAATATCGCAAGTCAAGATCTAGCAAGAAGACTAGAAGTTCTTTCTTGCGCAGTTTTATGCCGGAGATGATCTATCGCACTACCAAACTCGAAGGCGAACCAGTAACTCGACGTATGGTCAATGCTATTTTTCGATGAAGAAATCATCTACAAAGCCCAAAGGCGCTACTTCTTACAAACAAACTGCATTCGGAATAATCCCTAGGTCAAAACTGTTGACTCTCGAACTCGAAGGAACCAAGAAGGGCCTAGAGTTCTTGAGTGATAGTTATGACCAGAAACTTACCCCTGAGTTAATTCTCAAACTACACGAGCTCTCTTTTGGATGGATTTTCCCCGACTGGGCAGGCAAGTATCGCACCATTAGAGTTGAGTATTCTGGCAAAGAAGCTCCCAGTCCTCACTTGTTACCGCAACTTGTGACCAGTCTATGTGCAGATCTAGATGAAAGACTCAAGCATATCAAAATCGATAGCATTGAGAGCATTATTGAGCTATTGGCGTGGTTCCAGCATCAATTCGTGTATATTCACCCTTTTCAAGATTATAATGGTCGAGTTACTCGTATGCTCACAACATTTATCTTACTGGAGATTGGCTTGCCTCCTATCGAGATCAAGGCTGATACTAAACAGGATAGAGATAATTATCTGCAAGCAATGTACTCAGCTGATGAGGGAGATCTAACTAAGCTAGAATCACTAATTAAACAAGCGCTCGACGAATCATTATCGAATATATAACTCCCAAAGAAGGTTCGAACATACTCCCGTAGGCTACTCCAAAACATAGCTTGATATATTTGTTAGTCGGCACTCATTCCGTATAGTTGGACACAATAATCTTTGAGCATTCTTGACATTGAGTAGTTGTTTTGGATTATATTGCTGGACTTGACCATCATCTCTGCCCACTGCACAGGATAATCATGTTCTCGTTTGGCATACAAGGGAATAATCTCTTGCTCGATAGTGTCGTAGAGTGATTCGGAAATATGTTCGCTATCAAGTATCCAGCCAGTTTGATCCCAATCTATTTCTTTTACCCAACCATCGTTGGTGCTGCACTGGAGGATGCCGTTGAGAGCTGCTTTCATGCCACTGGTACCACAGGCTTCGTAACCAACAATTGGGGTGTTGAGCCAGACATCACTGCCTCGGACTAGGTGTTTGGCGACTTGTAAGTTGTAATTGGGGATAAAAGTTATGTGGTCTCGGAAGCGATCACTCCTCGAGAGTCTGACTACTTGCGCCATCAAATCTTTGCCCTCATTGTTCTGAGGATGGAGCTTGCCACCGTAGATAAAGTGAAGAGGAATAGGGCTTTCTTGGATGATCTTCTCTAGTCGGTCCAACTGCCAGAACAGAGCTAGTGGGCGTTTGTAGGTCACGAATCTACGGGCCCAAGAAAAAATCAAAGCCTCTTGAGGAATAACTTTTTGGGTCGTTTCCTTAACATATTCTATTAACTCAGTCTTGTCTTGTTGGTGAGCAATCCAGAGATCTTTGCCTGATTGTTCTGATAAACCAGCTTGAACAAGGGGTGCTACATGAGACGAGAGCCAGCGGGGAAAATACACTCCATTGGTAATGGGAATCAGAGGATGATTGTGCCAGATTTCTTGTGCTTTTTTGGCGTGATACTGACTAACTGCACTGGAGCGAGAGGCATTGCGTAGTGCCATCATGTTCATGGAAAATAATGAAGTGGCTTCGAGTTTGCCCATTTTTATGATTTCGTCAACTGGAATTTCTATTTCTTGTGCGTATTGGAGGAGATAGGTAGAAACAAGTTCGAAGGAAAAGAGATCCCTACCAGCAGCTACTAAGGTGTGGTTGGTAAAAACAATTTTTTGTTTGGCTTTTGCTAGAGCAGAGTTGATGCTGATGGCTTTGTCGTGCTTGCGATATTGATGTGCTAGCTCAAGTGACAATAACGCACTATGACCCTCGTTCATGTGATATATATCCACGTTCAGACCCATGGCGTGAAGAATCCTGACTCCTCCAATACCAAGAATGATCTCTTGGAGTAGCCGATGTTCTTGATCGCCCGAGTATAGTTGATTGAGAATATGTTGATCTGCAGAGGAGTTTTCCTGAACATTGGTATCAAGGAGAACGAGATTGATGTTGCCTATTTTTTTGCTCCAGGCCCGAACTCTTACTAGGCGATTGTTAATAGGCACTACTACCTCTATAGGCTCGTCATCCTTATCCATTATTTTGGTTAATCCATTGGCGACAGGATCAATTGTGATGTTGTTTTCGAGTTGCCTGCCGTCATCTGCGATTGTTTGGTTGTAGGTAGAAGCATAGGCCAGACCTACTCCGACTAGGTTAGCATTGTTATCATTAGCTTGGTTCAAGAGATCACCTGCCAAGACTCCTAATCCACCAGAATAAATGCCATACTCGTTATCTAGGGCAAACTCCATACAGAAATATGCAACTAAAGGTGAGGGAGTGGGCAGTGTGTCTTGATTAGTCATGGTGTAACGGATTATACGCTAGATGAGGGTTAGTACTCAAGAATCTTTTGCGTTGTTTGATAACTTGCCTATAAAGACCTTGATACTCGCGAGCAGTGACTCTCCAGGAAAAATCAGATTTCATTGCATTGATGACTAGTTGTTTCCATAGGGAGGACTGTTGATAGATATTGAGCACTCTGATTAAGGAAGAGAACAATGACCATTCTGATGAATGCTCAAAAACAAAGCCATTGCCAGTTCTAGATTGTGGGTCAAAATCGATGACGCTATCGGCTAGTCCACCAGTTTTTCTGATAATTGGGATTGCCCCGTACCTCATAGACTCGAGCGCGACTATTCCGCCTGGCTCAAAGATGCTTGGGATGAGAATGGCATCAGCTCCCGCAAAAACCTTGCGGGGTAGCTTGAAATCCGGATGTAGATGTGTGCTTACGTTATTGGGGAACTTGTTCTGGAGTTTGGCTAATTGGTTCTTGTAGTCACTATCTCCACCACCGAGAAAAATAAACTGAGCGGGGAACTCATCTAACACCCTTTTGATAATTGGCAAGAGAATATCAAGGCCTTTTTGTTTGGAAAGTCGGCCAACAAAACCAAACAGGAATGTTTCTGCATCTTGTGGGAGGCCAAAGACTTCTTGTAGCTCTAGTTTGTTTTGCACTCTGCTCTTGATGGTGCTTATTGAGTAGTTTTTTTTGAGAAATGGATCGGTACGAGGATTGAATTCTTTTTTGTCCAGACCATTTAAGATTCCAGAAAACTTACCCTTGATTAGGGCTGTAGTGTTCTCCAGGCCTTCACCATATTCGGAAGTCATGACTTCTTGAACGTGTGACTTGGAAACTGTGTTGATCCAATCAGCATAGATCAGGCCGCGCAGTAGAGGATTTTGGACGAGAAGTTTGTATTCCTTGATTGTGTTGAGTGGAGTCTCTCCTTTGTCTTGTTTTTTTGACGCTAGATATTTGAAGCCAGTGTTACCTTGATACTTGAAGTTGTGAACAGTGTAGAGAATCGGTGTTTTTCCGAGTTTTTTTGCGTAGCGTGGGTTGCGACGAGCCTCGTCTATAAGATAGCCAGTGTGCCAGTCGTGACAGTGAATGATGTCTGGCTTCCAGCCATCCTGAGCTTGTCGTTCTTGTAGCAACCACTCCAGACAACCGCGCGAGAGAAGAAAGAAACGAAGATGATCATCTTTGTAGGCAAAGACATTGGCTCTAAGCTCGTAGTACTCGCGATTCTCGAGCAAGTATGTTATCGGGGATGATTTGCCGGGAGTAACTTGTTTGACATTGCAAAGTATGGAGTTTTTGTTGAGCTTGCCAAATGGCACTTCTAAGTCAGTGACAACTTGTTTGCACTTGGCTAGTTTTTTGATCACACCATACTTAGGCATAAACACACGAACATCATGACCTTGCTCTACTAATCGCCTAGCGAGGAAGTATATTACTTGGGATAACCCACCCACCCTGACATATGGAGCGGCTTCGGCCGTAACCATAAGGATCTTCATATCAGGTTAGCCGGTAGATCTTCTATCGCGACGCTCATTTGGTACTGCCAATTGGTGTCATTGATTGATTTCTCTGTTCCTGGGATATTGATGCGATCGGTAGTTAGCAGCCAATCCTGGAGTGGAATGAGGGTCATGATCGAAGGGGAGTCAATGATCTTGTCTCTAATCGATTCTGCGAGAGATGAGAGATCTGTGGTGGGTTGAAGGTCTAGTCTGGTAGCCAAAACCTTGATCTCATAACTGGAGAGTAGTTGGAGGTAACCCATCAATGTCTCGGTATCGTGGGTCGTGGTGTGTGCAAAGGTGTTGGCGGGATATTGGGAGATATCCAAGTATTTGTTGGAGAATTTCTTGGACTTTTCGTTATATGCAAAGCGAAATATCTTGATCCCGGGAATGTGATTGGAGCGTAGGCAGCTGCTGAGTTTCCTTAGTTTGTCGCCAGTATCTTCTGCATAAAGCTTTAGGTCATTCTCGCGAGTAAAGTCGATTAACTCTTCTATGAATTTGGTTCCAGGGCCAGTTAGATATTGATCAGTGTTGTCGACCAGATTGATAGCACCATATGAGAACAATGCCTTGGCGTGATCTAGTCTAACCCAATCAAGTTGGCTAGCGAGATACTGGAGTCTGAATTTGAACAAACTAGATAGTTCTGGGACTAGGTTAGGTTCTTGCCATCGGTATAGTGGGTGTCCCCATACTTGTCTACCAAAATGGGACTTTGGCCCAAGTGGGACGCCACTGACTCGTTTGAGATTGCCATCTAGCTCTATCTCAAATAGATGCTGATATTGCCATACGAGAGGACTATTGAGACCCAAGTAGAATGGCATGTCCCCTATTAGTGAAATATTGCTCTCGTGGGCCTTGGTTCGGAGTTTGTGATAATCAAGGTGTAGCTGGCACTGAGTATTGGTCTGAAGTTGAATCTTGGGTGATAGTTTTTCTCGCCATTTTTTGAGACTATCTGGATTTCTTGCCCTGATCTCGGTGGGCCATAGACTCCAGTTGTCAGTCCCAAAATGATCGCGTAGTGCGCAGAATAATGCGTAGTTACCGAGCCAATAGTCGTTCTCTAGAACAAATTGGGCTAGTTGCTCGTCTGAGGCCTCGGGAGAATCAGAGCTCAAATAACGTGGATCTAAGCCAATCCCATACCCCTTGTAGGGTGAGGGTTGGTGCTGAGTAGCGGAACCCGGTTCTAGTTGAGTCTCATGAAGAGGGAGGAATTGCCAGGCGTTTTGTTTTGACTTGGCTAACCAAGTGATAAATTTTCTCCCAGCACGGAAGGTTCCTGTCTCGGCCGTTTTACTTATGAGAGCCGTCATTGGCAGAACTGTGCCCACATTCTTAATTTTCGAGGTCATGGTGATTATTATACTATTATCTCTGGATGAGTAACTGAGTAGAGAATATGACCGCTAATCTCCACAGAGGAATGGGAGATTATTCATGCTTGTTAACGCGAGTTTTTCGTTACAGAACACGTCCACTAGCTGACCCCATGATATAGTTTAGCTATGAACAAGTTATCCCAAGTAATAGTCTATCAGTCTAAGGATGGGGCCATTGAGCTAAAAGGTGACTACATACACGACACAGTGTGGGCAACCCAAAGCCAGATTGCTAGTATTTTTGGGGTTAACTCCCAAGCTATCACAAAGCATATTGCAAACATATATCGAGAGCA
>Ga0209045_1001049_pt1 | contig 27457 bp, 20 predicted proteins | sample SaaInlLV_10m_DNA_4_FD_184664 | JGI IMG/M metagenome (GOLD analysis project Ga0209045, IMG submission 184664) | Marine microbial communities from expanding oxygen minimum zones in the Saanich Inlet - Saanich Inlet SI072_LV_200m_DNA (SPAdes) (version 2) | ecosystem: Environmental > Aquatic >...
CGCCCCCGGGTGTTGCCTCCGGAAACCGCTCCCGCGAGTCGCGGCTCTGTTCAGTCACCGAGATCGCCGGATGTCCGACGGAGTCTCTTTCCCAGGCAATCTATGTCAGACCTTCTGAGTTCTTGTTGGTCGCGTGGTCTCCTCAACCCTTGACACCCTAAATTTTGTCGGGTATTTTAGCTGAAATATCAGATGATATATGAAGTGCAGGGCGAGCGGAACATGGCAGAAGCATCACTGAGTGAGAAGGTCTATGATGAGCTATACCAGCGCCTCATCCGCAAGGTTCTTCAGCCCGGGGATCTGATTGACCGGCGGGCATTGGCGGAGGAACTCGGGGTGAGTGTGTCTCCGGTGGTCCACGCGATGACTCGGCTCCAGCATGAGGGGTTTCTGGAGATTCTCCCGCGCAAGATCAGCCGTGTGAGAGTGGTTCGGGAGGAGGATTTCCGGGCACAGATGCTGATCCGGAATGCGTTGGAGTGCCAGGCGGCGCGGATTTACTGCGGGGAACCGGTGCGTCGCAACGCCGCTGAGCTGACGGCATTGGCCAAACAGGTGGATTCGACGCGTGACGGGAAGCGCATCAACTGGTCGGCGGAAATTGCCTTCCACCGTGCTTTGGTTGCCCTGGTCGAGAGTCCGGGTTTCGCTGCGGAGTTCGCCCGGGTGATGCGGCTGGGGCATTTCGTTTTGGTGAGCACGTTCAGCGAGATCAATCCCTTCCCGATGGATCCATCAGGAACATGGCATGAAGGCCTGGTCCGGGACCTTCAGACCGATGACCCGGACACTGCGGAGACGGTCATCCGAGAGCATCTGCAGGCCGGTCGTGAGCGGTACTTGAGGACGACAGAGCGACCAACACGGACGGGCACGGACACGGACCTGCACGGACGGACACGGACATCCCAGCACCCATCATTGACTGAGGAGATCTCGTAATGGCACTCGATCGTGATCGTTTTGACGCCGACCTGGCCGACGTACCGGTAGTGGCGATCCTGCGTGGAGTCACACCGGAGACGATCCTGCCGGTGGGCCGGGCTCTTGCAGAAGGCGGAATCAGGTTCATTGAGGTGACCCTGAACTCGCCGGATGCGGCCACCAGCATCCGCCTTGCCGTCCAGGAACTGGCGTCTCGAGGCGTCCACATCGGGGCTGGGACGGTCCTCACCCCCAGTGAGGTGGCTGCGGTTGCCGGGGCAGGGGGCACCTACATCATCTCCCCCAACTTCAACGAGTCGGTTGTCCGGAAAACCAAGGAGCTCGGATTGGTGTCGATTCCAGGCTTCCTGACTCCCACCGAGGGCTTTGCTGCGGCTGCGGCGGGGGCGGACCTCCTCAAGTGCTTTCCCGCACGTGCGCTGGGGCCTGGATACATCAAAGACCTCAAGGCAGTCCTGCCAAACCCGATCGTGGCGGTGGGTGGCGTGAACACTGAGAATGTCGGCGATTACCTGAAGGTAGCTGTGGGCGTCGGGGTCGGATCGGCCCTCTACAAAGCTGACAAGACGATGGATGACATTCAGAAGGACACGGCGCAGTACCTGGCAGCAGTCGCGGCTGTCCAGGAGGCCGGTAAATGAACATCGAGCGTATTGAGACGTTTTTGCTCAAGGCGGCCCTGACCGGTAATGATCGGTTCTATTCCTCGCAAGCCCCATTCGGGGACCGGAACAGCCTGGTTGTCAAGATCACCACGGATGATGGCCTGGTGGGCTGGGGAGAGAGCGGCGTGTCGATGCCTCTCGAACATGTTCAGACGTACATCCACGATATTCTCGCCCCCAGGCTCCTTGGGAAACCGGCCCTCGCCACCGAACCCCTCTGGCATGAGCTGTACGCGTTCTCACGGGATTTTGGGCGCAAGGCAACCCCGGTGGATGCGTTGAGCGGCATCGATATCGCCCTTTGGGACATTCGGGGAAAGGAAGCTGGCAAGCCCGTCCATGCGCTCATGGGAGGAGCCTACCGGGACACCGTCCGGGCGTACGCGACCGGGCTCTACTACCGCGAAGAGGATCTGACCGATCCGAAGGGGGCAGCCAGCCGTGTCCGAGAGGAAGCAACGGCCTATCTGGAGGCGGGATTCTCGGCTATCAAGGGCAAGATCGGCCTGTTGACGGCCCGGGACGATATACGCCGCATGGAGGCGGCTCGCGACGCGGTTGGTGACGAGTTTATGCTCATGACCGATGCCAATCATGCGTACAATCGACACACCGCCCGAACCGTCGGCAACGCATTGCACGAACTCGGGTATTGGTGGTTCGAGGAGCCCCTGGTACCCGAAGACATCGAGGGATGCGCTGCGCTACGCAGTGAGCTGGGAATCGCCATCGCCGGGGGAGAATGTGAATACACCCGCTATGGCATGATGGACCTGCTTCGCGCCGGGGCGGTGGATATTCTGCAGCCGGACATTTCAGCCTGTGGCGGACTCAGTGAAGGGCAGAAGATATTGGCCCTGGCCACCGCGTTTCACACGCCGGTCTGCTGCCACGTCTGGGGCAGCGGCGTAGCGGCATCAGCCGCCCTCCAGCTGACCGCCGTCATACCTCCGACACCGCATACGGCCGCACCACGGGCTGCCGAGAACGATCCCATCTTCGAGTATGACCGGACTCGGAACCCATTGCGGGATGACCTCGTGGTCGGGGGATTTCAGCTTGTGGACGAAACCCTCTCCATCCCCCAGGGCCCGGGCCTGGGGATCGAGATTGACACCGATGTTCTGGAGCAATTCACCCGGAAACGGGGCGAAAGCAAGAGATAATCAGGAGAGAGCCAGATGACTACACCCGAGATCTTCTCGCCCCACCGCAAGCTCACCCCCGTACCCATGGCAGCCGCCCGTTGGACGGACGGATTCTGGGCCGAACGCTTCACGCTCTGCCGCGAGACCGTCATCCCCAGGATGAAGGAAGCGCTCGAACACCCCGACAACTCGGCCTGTCTGTCCAACTTTCGCATCGGCGCCGGTCTCGAGGAAGGCGCCCACCGGGGCACGAACTGGAGCGATGGTGACTGCTACAAGTGGCTTGAGACCGTAGCCCACGTCTACGCCCTCACCGAAGACCCGGAGCTGGACCGTGAGATGGACCACTGGATCGACCTCATCGGCAAGACGCAGGAAGAGGATGGCTACATCTCAACTCAGACGCAGCTCAACGCCGACAAGGAACGCTGGGGCAAACGCCAGTACCATGAGCTCTACAACATGGGACATCTGCTGACCGCAGCGTGTGTGCACAAGAAAGCCACGGGGAAAGACACTTTCGTGGCGATCGCGGTGAAGCTGGCTGACTATCTCTACGGGCTCTTTGGCCCGCGCCCCGTGGGGCTGGCCCACTTCGGTTGGAACCCCTCGAACATCATGGGCCTGGTGGATCTCTACCGAACGACTGCGGACAGACGCTACCTGGAGCTGGCCGGCATTTTCGTGGACATGCGTGGGAGCCAACCAACGGGCTGGGCCGGAGGCGGCGATGCCGGAGCCTGGGGGGATGGCGGGCCGACGGGGGATCAGAATCAGGATCGAGTGCCTCTCCGCAAAGAGACGGAGGCAGTCGGTCATGCGGTAACGGCGACCTACCTCTGGTGCGGAGCCGCCGATGTTATTGCCGAGACCGGCGACGACGAGCTCCTCGCAGCCCTCGATCGGATCTGGCGCGACATGGTCGAGACGAAGATGTACATCACCGGCGCGGTCGGCCCTTACCACCATGGTATCTCGCCTCGCCGGGATCCAGTGCATGAAGCGTTCGGCCGTGTCTACGAGCTTCCCAACGCCACAGCCTACAACGAAACCTGCGCCAACATCGGTAACGGCATGTGGAACAAGCGCATGTTCGAGCTGACCGGCGATGCGAAATACGCGGACCTCATGGAGTTGGTCCTCTTCAACAGTGCACTGTCGACCATGGATATCGATGGCGAACGTTTCTGCTACACGAATCCGTTGGCCCAGAGCGAGTGGACGCCCGTGCTCAGCCAGGATGCCCCGAACCGCTGGTCCGAATTCCACTGCTACTGTTGCCCGCCCCAGGTCGCCCGCACCCTCGCCAAGACACATGAGTGGGCTTACAGCGTCTCCGAAAAGGCGGTCTGGGTAAATCTGTTCGGAAGCAGCGCGCTTGAGACCGACGTTCCGGGAATCGGACCCGTGAAGCTGACTCAGCAGACGGACTACCCCTGGGACGGGACGGTGACAATCACGGTGGAAGACGCCCCGTCTGCGGAGTTCGCACTTCAGATACGGATTCCCGGCTGGGCTGGCTCGGCAACACTGATCGTCAACGGCGAGGCAGCAGACGCTGCCAGCCGGCCGGGGACCTACGCTGCGGTGAAGCGAAACTGGTCTGCGGGTGATGCCGTGACATTGGTGCTGCCGATGCGGCCTCGCCTGATGATGGCGCACCCCGAAGTGGAGGAATCGCACAACCAGGTCGCCGTGATGTACGGCCCGATGGTCTACTGTCTCGAAGCACCGGATTTGCCGGAAGGCGTGCCGGTCCACGAGGCGCACATCCCGCGCGACATCGAACTGACGGCGACCTTCATGCCGGAGCTTCTCGGCGGAATCACTGTGCTGGAAGGCACAGCCTGTCGACGCCGCAACCCCGACTGGACCGGTAAGCTCTATGCGGAACTCCCGAAGGAAGACTGCGAGTGCGTGCCGATTCGCCTGATCCCCAACTACGCCTGGCTGAACCGGGGGCAACACGACATGCGGATCTGGCTGCCGTTGGCGTAGGGCGGTGCCCGGGAACTCGGTGCATGCCCGAGGGGCGCTGTGCCGCTGGAGCAGATATCCGAGAGGCATGCACAGTGGGGCCATCGCGCCGCTCCGCAACGCAACCAACACACAGCTGAAAAGGGTGTAGTGAACATGAAGACGATTGTGTCATTCCTACTGGCCATTCTGACCACTGGCACGGCTGCAGCGGCCGCTGACAACCCGAACGTCCTCTTCGTCGCCATTGACGACCTCAACGACTGGGTTGGCTGTTTTGGGGGAAATCCGCAGGTCAAAACGCCGAACCTCGACACGTTCAATGCCGAGGGCGGAATGATCATGATGGACGCACACACGGCCGCCACGGTGTGTTGCCCGTCGCGGTCTGCCCTCCTGACGGGCGTGCATGCGCACAGGACCGGCGTCTACGGCAACCGGAACAATCTGAAAAAGGCCCCCAAGGCCAAGGACCTGGTGACGTTGCCGGAGTACTTCAGCAAGCATGGGTACCACTCACTGTCGATGGGGAAGATCTTCCACCGACACCCAGCTCCCGGAGACAAGGGCTCGAAGAAGTCCGATGCCGGCCAGTGGGCCTTTGATGAATACGTTCGGACTCGGGGATTCACGGGACCTATCGGTAAGGAACGGCCGGTTTGCGGGTTGGCAGCTTTCCCCGGCGACAAGTCCTACCATTCCAAGGGATTCGACTGGGGGCCGACGAAGGGCAACGACGAAACCAAGATGCTGGACTACCACACGGCCAGCTGGGCTGCAGAACAGCTCAAAACGAGGAACTTCGACAAGCCCTTCTTCATGGCAATAGGCATCAGCAAGCCGCATCTGCCCTGGTACGTGCCGCAGAAGTACTTCGACATGTACCCCCTGGATGAGGTCCAGCTGCCGAAGACGTTGGTCAATGATCTTGACGACATCCTGGACAAGAAAGGTCGTCCTGTCTACAAGCCCCACACGACGTGGCGCAGGCTGGAAAAAGCGGGGCGGCACAAAGAGGCCGTGCAAGCCTACCTCGCCACCATCACGTTCGTCGATGACTGCGTTGGTGTCTTGCTCGACGGCTTGGCTCAGAGCAGGTACGCCGACAACACCATCGTCATGCTCTGGGGTGACCATGGCTGGTTCCTGGGCGAGAAGCAGCGGTACGGCAAGACCAAGCTCTGGCAGGAATCTTGCCGCGTGCCCATGATGGTCAAAGTCCCGGGGGTAACGCCAGGGAGCAAGCAGTGCATGGGAGTCGTCAACCTGATCGATATGTACCCAACGCTGATCGAGCTGTGCGGGCTTCCGGAGAACCCCGTCCTCGACGGGCGGAGTTTTGCCAAGCTGCTGCACAACCCCGACATGGTGTGGGCCCATCCTACGCTTACCAATGGTTGTTTCCCCGGATTCTACCGCATCTACGACGGCCGCTACGGCTACATCAGCTACCGACAGAAGGGCGCTGAGGAACTCTACGACCACCACCAGGATTCGCTGGAGTGGACGAATTTGGCCCGTAATCCGGAATACAGCGGAATCAAGACGCGTCTGAGTGCCCTCGTCCCCAACGTCGAGGAGCCTGTGGCCCCGTCCAACCAACAATGAACATCAAACGAAACAGAGCATTTCGCCTCGGGGTTGTGGGCGCTGTCATCTATCTGGCCGCCGCCACGTTCGCGTTCGCTGCCGTGCCGACACTGCGGGATGTGGGCTCTTCGGAGCAGTGGCGCTCCGAACCGGGCGTATGGAAATGGGAGGGCAGTGCGGTGACCGGCCGAAGCCTCAAACCGTCTTACGCAACGGCTCGAGACCGGACCGTGTCCCGATCCGTTGTGGTCGAGACCCAAATCAAGCCCACGGCTATCGTGGGCGAGAAGTGGAAAGGGTTTGGCGTGGCGGCTTACTGCGATGCCCGCAATTTCTGGTTCCTCTCCCTGGGCGAGACACCCAGCACGAAGAAGCCCGTGACACACTATGCTTCACTCACCGAGATGCGGGGCGGCAAGTGGCACGCGCAGAAGTCACTCGAGGAGGTGGTCTTCGAGGGGACGGGCCAATGGGAGCTGGGCCAGTCTTACCGCTTCCGACTCGTGCTGACGCCGGAACGTGTCGAGGGGACGATCCGTGACCGCGCCGGGAACCTGCTTCTGCACCGTACCTTTCTTCTCGGCGACGAAGGCGTGTGTGTCGGCAGACCGGCGCTTCGTGTGGATGGGGTCGAGGCCGCCTTCACAGGGCTGCGTGCGGGGCTGGGTGAACCGGCCCCGGGATTAGCGGACATCGCCTATCCACGGTTCCGCGGTGTTCCCGCGATGGCCGGCGTCGAAGCCCGTGCGACAGGTTGCTTCCGCGTCGAGGAAGCCGACGGACGCTGGTGGGTGATCGACCCCAAGGGCAAGGCGACATTGGGATTGGCTGTCGATCATGTCAAGTACTCCGGTCCCTGGTGTGCCAGCCTGGGGACGTTCGAGTACAAGGACAACAACGAGGCCAAGTACGCGTCTCGCACGGAGTGGGAGAAGCAGACGATCGAACGTCTGAGGAATTGGGGGTTCAACCTAGTCCCCATCGGCGGTGATCATTCACTTCGACACCGTGGGCTGGCCCACGGCATCTATCTGACCATGGGGTACCGATTCGCCTCCCTGGGCGACAGCCACGACATCACGCCGTATCGTGGGCGCCCGGGCTCGGTCTTCCCCAATGTCTTCCATCCCGATTTTCCAGCCTGGCTGGACTACTACGCCGAGGAAGCCTGCGCGCCTCTGGCCGGGGATCCCTGGCTGTTCGGCTACTTCCTCGACAACGAACTCGCCTGGGGCGGCAGGAAGCACGGCATCTGGCACGGCATGTTCGACGCCATGCTACTCAAGTCTGCCGACCACACCGGGAAGATTGCTCTTCGCGACTACCTGCGTGACGAGTACGGCACCGTGACCAAGCTCAACCGCGCCTGGGGCACAGACGTCACGTCCTGGGACGACGTCCTTTCCCGCACGACCCTCGGCGGCAATGACAGATCCGAAGTGCTGCGCATCAAAGAGGCCTTCCTCGATAAAGCTGCCGAGCTTTACTTCCGCCTAACGTCCGCGGCCATCCGTCGCCACGACCCCAACCACATGGTCATCGGTTGCCGCTTTGCCGGCGGGATCGCCAACGAGGGCATGTGGCGCTCCTGCGGCAAGCACTGCGACATCGTGACGTTCAACTACTACGGCTCGGTCAACCTGGACAGCAACAGCGCACGCAGCGATTCTCACGACAACATGAGCACACCTTTGACCGATGTGTTCACCCGTTTCTATCAGCAGTGCGGGCGGCCGCTCTTCAACTCCGAATGGGCTTTCTGCGCCCTGGATGCCGGTCTCCCCTCGACCAGAGGAGCCGGCCAACGCTTCCGAACGCAGACGGAACGGGCCGCGGCAGTAGAGACGTATCTCACCACCATGCTGCGCATGCCTTTCATGGTGGGTTCGGCCGTCTTCAAACACATTGATCAGCCCGCCCTCGGTGTCCGCCCGGAGTTTCCCGAAGACAGCAACTACGGTCTGGTCAATGTCAACGACGAGCCTTACAAAGACGTGACCGAAGCCTTCAGACGCGTGCACTCCCGGGCCGGTGAACTTCACACGATGGGCCCGGTGGAGGCAAAGCCCGAACCCCATGGCGGCTTTCCCGGGGAGTGGGTGCTGCGCGATGTGTCAGCTGACCGCACCCCCGAACTGCCCCTCCGTTTCGAGCGCCGGGGCAGGGGATTCCTCGCCTCCAATGGCCGCATGCGCATAGAATCAGCCGCCGGAACGGGAGCGTTGACAGACAAGCTATACCTCGATGACCTTGAACTAGGCCACTACAACGCCATGATCCGGGTCGTGTCTGAGGAACGGCAGTGGCGCGGTGCCGACCAGCTCGAACGTGTACGTATGCAGGCCGGAACGAATGGCATGGAACTCGAACTTGTCGGCTCATGGGGGAAAGCCGGGGGGGATTTTCCGGACGTTCAGCCATTCGAGATCTGTCATCTTGTGACGCTGTTCCCCGGGAAGCCGTGGGGCGTGGCCCGCCTGGGTTGGGTGCGCAACCTCTCGGATGATCCGCTGCGGCTCCATTCCGTCTATTTCCGGGCTCCCTCCGCCATCGGAGGAGACAAGGCGGACGATGTGCCGACCGAGCCTCCCAAGGCTCCGCGGCTCTGGAAGGGGAATGTGGGCGCCGCCTGGCTTGACCCAAAGGGCGTCTTTTTCGGGATGGTCGGCCCGGCTGACGGACGAATCAACACCCGGTTCCGAATTGACAAGAAAGGCGTGCAGCATGCCAATGCCATCGCAAACTGCAATGTGACTATTCTCCCGGATGAGACCTGGCGGCCCGAGCGCCCTGTCTGGGTGGTCATCGCGGCAGGGAAGGGCGGCTTGGCTGAGTGGGAGATGCTGTCACGTACGGTGTCGCGGTAACGGGCCGATGCCCGCGAGGATCAAGGACGCAGACCTGTGAGCACACGCAAGAACATTGTTTTTTTCATGGTCGATCAACTGCGCTGGGATGCGGCCTTCGACGAGCGCAATCCCTGCCGTATGCCCGGGCTTCTGCGCTTTGGGGAGAAGGGCGTCCGCTTCGACAAGGCCTACACCATTTGCCCATTGTGTTCGCCGGCCCGGGCTGCCGTTTTCACGGGACTTCTGCCGCACCAGACAGGCTTCATCGACAACGTCTGTGCCTTCTGGCCCAATCGCACGCTCAACCCCGAATACAGAACCTATCTGGAGCGTCTGCAAGACAGTGGCTACACCGTCACCTACACCGGCAAATGGCATGTAGGGAAGGGGGGCTTGGTCGAACGTGGGGTGGATGATGTCCGCTGCTCCGACGGCGGGCACACACCTGGCAAGCCGACCTACAAAACCGAGCCACTGAAGCGGGTTGGTGAATGGTTCAAGCCCTACTACGAAGCCTACAGCGAAGGGACCAATCGCGATCGGATTCGCACCGATGCAGGTAAGGATCAACTGCGCGAGTGTGTGGCCGGATTCCACGAAGACGGCAAGCCTTTCTGCAGTGTCATCAGCCTGTCTGGACCGCATTTTTCACACTGTATCCCCAAGAGATACGCGCACATGTACGAGTTGCCGCAGGATTTCGTCCCGGACAACTTCTGTCCGCCATTCACCGAGGAGAAAAAGCCGCACGTCCTCGGGCGTGCCCATTGGCCCAGTCAGGAGACGGCCGACTTGACGCCGGAGGACTGGCGCAAGACCGCGCAGCACTACTGGGGCTATTGCAGCTACATCGACGACCTGTTCAGCGAAGTACTGCACCTGCTCGATGAGGAGGATCTCTGGGAGGACACCGTGGTTGCCTTTACGCCTGACCATGGCGAGATGCTGGGAGCCCACGGGCGGTTCGACAAAGGTCCCGACTTCTACGAGGAGACTGTCCATCTTCCCTTTGTCATCTGGGATCCCGCGCGCCGCGAGCCGGTAAACCGGAACAGCTATGTCAATCTCGTGGACCTTTACCCCACCTTGATCTCGCTTGCCGGTGCGTCCGAGGTCCTGAGCGACGATGAGAAGGCGCGCAGCATGTGGACGACCAACCACGGCCACACCTGCATGTGTTACGACGGCTACCAGGGACGCCATTTCATGGTGCGTGGTATTCGCACGGACCGCTATAAATACACATGGCGACCGCGCGATCTGGACGAGCTCTACGACATGCAGGAGGACCCCGGTGAACGGAACAACCTGATCGACAGTCCGCGGCACGAGGCCGTCATCCTGGAACTGAGGAAGAAGCTCGACGCCTGGATGGAGAGAGAAGGAGACTACCTCCGTCACGCCAAGCACGTCCCCGAGCCGGGGAGCTTCGCCGATGGCAGATGCTACGACACCCCGATGGTCTGCGCGCCCGGGCAGGAACCGACGCGGGGAAGGGATTGATGTGTGGCATCTGAGGATGGCGGCTGGAGGCCATCCGCCGTACAAGAGACAGTACGCCGCACGGCCCCCGGGCGGCTCCTCAGGATGGCGGCTGGGGGCCATCCGCCGTACAAGAGACACAGCTGCAACAGGAACGCTGAAGATGGAATACACAGAACGCAAACAGACGCTTGAGTCTGATGTAGCCGTCATCGGTGGGGGGATGGCCGGGATCTGTGCCGCGGTTGCCGCCGCCCGGAATGGTGCCAAGACCACCTTGGTTCAGGACCGACCTGTTCTCGGGGGCAACGCTTCCAGTGAGATACGGGTCCACGTGAACGGCGTGACCCACCTCAGACCGAACGGCATACCGGAGCGCGAGACCGGCATCATTGAGGAGATTCTCCTACACAACCGATTTCGGAATCCGCAGGAGTCCTACCCCGTGTGGGACCACGTTCTGTACGATTTTGTGGTCCGGGAACGCAATCTTGAACTGATGCTGAACACGCAGGCGATCGAGGCCGTCATGTCAGGGGCGAAGATCGAGTCTGCACGGTGTTGGCAGCTGACCACCGAGACCGAGATCACTATCGGCGCAGAGCTTTTCATTGACTGCTCCGGAGATGGGCTCCTGGCCGCGAGTGCCGGCGCAGTGTTTCGAACCGGGCGGGAGGCCGCTTCTGAGTTCAACGAGAAGTACGCCCCCGAGGTGTCGGACGGATGGCAGATGGGGGCGTCGCTTCTGCTGCTGTCCCGGGATATGGGCAAGCCGATGCCCTATGAGCCGCCATCTTACGTGATCAGGTATGAGGCGGAGAAGGCACATCCCAAACGGGCGATTAAGCAATTCGTGGATGGGTTCTGGTGGGTTGAGCTGGGCAGTGAGTTTGACATCATCGCCGAGCAGGAGACCAATCGGCACAAGCTCATGGGCTACATGCACGGGGTTTGGGATTACATCAAGAATTCCGGGGAGTTCCCGGAAGCGGATACCTATGCCCTTGACTGGGTTGGCTCACTGCCCGGACGCCGTGAGTCCCGGCGGTTCATGGGAGACTTTGTCCTCTCCGAGGGAGACCTGCTTGGGCATCGCCATTTCGAGGATGTCGTGGCCTATGGCGGATGGTCACTCGATGAGCACTGCCCCGGAGGGATCGAGAACCTGAGTGAGCCCCCCAGCTACTTTCATGAGGGCTTCACGGAGATCTATGAGATTCCCTTCCGCAGCCTTTACTCCCGGAACGTACCCAACCTTCTGTTCGCGGGGCGCAACGTCAGTCAGACGCACATCGCCCTTTCCTCCTCGCGCGTGATGGCCACCGGTTCGCTGATGGGGCAGGCGGTGGGAACAGCGGCGTCCCTCTGCCTCAAGAAGGGCGTTCTCCCGCGTGAACTTGCACAGAACCATGTGAGCGATCTGCAGGAGCAGTTGCTGCGCGACGATGCTTTCATCCCGAGGCGGCCGGCAAACGACCCAGATGATTTGGCCCCCAGGGCGAGTCGGATCACCGCTTCGTCTACCTGTTCCGGGGACGCGGCACTGCTCACAGACGGCGTCTCGCGAGACGTTGGCGATGAGATACACCACTGGCAGTCGGAGGGGCTCCCGGCGGACGTTGTGGTGGAGTGGGAGCGGCCCGTCTCACTGTCGAGAGTCGAGATCAAGTGCGACACCAATGTGAGGCGCAACATCCTGATGCGTAAAGACTCCAAGGTGACCGAGACGTTCTGGAACGACGTCCCACAGGAGTTGCTGAAGGCACTTGCGCTCGAGGCGCGGGTGGGAGGCGAATGGGTGCCGCTTGGCTCCATCGAGAGCAACCGGACACGCTTGATCACGTTCTCGTTTGACAGCTTAGAGACAACAGCGGTGCGAATCGTGATGAAGGAAACGTACGGATCTCCGAACGCCACGTTGTTTGAGGTGCGGTGTTACGGCGCGTGAAGGCCCCCCCCATTTCACGTTGACACTCGCAGCTTGTGCCCTCTGCCATGAGACGCGACTCAGAAGCAACCTAACCCGCACTTCTCATAAACTTGGGGTGGGTCGAGCCTTGCTTTCGCAAGCGGGTGCTGTGGTGACCACTGCCCCGTGCGGCGCGAGCGAGGATCGGCGTGCCCCAAGTTTACCCAACGGGTGGGCATCGTCTTCCGTTTTCGAGAACACAGTGTTTCGCCCAAGGGTTGACCAGGTGAAGCCCAATGGCCTCTTCCAGAACGAGAAACAAACGCCATAGTGTCCTGCCCATGAGAAATGCGGGCTAATGCCGGCGGAGACCAGCAAGATGGAACAGCACGGCGATGTAGACCAAAACCTGTCAGTGGATGCACTGATCGAGGAGGCGACCTGCGCGCAGGTGGGCCACGATGCAGATGCACGGGCACGGAAGCGGGCACGGTGGCTTGGTGTCAGCAATGGAAGGGGGACACAAGCCGACTACCTGCCAATCACAATCAGGGCGAATGACCCGAGCGACCCCTACTGTTCAGCCAACCTGCATTCGCATGTCAGATACAGTCTTGCTGAGCAGATCGATTCCCCTGAGAACATGCTTGCGGAATGGCTGCCTCGGTTGCGCTCGTGGATTCAGTTCCCATCGGATGTTTACCCCGGCCTGGCACCACGGTTCGGGAACGCGTTTCTCCTGAGTGCATTCGGCCTCGGGGTGCGCATCATGGATGACACGCTGCACGCCGAGAGACTCCTGAGTCGCGACGAGGCCCGCAATCTCGTATTGCCTGACGACTTTGCCGAACGTGGGATGGTCAAACGAGCTGCGGAATACACGCGGTACTGCCGTTCAGTTCTACCGGAGGAGATTCACACCGGACTTTTCTTCATGATGAGTCCCTTCGATTTGGCCTACCTCATCCGCGGTCAGGATCTTCTGATGGACATGTACGACGATCCGGCACTTGTCCACCAACTGATGGGCGAGTGCACCAAGCTGTTCGTCGAGGTCACGCAGTTGTACAAGGGCCTTGCTGGTGAACCTGACGATTGGTACTGGTACGGAAACAACGTCATGGCGGGAGGAGGTCAACTGTGCGAAGACTGCTGCGTCATGGTGTCTCCCGAGTGCCATGCGGAGTTCAGCATTCCCTACACCAAACGGGCTTTTGACGCGCTGGGGGGCGGTTGGGTACACTTCTGCGGTGACGGCCGACAGATCGTTGATAACTACCTCGCCATGCCGGGCATGCATGGGATTCTCTACGGTCAGATGCACTTGAACGGAGACCGCAACGGTTTGCTGAAACAGTTCGAGGACGCGGGCAAGGGGCTGAACTATGCGGTCGCCCGCAAGCCCGGCGAGTCATGGCTTGACTACTTCCGCCGGTTTCTGGCGCCTGTCTCGAGGAAAGCGGGCGTGTGGATGCACGTTGGCTTGTCCCCCAACGAATGGGCGGTCGGGCCTCAACTCATGGAACTGTGGCATCAAGCACAAGACGAGAAGTGGCCAAGCAGACATGAATAGAGACCGCTTTGGAGGCTGATGTCGCGCAACGCCCTGAATCGTGAGGACCCCAGGCTGAGTGAGGCGGAACTGTCAGACGTTCTACGGAAGACTGTGAAACACGGTAATGGAAGAGGCGTCCTGGTCTGCAGAGCAGCTGTGCTCCGGTCTATATGGGACGACGGTTTCTGCCATTACACATTTTCTGAGGAGCGACTATGAGGAAGAACGTACTCATCATCCACAGCGATCAGCAGCGCTACGACAGTCTCGGGTGCACGGGGAATCCGTATGTGGATACGCCCAATATCGACCGGCTTGCCCAGGAGGGCACACTGTTCACCCGCCATATCGTGGCAAACCCGGTCTGCACACCTTCGCGCTGCTCGCTGATGACTGGTCTTTATCCTCCCGGCCACGGAGCGTGGGCCAACGGGATGGCTCTGCCACGCCGGCAGAACGAATTTATCAGCTCCGAGACCAAGTGGCCCCTGGCCGTTGAGGCTATCGTTCCGGAGATCCCCACCATCGCAGACCGGTTCGCTGCAGCCGGCTACCGCACCGCGTCCTTCGGAAAACTGCACCTGACTCCGAACCTGGGGCATCCTGACTACGGGTACGGAGAGACCTATGCGATCTGGCAGACCGGCGTAAAGGACGACTGGCATGGTCCCTACTACGGTTTCCAGCATGTAGAGATGACGAAAGGACACGGGGAAGGACCTGCCATCCAGGGACACTACGCCAAGTGGCTGCGGGAGAATCACCCCGACATCCACACTCGGGTGAAGAGGCACGAGAGGATGAAGAAACCGGATGGGGCCGCCCCCGTCTACCAGTCCGTTATCCCCGCGGAACTGCATCACTCCCGCTGGCTGGCCGATCGCTTTACGGCCTATTTGAACACGTGTTCTGAGGGGGCGCCGTTTTTCGTCTTCATCGGGTTTCCCGATCCACACCACCCAATATGCCCCTCGCACGACTTGGCGGCGCATCACGAGAAGAGCGACGTCCTGCCCCCTGTCGACCCCGAAGGAACGAAACGGCCGGTGATCGATGTCCTCAAAGATATCCGCCATTTCAGTGAGGAGGATGTCAAGAACGTGCGCCGGTGCACGGACGCGATGGTGGAAGGGATTGACTTGGCCGTGGGTGAGATCGTCGCAGCCCTGGAGGCGAAGGGGATCCTCGATGACACCGTGGTCGTGTTCACCAGCGATCATGGGGACTTTCTCGGAGATCACGCGCTTCTGGCCAAGCAGAACATCTGCGCGAGATCGCTGGTCCATGTTCCCTTCATTCTGCGCGCTCCGGGGCAGGATATGCCCTCAATCTGGGACCGTCCAGTCGGTAACGTGGACGTGCTCCCAACTGTCATGGGTTTGGCCGGACTGGTGGTCCCAACCGATATCGACGGGTGCGATGTCTGCGCTGAGATCAGGGGAGGGCGCCGGCACCAGGTTTTCGCCTACGCGTTTCACGAAGCGGTCGAATACCAGAACCTGGCTGTTTACGACGGGGATCACAAGCTCCTGTATTATCCACACACCGGCCGGGCCGAACTGTACGATCTCGCCTCCGACCCCGATGAGATGCACGACCTCGCGGCAGACGATGATCAGCTGGAGCGAGTACGGGAACTCACCGTTGATGCCGCCATGGGAATGATGAAGCACACCCGGGGCATCGGCCATCGCGTATGCCCCTGGTGATGTGTTGTTCCCCGGGGGGGAGCGTTGGCTGTTAGTCGGGGACTGGTTACTGGTTAATCGTTATTCACTGGAGGAGCCAATGAGTAGACGGCAGCCCAATATCCTCTTTCTCATGACCGATGAGCAACGCTTCGACGCGCTCGGGGCGGTCAACCCGGCCGTTCACACGCCGAATCTGGATGCACTGGCAGCGGACGGTGTGCTGTTTACGCGAGCCTACACACCAAACCCGTCGTGCGTGCCTGCACGGGCTGCCATCCTCACCGGCAAGTACCCGCATCAATGCGCCTGCCCCACTTACATCACGCACCTGCCGACGCACGAAACGACCTTTATGTCTCGGCTCCAGGAGGCCGGCTACCACACCGCTCATATCGGCAAACTGCATGTCGGCCCTTCTGAAATCGAGCTCGGTCTGGACTACCACGACGTCGTTGACTCCCACGGGCCTCAGCCTCAGGCTCCTGAGAAGGACTCCTACCAGCGCTGGCTATACGCTGCGGGCTTCCGGCAAACTGGTGAACTGATGAGATGGAATCCGGCTCTGCGCCTGTCGGCAGATTGGCTGGCAGACCCCAAGTACCATGTGGATGAGTATGTAGGCGATCGTGGTCGTGAGTGGCTGGCGACCCATCCACCGAACGGGCAACCGTGGTTCTGCACCATCTCCTTTCCCGGGCCCCACATGCCCTTTGACGGCGGTAAACTGCCGGAAGCGAGTCTCTACGATCCGGCTGACATCGACATGCCCGTGACCGATTACGGGATGCTTGCCGGCAAGCCGCCACACAACGCAACGGCTGACGGTGAAACCCCGAGCCCCCGCAGTTCGTACAGCGTCGACGAGATTCGTGCTTTGCGCCTTGGGTACTATGCCAATGTGACCCAGATCGACCGTAAGGTGGGCGAGATCGTCGCGACGTTGACGGCGCGTGGTGAGTACGACCACACTCTGATCGTTTTCACTACGGATCACGGCGACTACATGGGAGAGTTCGGTCTGGCCGCCAAGGGGCAGCATATCAACGAAGTGCTCATGCGTATCCCCTTCATCATCAAGCCACCGGTTGATGGCGTGTCCGCTAAACGAGAGTCGGCCCTGATCAGCTCCGTGGACATCGCCGCAACGTGTCTGAGTGTGGCCGGCGCACCGATTCCGGTAGAGATGGCCTCACAAGATCTCTCCCGCTATTGGCAGAGCAGTGAAGATCTGGATGACCGCGACACGGTCTATATGGAAGCCGGCGGCATCCGCGTGCTTCGCGACCGGCAATGGAAGTACTGCCACTACCAGGACCGCGACTATGGTGAGCTGTACGACTTGAGGAAGGATCCCTGGGAGACCACGAACCTCTGGGACGACCCCGGGCAGACCCAGCGGAAGGCGGACTTCAGCCGCAAGATGGTGGACAGACTGATTGCCCTCAGCCCCCGCTCCGACATGCGCTGGAACGTCCGTGCGCCGGAGCTTTGAGTCACACTCGCCGCACGGGGCAGTGGTTTGGCGCTCGTCAGGGCCCTCGCCGCTCCACGGAAGCCGTAAAACCCGTCTCGCTCTGCTCGGCTCCACAGCACCCGCTAACGAAAGCAAGGCCTGACGCACACCGAGTCTATGAGAAATGCGGGATAGGGACGATTTCCCGTGAGTTCTCGCCCGCGGGCCCGTGAAACCTGACGGGGGTGGGCTTATATTAAACGTTTTTCGCCACACTCGGCGAGACAGGTTCCTCGCAATGTGACCGACGTTTGTCAGGGCTGGATACGGTTCAGTTCGCCGTCGTTGACGGTTTGGCACCCCGGTTCAGCCATCGTCCAGAGAGGTCGTTCCCCCATGGAGAAGTCGAATGTGATGGGCGTGATCACCGGGATCAACGGTAACATGATCACGGTCCGTGTCGACGGCAGAATCCTACAGAATGAGCTTGCCTATGCCATCTGCGGTGACGAGCGTCTGAAAGCCGAGATCATCAAGATCGAGGAGGGGACGGCGTCGCTGCAGGTCTATGAGAGCACGCGTGGCCTGCGCGCCGGTGACCAAGTGGAATTCTCGGGGCAGATGCTTTTTGTCCGCCTGGGGCCTGGGATTCTGGGGCAAGTCTATGACGGCTTACAGAATCCGCTTCACGAGTTGGCGAAACAGCACGGTTTCTTCCTGCGCCGCGGCAAGACCGCCGATCCTCTTGACCGTGTCAGGAAATGGATGTTCCGCCCGGAGGCCAAGGAGGGCGATGTCGTCCTTTCCGGGATGGCTCTCGGGCGTGTACAGGAAAACGCTGTACGACACTCGATTATGGTCCCGTTCACAATCCGCGGCGAATGCACCGTGAAGAGCATCGTTCCCGAAGGTCAGTACACCATCGAGCAACAGGTCGCTGAGGTCGTGGACGAAGCAGGTGTGGTGCACTCGCTGACGATGTGTTTCGACTGGCCCATCAAGCTCCCGATCAAGGCGTATCGGCGCAAGCTTGTTTCGGACGAGCCGATGGTTACGCAGTATCGCATCATCGATACGTTCTCACCGGTACCCCTTGGAGGCACCTACTGCATTCCCGGACCGTTCGGGGCAGGGAAGACCGTGCTCCAGCAGAACACCTGCAAGAACGCCCAGGTGGATATCGTCGTCATTGCGGCGTGTGGTGAGCGGGCCGGGGAAGTCGTTGAGACGTTGCAGGAGTACCCGGAACTCATCGATCCGCGGACCGGCCGTCCCCTCATGGAACGGACGATCATTATTGCCAACACAAGCTCCATGCCTGTTGCTGCTCGCGAGGCGTCCGTGTATACCGCGGCGACTCTCGGAGAGTACTACCGGCAGATGGGGTTGAACGTATTGATCATGGCGGACTCCACGTCCAGGTGGGCGCAGGCCATGCGCGAAGTTTCAGGGCGTCTGGAAGAGATTCCCGGCGAGGAGGCCTTCCCCGCCTACCTTGAGTCCCGCATCGCCGAGTTCTATGAGCGGTCCGGATACGTCGAACTGCACGACGGTTCATTTGGGAGTATGACCATCGGCGGCACAGTCAGTCCCGCGGGCGGGAACTTTGAGGAGCCTGTCACCCAGGCCACGCTCAAAGTGGTGGATGCGTTCCACGGGCTCAGCCGTGCGCGTTCCGATGCGCGTAAGTACCCGGCCATCGATCCGCTGGAAAGCTGGTCCCACTGCAAAAGCATCATCGACAAGGAGAAGGTTGACAGGGCACGGGACCTCCTGATGAAGGGCGACAATGTCGGCCAGATGATGATGGTTATTGGCGAGGACGGGACAGCGATGAGCGACTTCCTGCTCTACTTGAAGTCCGACTTTCTCGATACCGTCTACCTGCAGCAGGACGCCTTCGACGATGTCGATGCGGCCTGTTCCGTCGAGAGGCAGCATTACGTGTTCGATAAGGTGTCCGAGATCCTGTTTGCCGATCTTGAGTTCAAGGATAAAGCCGCGGCCAGGCACTTCTTTGCCAGGCTCAACCAGCAGTTTATCGACTGGAATCTGAAGGCGATGGGCTCGGACGAGTTCGTCGCTCTGGAGAAGGCAATCGACGAGGCAGTGGCTACCGCTGTTGCCGGCTGAACATAGGTCCAGTGCCGCCCACGCCTGCCGAGTTTTCCGGCTGCCGGGCCGCTGCCCGAATTGCTGGCGGCCCCGGCCCCAGATACGAGTTCCCTCAGTGTAGGGAATGGGAGATGATGAGATGCGACCCGTGTACGACAGAATTCTGAGTGTTGTCGGAAACGTAATCACGGTGCGCGCCAATGGTGTGCAGTATGAGGAACTCGCGGAGGTCACCAGCGCTCGCGGGACGTCCCTGGCGCAGGTCATCAAGATCGAGGATGACGACCTGGTCTACCTGCAGGTCTTTGCCGGGAGCAAAGGTGTGTCCACTGAGGACGAAGTGCGCTTCCTCGGAAACCCCATGCAGGTCTCTTTCTCAGAGAACATGCTGGGGCGAACGTTCAGCGGCAGTGGTATACCCATTGACGACGGCCCGCCCATTGATGAAGGCATGATCGAGATTGGCGGACCGTCGGTCAACCCCGCCAAGCGCGTCGTTCCCAGCAAGATGATCCGGACCAACATCCCGATGATTGACCTCTACAATTCGTTGGTCATGTCGCAGAAGCTCCCGATTTTTTCGGTGTCAGGTGAGCCCTACAACCAGCTGCTGGCCCGGATCGCGCTGCAGGCCGAGGCCGACATGATCGTTCTTGGCGGGATCGGCCTGAAGTACAGCGAATACATGTACTTCCGACGAGAACTGGAGTCGGGAGGCGTCTTCAGTCGTTCCATCTTCTTCGTGCACACCGCGTCAGACCCGATTGTCGAGGGCATTATGATTCCCGATATGTGCCTGGCTGTGGCAGAGCGCTTTGCCCTTGACGGCAAAGACGTGCTCGTGCTGCTCACAGATATGACCAACTACGCCGATGCCATGAAGGAAACTGCCATTACCATGGAGCAGGTACCCGCCAATCGCGGCTACCCCGGGGACCTCTACAGCCAGCTGGCCGCACGCTATGAGAAGGCGGTTGACTTTGTCGGTGCCGGTTCGGTAACGATTCTCGCGGTGACCACCATGCCCGGAGACGATGTGACCCACCCCGTCCCGGACAACACCGGCTACATCACCGAAGGGCAGTTCTATCTGCGTAACGGCCGCATCGAGCCCTTTGGCTCGCTGAGCCGGCTCAAGCAGCAGGTCAACAAGAAGACCCGCAAAGATCACCGGTCCGTGATGAACGGGACGCTGAAGCTGTACAGCGAGTATCTCGAAACACTCGAGAAACGCTCCATGGGGTTCCGGATGAGTGAGTGGGATGAGAAGCTCCTGAAATACGGTGAGCTCTTCGAAGCGAAGATGATGGACCTGTCCGTCTTTATTCCGCTGGAGGAAGCCCTGGACAGCGCCTGGCAGATCCTGGCGGATTGTTTCGAGTCGGAAGAAACGCGTATGCCTTCCGCCCTTCTCCGGGAATTCTGGCCCGGTGGGATAGACGGCTGACGAGACGGCGGCCGCCCTCAAAGACGGCGATAACGGAAAAGACCACGCGGCAAGATCCCGCTTACAGACAAAGAGGCAGAGAGTCAAATGGGCGAGAACACTGGTGAAGAGGTCCGCCTGGATGCACTTGTGAGCAGGCTGCACTCCGAGGGCGTGAACAAGGGAAAAGCCGAGGCTGAGAAGATCCTTGACGACGCCAGGCAAGAGGCAGAGCAGATCCTGCAGGCGGCGCAGACCGAAGCCGATGCCAGGATCAGGTCCGCCGAAGCCGAGGCGGCCAAGCTCGAACAGAGCGCGACGGCATCTGTTCAGCAGGCGGCCAGGGACACGATGCTGGCGTTGACACAGAATGTGCGGGGACTCTTCATGAAGGCGTTCCGGGAGCAGACCGGGGACGTCCTCAACGATGTTGAGTTCCTGCGTGAACTCATCATGCAACTCGTCCAGGTTTGGGCCGGAGGCGAGGCCGTCACGGTCGCGGTGAGCCCGGAGATGGGGCAGAAATTGTTGGCCCTCGCGGATACGGGGGTTCAAAACTTGCTTGCCGAAGGCGTGGAGATCCGACTGAACCGAAGCATCACCAACGGTTTCCGGATTCGGAAGGACGGAGACGCGGTGGCCTACGACGTTTCGGACGCAACCGTGACTGAGAGCTTCAGTGCCTACCTCAATCCACAGTTGACGAAGCTGCTCCAACTATGAGTGAGTATCCTTATCTGGCAGCCCTGTTGCCGATGTTGAGTTTCGGGGAGACGGAGTTTCCGTCGTCTGAACGCTTTCTCGAAGAAGCGGGGAAGTGGCTGGGCGAAGAGGAATTCGACGTCCTCTCCGGCACGGGCATTGGCGACTACACGAGCACCGACCATCCGCTGGAGCTCGTGGCGGAGTACTGCCGTTTTGAGCGCCGTATCCGGAGCGATATTGCGGCCTACGTCGAGTCAAGGCGGGCTGGGCGGGAGCACAAGACGAATGCCTTCCCAACATCGTACCTGAAAGACACGACGCCGTTGGAGGCCGAACAGCGCTTGCTGCGCTTGCGCTGGGACTACATCGCCGCGGAACTGAATACGCACCACGCGGATCTGCATGCCTTGATCGTCTATCGCCTCAAGGTCCAGATCCTCGAGAGACTCGCCGCGTTCGACCCGGAACGGGGAGGCGACCATTTCAGGGAACTTACGGACGTCGCGTCTATTCCCCGCCAGCAGAGGGCGGACTGATGGCCACCAAGCTGAAGCTTACAAAAGACTCGCTCAGCAGGGAGAAGAAGGCGCTTGCGCGTTTCAGCCGCTTCCTGCCGACGCTGAAGTTGCGGAAGACCCAGCTTTTCAATGAGATACATCGTATCCACCAGGATGTGGAAGCCCGCGAAGCCGAACTGCTGAAGGTGACTGAGAGCGTAACCCGCTGGGTTGCGGTGTTCGCAGCAGAGATTGACCTGACTGCGTTCTGCGCGCCTCAGGGCTACGTCGTCCGGCGGGAAAACGTGGCTGGCATCGAGATTCCGGTGCTGGGTGACGTCCGTTTCCAGGAGGAGCCGTATGACCTCATGGAACAGCCATTCTGGCTTGATGCCGGCCTGCAGTCTATGAAGCAGAAGATCCTGATGGAGCTTGAGCTGAACGTGTTGCGCGAGCAGCTTGAGATCATCTCCGAGGAGCTGAGGACGACCGTTCAGCGAATCAACCTGTTCGAGAAGGTCAAGATTCCGCAGGCCAAAGAGAACATCCGGAAGATCCGCATTTTCCTCGGTGATCAGCAGACAGCCGGAGTGGTTCGCGGCAAGCTGACCAAAGGCAAGCTGACGAGGAAGCGAAAGGCCCGGGCGGCGACCGCCCAGGGCTGATTAGAGAGAGTCCCCATGATCGTTCCCATGAAGAAGGTCACTATCCTGGTCGGCACGGCACATGCTGACGAGACGTTGGCGGTCCTTCGTGCGCTTGGCGTGCTGCACGTGCGCCTCCAGGGGCAGGGGGCTCGTTCCTGTGCGGAGATTGAGCAGAAGATTGAGCGGGTCACAACGGCACTGAGCAAGATCGGCAGTGTGGACGAACCAGAGACGCTAATCCGCATGCCTGATCAGGTCGTTGACGAGATCCTTGAGCTTGCCGAAAGCCGTGAGCGACTCCTCGTCAGCCGCGAGGAACTGGACGGCAAGCTCGCGCAGTACCGCAAGTGGTCAAACGTTTCACTGCAGGCCATCACCGAGCTGGGGGAAGCCGGCGTCAAAGTCCGGCTCTTCCGGGCGACGCGGAGCCAGTACCAGGATCTGGTCGACACTCACGATCTCTATAGAGTCGGCCAGGAAGGTCGAACCGTGCTGCTGGCCCATATCGCGGTCGGGAAAGAACACGCACTGGACGATCTGCAGGAGGAGTGCCTCCCGGACGAACGTCGCCGGGATCTCCTGGACGCCCACTACCGAGTGGATGAAGCGCTCGTCGAGCACCGAGCGAAACTGGCGTTCCTCGGCAACTACCGGATGGTTCTGGAGGAGTACGCGGCACAGCTCAAGACAGACCTGGAGTTCTCTCGCGTCGAGGCGAGTCTGGCGGACGACCGGGGCATCTCGTATCTGCAGGGCTTTGCTCCGGCTGATGCCCTTGACCCGTTTCGCGCTGCCGCAGAGGAAAACGGATGGGCCTACAGCCTTGAAGAGCCCGATGAGGATGAAGAAGTCCCCACTCTCGTGCGGAACCCAAAGTGGATCCGCATCATCGATCCTGTGATGGCGTTTCTCGGGACCATTCCGGGATACAACGAGCTGGACATAAGCCTCTGGTTCCTCGTGTTTTTTGCCTTGTTCGTTGCCATGCTCATCGGTGATGCGGGCTACGGTCTGATCTATCTCGGCGTGACCATGCTCGCCCGCCGCAAGTTCCGGAAGGCTCCCGCTGAGCCGTTCATCCTGATGTACGTATTGAGTGCTGCGACCATTCTGTGGGGAGTGTTGAGCGGAACCTGGTTTGGCTCGGAGACGATCGCGAACATTCCATTTTTCGCCGCCCTTGTCATCCCCGCAATCTCCAGCTTTGACTTGACCAAGGGTGGGTTCAATGACAACCAATTCCTGCTCATTGGGCTGTGTTTCAAGATTGGGGCCGTTCATCTGACGTTGGCCCACGCCCTGGCTGCGGCGAAGGAATCCAACTCGCCAAAGGCGATCGCCGAAATCGGCTGGATTTCCATCATCTGGGGGTTGTACTGCCTGACCGGAAGCCTTGTCCTGGGGCAGCCCTTCCCGCCGCTGGGCGGCTGGCTGATTGGCGTTGGGTCGGGCCTGGTCCTTCTCTTCGCGAACTTCCAGAAGAATGTTCTCAAGGGCGTAGGCGCGACGTTGGTTGAGTTCCCGCTGGCTTTGATAGGCGGCTTCTCAGATGTCGTCTCCTACCTGCGTCTCTTTGCGGTTGGTTATACCTCCCTGGTTCTGGCGAGCAGCTTTAACCAGATGGCTCTCGGGGACGGCGTCAAAGGCCCCCTGGCGGCCATCGGTGCGGCTCTGATTCTCCTGCTCGGGCACTCGCTTAATCTGGTGCTTGCGGGCATGGGAGTCGTGGTCCATGGTATTCGGCTCAAGATGCTGGAGTTCTCCGGCCATGTAGGTAACGAGTGGTCAGGCACTGAGTATCGGCCATTCAGAGAAGAGAGAATCGCTCCGGACGGGCAGTAGGCAATGTCCGGGAATAACGTGCAAGCAGCAAGTCAATGTGAGGTGTAGTGATGGTTCAGGGAATGGGTGATATGGGCTTGTCCCTGTCGCTGGCCGCGGTCGGTTCGGCGTTGGGGAGCGGTGTGGCTGCCATGGCTGCCATCGGGGTGATGAAACGGAAGCTGGCAGAGGGCTCCAAGGCGCCCTTCACCCTCTTCATTTTCGTCGGTGCTCCGCTGTCGCAGTTGTTCTACGGGATGATCTTCAACACGAACCTGGTGGCTGCGAACCTGGCACCGGACACCTACGTCTTCCAGATCGTTATGGGGCTTGGAGCTGGATTGGCCATGGGCATGAGTGCGTTCCTTCAGGGGCGGGCCGGAGCTCGGGCGTGCGATGCTCTCGGGGAGACTGGTAAAGGCCTTGGCGGGTACATCATGGCCATTGGCGTCATTGAGTCTGTCGCCCTGTTGGTCATGATCCTGCTCATGCTGAAGATCCCTCAGGCGGCGTAGAGCAAGCTGACACCGCCGCTCTTTAGGGCCCGCCCAAAGGACGGGGGACTCTACATCTGCGCTAGACTGAGCACAAGGAGCGGGGAGCCGTCGCCCCAGTGACGGCTTGTGACACTCCGAAACGATATGTGATGTGGAGGATTGACGTGCTGGAAGGGCAGGGGAGGAGTGCTGGAACAGAGCTGCTTCATTCTCACTTCTGTGGAAAGGTGAGAGCGTGAGCACGGGAATCCGGAGACGCTCCCACGCTCTCACGCTAGCACGAACGGGTCAGATTCGTCAGGATGAAACAGCCTGGTGCGGGAAGGCGGGGCGTTGCTCTCTCTACGCGACCACGCTATTTTCCCGTCTATCGCTGGGAAGCAGATCTCCTTTCATCAGGTGAGAGATAGCGACAACTCGGACTGAACACACGAGCAGCTCTTTCCGGCGAAGACGATTGCCATGGCCAATTCGGGCCAGGTTAAGGTGGTGTCTCAAATCGGACGGTGACCGCTATGATGCCTTCAGATGCCAAAGGGCGCGCGACGGTACGGGAACTGGCCCAGCGTGTCGCTGAGTTGGCGCAGACCTCGGAGAATCGTGCCAGGAGACAGCTGTGGTGCGATGTGAACAGCCTGCGTCGGCCCGAGCGTCCTCCGATCGTCTGCCACCCGGGGTCAGGAGCCTGGAACGAGATTCTGCCGGCCTCCGTCCTGGTTGCCGCCGATCCGTTTCTTCGGGGCCTGGAGTACCAGTTCCGGAAGAGCCTGCACAAATGGGAGATCGGCGACGATACCGTCCTCGAGCCCTGGGTGACCGTCCCGACGGTCATGCGACTTGAGGGGCAGTCTCTGTGGGGGCTTCCGGTGACGCACATCCGGCCGGAAGATGCTTCGACGGTGACGCCGACCCGCACCGCCTGGCGCTACGAGCCCCCGATCAAGGAGGAGTCGGACATCGACAGGATCGTCCTGCCCCGATACCACCATGACAGGGAGGCCACGCAAACCAATCTGGAACGAATGAACGGCCTCCTCGGTGACCTTCTCCCTGTGCGCGAGACCTGTGCTGTGCCGGGCCCCGGGGCGTGGCTGCATGGCTGGGCAACCCAACTGCGTGGAGTCGAACAGCTGCTCTTTGACCTAATGGACCGCCCGCAGTGGGTACACCGGCTCATGCGCACGCTCATGGACGGGCACCTGGGGGTGATGGAGCAGTTCGAACAAGCCGGGGTCCTGACCCTCAACAACGTGAATCTGATGGCCTGCGATGACCTGCCTCAACCGGACAGCGATCCGCAGCTTGTGCGACTGAAGGACCTGTGGGGGCGCGGGGAGAGCCAGGAGTTCCAGGGCGTCTCACCCGCCCAGCATGAAGAATTCCTGCTGCAGTACCAGAAGCCGATTCTCGAACGCTCGGGCCTGAGCTTCTACGGATGCTGTGAAGATCTGACCAACAAAATTCCGCTGATTCTGTCCATCCCGAACCTGCGCCGCTTCGTCTGTTCTCCCTGGACGGATCTCGGTACACTCGTGGATGCGGTCGGCGACCGCTACTGCATTGAGTGGCGGCAGAAGGCGACCGATGTGGCGTATGCCCCGGACCTGTCTGCGGTGCGGAAGCATCTGGTGGACGGCTTCGAACGGGCCCGGGGAGGCTGTCTCATGGTCGTGCTCCAGGAACTCGAGACCGTCAACCACAATCCCCGACGGTTGCGAGACTGGGCCGCCCTCGCCAAGGAGGTCGGGAGCGCCTGTTCGGGATGACCCGCTGGCATGCTATCAGGTGAGATAGCGGCCTTTCAGAATACCTACTGGGCCGCGGGGACTGAGGGAAGCGGAACCGGCTGGGCAACGGGCGCCAGCAGGCCGGCGCACTCGTGGTGCAGGGCACGGACATCGAGTCCATCCAGCAGGAGCAGCCCGTGGATGCAGCCTGCCAGATCGGGGTTGTGCCACGTCCAGGCGATCTGTCCTTCCGGCGTATACTCGACGATCTGCTGCCCTTTTCGGCTGTCTTCCCGCTTGTGGCCCATCCAGTTCGCGATGACAACGTTGCCATTGGCCAGGATCTGGAAATCCGCAAAGAACTTGGGGCTTTTGACCTTCTGGCCGGGGGCACGTCCGAGCGTCCGGACCCACTCTCCGTCGGGGGCAATCTCCACGATAAAGGCCCCGTAGCCTGAAGCCAGCATAGTGTTGCCGTTGGGCAGGCGCACCGCTTTGTAGATGTGATTTGCCCCCTTCACCGTCTGCTGCCAGACGATCTCGCCCGTGCGCCCGATTTCGTAGATCACAGAGCCGGAGCCCAGCAGGAATGTGCCGGTCGCGGTCAGACGCATGAGGCGGATGTGTTTGATAGCCGGGGGACAGTCGACAGTGGCAACCGGCTTGTCATCCGGACCGAACTGAGCGATTTGGATGCCGTTTTGGGCGTATCCTCCGAGATAGGTTGATCCGTCGGCCCCAATGCCGTCAACCTA
>Ga0209045_1001051_pt1 | contig 27443 bp, 22 predicted proteins | sample SaaInlLV_10m_DNA_4_FD_184664 | JGI IMG/M metagenome (GOLD analysis project Ga0209045, IMG submission 184664) | Marine microbial communities from expanding oxygen minimum zones in the Saanich Inlet - Saanich Inlet SI072_LV_200m_DNA (SPAdes) (version 2) | ecosystem: Environmental > Aquatic >...
CAAGCCTTTGTGGAATAGAGGCGGAGATCTCTCATGTGGATAATCCAAGAATAGAGATGGAAGATCATCATTATAATCCGGTCCACACTAAGCTTACGGATATTGGTTTGAAGCCATTATTGCTTAGAAAAACATTAATAGAGAGTATGTTGAAAAAGATAACGGAATATAAAAATAAAATAAACAGAAAGATATTTATCATGAACGTTAAATGGAAGAAATCATAACAAATCTTAATGGAATCTAGCTTTCACTACAATAGTAGCTTTAAACCACAATTTAAGATTGGTGATTACTTTATAGGTCAGGAGTCTCCTTGTTTTATAGTGGCTGAAGCTGGAGTCAGCAATTTTGGTAGCCTTGAAAAGGCTTTCCAGTTAGTAGATTCTGCTCTAAATGCCAGGGCGGATGCTGTGAAGTTCCAGTTCTTTAATACTGAAGAGTTAATCTCTGCTGATTGTCCTGAGTGGATTGAGAGGATGAAGCCTAAAGAGATGCCAATCTCTTTTATTAAAAAAATTAGCGAATATTGCAAGAAAAAGGGCATTCTATTCTTTTCTACTGCACATGATCTGAAGAGTTTATATGAACTTGCAGAAATGGATATGCATTGTTTCAAGATAGGGTCAGGTGAATTGCAGAATCCGGAGTTTTACCGCATCGCAGCATCTTTCAATAAACCACTTATCGTTAGCACCGGGATGTTTTTGAAAGAAGATATCCTGCAAGTTCTTAATATTTTATCAGCTTCTAAAAATCCTGAAGTTGCTATTATGCATTGTATAACAAACTATCCGGTCCCTCCAAAAGATGCGAATCTTAAAATGATACAATCTCTTAAGAGTATTTTTCCTGGTCCTGTTGGTTACTCTGACCACTCAGCCACATTTGATATTCCTGCTGCATCTGTTCTGTTAGGCGCAAATATTATTGAGAAACATATTACTCTTGAAAAGAATGTGGCAAATGCACAAGACTGGAAAGTTTCGTGTACACCTGATGAGTTTGTAGAATTCGTAGCATCTATCAGAAGGATAGAGGATGCATTAGGTGATGGTGAATTCAGACTTACAGAAGGAGAGAGAAAGAGTATTCAGTGGGCCAGAAAGAGTATTGTTGCGGCAAGGGATTTATCCAGGAATGATATAATAAAGAAGGAAGATGTTTTGTTTAAAAGACCAGGTACTGGAATTAGTCCTTCTAAAGTGGAGGCTGTTTTAGGGAAAAGAGCTAAAACTTTTATTAAAAGAGACTCTGTTATCTCAGAAGGTACAATTTTTTGAAAATATAGTATGGCGGAATTGAATAAACGCAAAGTGTGCATAATTATTACCACTCGTGGTAACTATGCAAAGATGGAGTCAGTCATAAAGTTTATTAATGAGCGAAATGATTTGGAACTCCAATTGGTGCTGGGAGGCGGCGTTCTTCTTCCAAAGTATGGTGAGATGGTACGAGCAATCGAAGAAGACAATGTTAAAATACATAGAAAAATATATTTCCTGGTTGATGGAGAAACTCCAGTAACAATGGCAAAATCCGCAGGTATGGCATTAAATGAGTTTTCAACGGCATTTGAGGATCTAAAACCTGATATGGTGTTAGTCATCGCCGACCGGTTTGAATGCCTGCCTATAGCCATTGCCGCAAGTTATATGAATATACCCATTGCTCACGTGGAGGGAGGAGAGGTGTCAGGTTCTATAGATGAAAGTATCAGGCATGCAATAACCAAGTTGTCACATATCCATTTTCCCGCTACAGAAGAGGCAGCAGAGCGGATTAGGCGGCTTGGTGAGAATACGGAAGCAATACATGTTGTGGGGTCTCCTAGTATTGATTTGATTGCGGAAATAGATTTTTCCAGCTATGACGGGTTTTACAAACTACAGGAACAACAGGGAACAAGAGGTGTTGGCCCTATAATTGATTTACATAAACCATATATATTAGTAAGTCAACACCCTGTTACTACTGAATATGAAGAAAGCTTACACCATGCTGAGCAAACAATTATGGCTATTAACAGCCTGGGTATTAATACATTCTGGATATGGCCCAATATGGATGCTGGATCAGATGGTGTATCCAAGGCAATTAGAATGTTCAGGGAAAAGGAAAAGCCACAATTTGTTCATTTTTTTAAGAGTTTAAAATTCGAGCAGTACGCAAAACTGATGAATAATGCGATGTGCCTTGTAGGGAATTCCAGCAGTGGAATCAGGGAGGCGGCATTTTTAGGTGTGCCGGTGGTAAATATTGGTACTCGACAGGATGGCCGTACACGCTGTAAAAACGTTATTGATGTCGATTATGATATGGAAGAAATATTGACTGCCATAAAAAAACAGATAGATCATGGACGTTATCCACAAAGCAAATTGTATGGTGACGGGGAGTCAGGAAAGAAAATTACTGAAGTCCTTGCCACAAGCAATGTCTCCTTGCAAAAAAGAATATGCTACTGACTATTTTGCCATGAAGGTAATGTTTATATATCCCAATAAGAACGGTTTCGGTACTATTCCACTTGGTATCTCAATGATATCAGCAAGGCTGGAAGAGGATGGGCACAAAACATTGTTATTTGATTCTACTTTTTTTACCTCAAGGAGCATGAACTTTAAGGATAAGCGTGAAGAGGTCGGCACCCACATTAAAACCGATCTTGGCAAATATGTTACAAGAATTGATGCCTCACCAGAACAGGTATTCGAAAAGATGGTTATTGAGGAAGAGCCGGATATTGTAGGATTGTCTGCAGTTAGTTACAATTTTCCCGAAGGATTAAGATACCTTAAACTTCTAAAAAACCTGGAACTTAAGCATAAACCCTTGACTATAGTAGGTGGCACCCATCCTACAGTTGCTCCGGAAAAGACCATTGCTATTGATGATGTTGATGCAATCTGTGTTGGAGAAGGCGAATTGGCTATGGCTGAATTAACCAACAAATTGCAAAATGGCGAAGATTATTCTCACGTTCAGAACATGTGGGTTAAAGTAAACGGAAAAACTGTTAGGAATCCTGCCAGACAATTGACACAGCTGGATGAGCTGCCATTCCCAGATTATAGCCTTTTTGACGACTCTCATTTTATAAAACCCTTTGTTGGTAAGGTATACAGGATAGGGCATTTTGAATTAAGCCGGGGCTGCCCCTATCAGTGTACTTATTGTGTTAATAAATACTATCAAGACCTTTTTAAAGATGGGGGTAGTTATCACAGGGTTAAAAGTATAGAAAGAAGCATAGAGGAATTAAGGGATGCCAGAGATAAATATAATGTACAATTGGTTAAATTCTGGGACGAGACCTTTCTTGTTATGAGAAACGATCGTCTTTTTGCTTTTCTTGATACTTACAAACGGGAGATAAACTTACCGTTCATGATTAATACAAGGGCAGAAACCATAAATGAAGACAGGATATCTGCAATCAAAGATGCCGGTTGCGTTGCTATAAGCGTCGGGATAGAGGCAGGAAACGACATTATTAGAAAAAAAATTATGAATAGAAGAATCGAGAAGGAAGCAATCATTAAAGCATTTAAAATTATTAATAAACATAAAATCAGGACCAGTGCTTTCAACATGTTGGGTATGCCCTTTGAGTCCCGCCGTACGGTATTTGAAACCATTGAACTAAACCGTAGTTGTAAACCGACTACTCAGACTATAAATATATTTTATCCATACGAAGGTACTTTGTTGAGGAAAGTATGTATAGACCTCGGAATCATAGACAAAGACCCCGAAATGGTAGATTTTCAGTCTGAGAGCATCCTGGAAATGCCGCAGATTTCAAAAGAAGAATTAATCGGCCTGCGTCGTACATTTGTTCTTTATTGTAAGTTGCCTAAAGTTTTCTATCCTCTTATATATTTTGCGGAGAAGTCTGGTAACTTGCGGAACCACCTGCATACTTTCTTGATCTGGTTTATGCAAAAATTCTTTGATAAACAGGTTGGTATTTGATTTTCCTTAACTTAGAGAATCCTTATGAACGCAAGTATTAGACCAATTCAATGTATGCAGGCCAATCTTCGTATACTTCAATTTGTAACCATTCGTATAGTGGACAGGTTTCAGAACTACCACGGATTATTTTCCTGGAATAATTATAGATGAGAGTCTTATTTGTATATCCGGATCACATGCATGGACTGTATAAGCCGATTGGTATCTCGTTACTATCTGCAGTGATAAAACAACACGGCCATTGTGTAGAAGTTTTCGATATGTCTGATTATGATGACACATTGCCCGAGAGCGATCAGGGAGTGGATAATTTGATGTTCAAGGATTACGAACTGCCGGATGAAGCAAAAACGTCATTAGGAGCTGACCCCTTTAAAGGTTTTCGTGAAAAAGTACAATCTTTTAATCCGGACATCATTGCAGTATCAGTTACTTACCTTTTGTATCAGAGTGGAATCAAGCTGATAGAGTACCTGGGAAGTAAGAGGAAGGCACCAACTATTTTTGGTGGAATCCACGTTACCTTAAATCCTGAAGATGTTATCAGGGATAAGAATGTTGACATGATCTGTCGTGGTGAGGGAGAAGATGCTTTTGTAGAACTGTTGGACAAGATGTCAAGAGGTGATGATATTACTGACATTCCAAATATATGGACAAAAAAGAATGCCAGGGTAATTAAGAATGAATTGCGGGAGTACCGCCATACGCTGGATAACCTGCCTTTTGTAGACTGGTCTATCTATCCTGAATCACATTTTTACAAGCCTTACAGAGGGAAGGTTTACCGCTCCGGAGATTTGATAGCTACAAGGGGATGTCCTATGAAATGCTCTTACTGTTTTTATCATGCGTACTATGATGCTTACGGTACAAAGAACCATGTGATCTATAAAAGCCCTGATCGTGTTATGGAAGAGTTGAATTATGTGTACAGGGAATATGGAGTAAGATTGGTTAAAATGCGTGATGCTGATTTTACTATGATCCCGGCAAACAGGTTGAAGGAAATGGCTGAAATATACAAGGCGATGTCGCCGGAGATGCCTGAAATACTGATTAACAGTAACGCCCATACTGTTACACGGGAGAAGGTTAAATATCTGAAGGATATGAATCTGTTGAGCGTCACAATAGGTCTGGAAAGTGGTTCCGACTATTTGAGACGGGAATATCTTAATAGAAGGCACTCCAATGAGAAATTCATTGATTCAGTGAAACATTTTCGAGAATTTGGCATTCGAGTAGCGACTAGTAATATGATTGGTATACCTCACGAAACCAGAGAAAACATCTTCGAAACTATATCACTAAATAAAACAGCCAAAATTGATCTGGCGGATGTGAGTATTCTATTCCCATTTCCAGGTACACAAATTTATGAGTATTGCAAGGATAAAGGATTATTAAGAATCGATCTTTCCGATTCACATTATTACAGGAGCGAGCCTATCCTGGATATGGAACAGATTTCTAAAAAAGAGTTGAGTGGTTTAATGAAGACTTTTCAGTTATATATGCATTCTCCAAAGATCTTGTACCCCTTGATTGCCAGGGCGGAAAGAGACGATCTAATAGGGAAAAAACTGCAAGTGTTTTTAAAGAAGGTTTTCTATTTATATATCTTTTACATGAAGGAACCCATAATGAATATTTACAGTAATCGTAAGATTTTCTTTAATGGCAATGGAATTGGTAGCGTTGGAACGAACTAATAAATATAAGGCTCTTTATTATGAGAAATTAAAATACCAACCTGAAAACCTGGCATTGCTGGCGGAGCATTTTGATATTATTACACTGACAGATCCTTCTCGTGCCACATCTGAGATACTGAGTGAAATTGATATTATTTTTGCGCCACTGGGGTATTATTGTGGAAGAGAAAAGATTGAGCAAGCAAATAATTTGAAAGTTATTGCATCTAATACCACTGGCCATTCTCATATTGATGTGAGATGTGCTGAAGAAAAGGGCGTCAAAGTGGTTACACTTAAAGAACAGCATGCATTCCTTAAGACTATTACTCCGACGGCGGAGTTGACCTGGGGATTAATTATTGCTATTACAAGGAATATGTTTTCTGCCTCTAAGTCAGTCCTTGATGGGAAGTGGGACAGGAGGCCTTTTGGAGGGCAAGCCATGTTGTCTCGAATGAGTCTGGGAATTGCGGGGTTTGGGAGACTTGGGAGTATGGTGGCTGCTTATGGAACATGTTTTGGGATGACTGTCAGGTATTATGACCCTTATGTGTCTGAGTCTGAGCAGAAAGTAGACCGCGTAGATTCTCTTGAGGAGCTGGTAGAATGTAGTGACATTTTGACCATTCATATACCACATGAACATGAAACAGAAAACATGTTTAGTGAAGATATACTTTTCAGGATCAAGACGGGTGCTTATTTAATTAATACTTCAAGAGGGGAACTCGTAGACAATTCAGCTCTTTTGAAATATCTTAAAAACGGGAAACTGGCTGGTGCAGCATTAGATGTTATTGGGGGAGAGTATTACGAGGAATTTCCCCAACAGTTACAGAATCACCCTATATTGGAATATGCAAGAACCCACGATAATTTGCTTGTTACTCCCCACATTGGAGGATCAACAAAGGATGCTTGGAAGCTAACGGAAAGTTTTACTATTAAGATGGTTGTCAATGAATTACAGACAATTGGAAAGTCAAAGAACTGATTATAATTTAAAGAAATCCTATATAATCTAGAAGTGAAGAATGATAAGCATACATGAAGAAGGCAGGTAGTGAAATTTGGGCTATAATTCCCGCACGTGGCGGCTCGAAATCAATCCCGCATAAAAATATTGCACTTCTAAATAATCGTCCGCTTATAGAATATGTTATAAATACTGCCCAGAAATCTAAAAACATTGATAAAACAATATGTTCGACAGATGATATGAAAATAAAGCAGGTGTGTCTTGAAAATAATATAGTAGTCCATGACAGGCCAAAACAACTTGGAGAAGATAGTACACATGTTATAAACGTAATAATTGAATTGTTAAATGAATGGGAAAAAAGGGGTCAGTTGTTACCATTTGCAATTGTACTTTTGCAGCCTACATCCCCGTTTGTTTTGCCTGAACACATACAGATGTGTGTTGAAGCGCTAATTCATGACCATAAGGCTCTTTCCTCTCAGACAATATCTTTACTACCTCACCACTATCATGCATATAACCAACGTGAGGTTGATAATGGATACGTAAACTTCAGGTTTATGCGCCAAAGGAGAATTGGCTACAACAAACAGACCAAGCCTGTGTTTTATGCTTTCGGTAATCTAGTTGTTACAAAAACTGATGCACTTTTAAGGAAAAAGGAAGTGTTTGCAACTCCATCAATACCTTGTGAGATTGAGAGAAAATATGCCATTGATGTAGATGGGCCTGAAGATCTTGAATTGGCTGAATATATGCTGAGAGAGAGGAAGGTTGTGCTGCCTCATATGGGGAGTTAACAGATGGGACTCGAAAAGGATAAGAAATTAACTGTTTTTATTGCTGCATATAGAAGCTTTTCAGTTAGATATCTGCTTTATACGGATGTGTTCAAATATATTCAAGGCAAGGAGTTGCAAATAGTATTGATACTGAGAGATACAGAGCTTGAGTATTACAGAGAAAAGTTTAATTATCCAAATGTCGTGTTTGAGCCATTCATGTATGAAACAGCATACAGTTATTTATTTAAAATTCCAAATTCAAAGTTTCTTGTGAAGGCAAGAAGGCATTTATATTCCATTAATAGAAGAGAAAATACTACAGCAAAATTTCAGTTTGCCTTTTTTCGTAAAATATCAGGTATTCGTAGTTGTATAGATGCTATTAGAATCTACTTATCAGTTTTCATCTTGTCACGTGTGCGTATCCTCAGAAAGGCACTCTTAAAGTTTGAATGCAGACTTTTTGATGGTAGATTTTATGATGGGCTGTTCGAAAAATATAAACCTGCACTTCTCATCACATCTTCCATAGGTCATAATTGCGATGCGTATATAATGAGGGCGGCAAAAAGATGGAACTGTAAAACAATGGCCATAATCCATAGTTGGGACAATACTACTTCTAAGGGATACAAAGGAGTAGACCCTGATTATGTGGTTGCCTGGCACAAGCATATGAAGGAGGAGCTGGTCAGCTTTCATGATGTTGATGAGGAAACGATTCATGTTGGTGGTATTGCTCACTGGGATTATCACTGGAAAAGAGTTAATTCACCGGAAAATAGAAAAGAGTTTTTTGTGAATACTGGTCTTTCTATGGACAAAAAAGTTGTTTTTCTGGGGTTGTCTAATCCAAAAGTGTTTCGGTCAACTCTAAATATACTCCAGGAACTGCTTGAAAAAGCGGTAAATGATGAGTTTTATTGCAAGGTACAGTTCCTTGTAAGGATTCATCCTATGTTTTTGATGAGTGGTGGTTCTAATGCAAACAATGAAAATAAGCTTTATATGCAGGAGATCAAGAAAATAGAAGAAAGATATAAAGGACTTGTTAAGTTTAACTTTCCTGAAATGCCTATTATCTGTAAAGATGTTGATATGCCAATAAGTGACTTACTGTCCCTTTCTGACATACTCCGATATTCTGATGTCATGATTACACAGTTTTCTACGTTAATGATTGAAGCTGCAATATATGACCTGCCAATAATCAATGCTGGTATCGGTATTCTAAGGGATACATCCATTGAAGCAGAGAATTATAAAGATTGGACGCATGTTAAACGGATTGTCAGCACTAATGCGTGTAAAATAGCAAGCAACATAGAAGAATTATGTGCTTATATTAATTTGTATCTGGAAAATAAAAACGAAGACAGTCAATATAGAAAGTTGCTTGCCGATCAGGAATGTAGTGTTAATCGTGGTTGTGCAGGTAAGAAAATTGCTGAATATATATACGGCAATTTGAATCAAAATTAATAACATGTTCTTTATAAATAAGGTACTCCGCAGGGTATATTCATTTCTTTTAAATCATTTTAATGAGAAAATCAGAAAGGAGCTTCTGCTTGAGGCGACTATTCAGGTAACCAGGCGCTTTTTTCTGGAATATAAAGATGCTGAATCTATGAGGCGGGTTGTTGAATCTCATAGATATAGAAAGTCTATACGTCCCATACTTTTAGATGTACCTGAAGCCAGCAATATCCTGATTTATGCTCCTCATCAGGATGATGAAACTGTAGGCGCCGGGGGTACATTATTACGTTGTGCTATCCATGGTAAGAGATTGAAGGTTATTTATGTGACGGATGGGGCTTCTGCAACCAAACCTACCAATCAAAAAGACCATGGCTCCATTCGTAAGGAAGAAGCTAAGATGGTCTGGGATTTTATTGGTGGTGTACTACCAGAATTTTGGGATCTGCCCTGTCGTAAAATTCCTTTGACACAAGAGAATGCTCAAATAATGAGAGAGCAGATTGAAGAAAGCTCAGCGGAATGTATATTTATTCCTTTTTTTCTGGAAGCTCCACTGGATCACAGACGGGTAAATCAGCTTCTTTTGATGGCACACAGAGTCAGACCATTGCCAGAGTCAATTCAGATATGGTCATACCAGGTAACCAGTATACTCAGCCCAAATGTTATGGTTGATATTACAGAACTAATTGACAAGAATGACATCATAAACGATATGTGGAATTCTCAAAACGTTTCTTTTAATTACTCTCACTTTGCAAGGGGGAAGGCTGCATATAATTCAATTTACCTGAATAGAGAACGCACTGCTCGTCCCCGGAGACGTTATGCGGAAATCTTTTTTGTCTCTGGGGTAAAAGAGTATATTAGTATCCTGGAAAATTATGTTGATTCGTTGAATACAACTGGCAGTTAGAGACTGACAAAACAGGTTTTTCTAATTAATTTATCATACGACAATTTATAAGAATTTGAGCAAATTGGAAATATTTAATAACGGTGGTAAGTGGGTAAGCTAAATATACTAGGTATTCATGACCTTGTACATGATCCGGGTGCCGCGATCATCACTAGAGACAATAGGATAATGGCAATAGCGGAAGAGCGGTTAAACAGAGTTAAGCATTCTGACTACACCTTTCCATCACAGTCAATAGCATATCTTTTTAAAGCTCTCGATATTACAGATGAGGATATTGATTTGATTGTAGTTGATAGAACAGTCAAGAACAGAGTAGCCTCAAGAGTTATGGATAATTACCAGGGTAAAATATGTGATATCCCTGTTGTAACCATAAATCATCATGTCGCACATGCGGCATCGACATTCTTTGCATCCGGTTTCGAAGACGCCGCTATTATAATTGTTGATGGTGCGGGTGAGTGGGTTAACTACGATGGTTGTGAAGGTGTTGAAGACTTGTCTTTGTACCATGGTAGCGGAAATGACATCAGGTTGATTGAGAAAACAGTACATTATAGAGATAAAAAGCATGGTTACTGTTATGGGATGGGACTTGGCAAGTTTTATGCTAAAATGACCAGATATGTAGGTTTTGATAAAAAACAAGAGGGGAAAATGATGGGGTTAGCATCTTATGGGAATGGTGACCTATTAAATCAACCCGGGTTTAGTTTAAAAGATTTAATTTATTTTGATGAAGGGAAGATTAGTGTTAATCCTAATATAGTTTGGCCTGAAAGGTCACTTGAGGATGATGTCAATTATTATGGTTTTAAGCAAGTTATGGCAAAACACGGAAAACATTATTTAAAGGCGGTGTTGAATCGATTAAATTATTTCAATGTTTTTAATAGAAAAATTAAGAAACATAAAGGAATAGGAAATATTGCTGGTATAGCTCCTCCTGTTAAATGTAAATTTCCTGATTTTCGTTTTCCGAAAACTAACCGTTTAAGAGATGAGTGTACCTTGCCTGATGGTTACTATGTTGAAGTTGCTCATTATGCTCAACGTGCCTTGGAAGATGCCTTAGCTGAATTAGGAAAGTGGGTGCAGATCAAAACAGGAGCTAAAAAACTGTGTGTGGCTGGAGGTGTTGGATTAAATATTGATGCTAATAGCAGGCTTGTAAGTGATTGTGGGTTTGAGGAAGTTTTTACTCAACCGGGTTCCAGTGATACAGGGACCGCGTTAGGCTGTGCTTTATGGGGTGCTCATGTTTATGAGAAAAGAGACCGATTTTATACCATGAGAAATTCCTATTTAGGTAAAGAATATTGTGATGCCGAAATTAGTAGTATTCTTGGTTCTGCAGAATGTAAAAAAAGTGACAATATCGTGATTGATACGGCAAAACTTATTGAAGAGGGGAAAATAATTGGCTGGTTTCATGGGGGTTCAGAACATGGTCCAAGAGCTTTGGGACATAGAAGTATTTTAATTGACCCAAGAAAAGCAGAAAATAAAGATATTTTGAATTTAAGAGTAAAAAAAAGAGAGAGTTTCAGGCCTTTTGCTCCGGTTGTATTAAAAGAGTGTTGCAAAGAATATTTTGATATACCAGCCAGCAGTAGCCCTTTCATGCTTTTAAAGGGATGGGTTAAAGATGACAAAAGATCTGTTATTCCAGCAGTTACCCATGTAGATGGATCTGCCAGAGTACAGACATTAACTATTGAAGATAATGGGCGTTTTTATGAAGTGGTAAAAGAATTTGGGAGAATAACAGGTGTTCCGGTGTTGTTAAATACGTCTTTTAACGGTCCAGGAGAACCGATTGTTGAGAGCCCTAAGGATGCATTGGACTGTTTCAATAGGCTGGATTTGGATATTCTGATTCTAGAAGATTACATCGTCTATAAATAACTTATCTGTTTCTCCATCCTCCAATGAGGACAATAGTGATATTTAAATTGGTTTGAATGGCTACCTTTCAAACCCTTTTGGGAGCGGCATTTTATCTGGGAGGTAGTGGAAGCAAACTTGATAAAACCACGTAGCATCTTTCCATTATGATACTATTTTTTGTGAGAAGATTTAACGATATAGACCATACAGTACCGGTAGTATATAGAATGGCCAAGGATGGGTATAAGGATATTGCTGTGTTGGCTTCAAACCCCAGATACGATATAAAAAATGATTTCCGTCTAAACTTCCTGAAAAACCAATATGCCGTTGAAGTAGATCATGTATACCGATATTTTATGCCTACTTTGATCCATAAACTTACGTCATGGCTTATTTGTCGTCCTCTGAATGAGAGGACCTTCGGAAAATATTATTATTCAAATAGGGAAAAACCAAAGCGCAACAGCGTAATGCCATTCAGACGTTTTGTTGATACTGTTTGTAAGGCATTATCTTCTCTATTTACGCCGGAAAGACTCTTTGTAATCTTTGATCAATGTATATCTACACTAGGTGCGGCTGGTACGGAGAGAAAGGGTTTTATCAATAGGATTATATTTGAACGCCTGTTCGGAATTGAATGGTCCGTTGAGATGCTGAGGTCGAAAGGTGTATCCTTGCTGGTTTTTGATTTGTCGATACCAGGACGGTGGAATACTTCTTCATTGGTTAAAGCCGGTAAAAAATTGAATATACCAGTAATTTCCATACCGCATGGTATGAATTTGGTTGATAGTAAAGTGTTTACTCGTAGAATGTATGGAGGTTTGTGGAACGGGTACGACGCAATCATTCTACAACATGAAAAACATAGGATGAGAGCAGCGGAGAGTGGGATTGCTGTAAAAAAACTTTTTGTATTTGGAAGTACGAGATATTGTAGCGAATGGGAAAATATTTATTTTAATATTGTTCCTAAGTCGAACTATTATGCAGCAAGAAACATATACGGTAAACTAAAAGTTGTGCTTATGGATCATAGTTCAAGGTACATGGCTAGTGCAGATGATGTTCTCGATACAATCGAGAGAATAGGTAATATGGATTGCGTCGATCTTGTCGTAAAGCCTTCAACGGGAAATGCTAAGAGGACCATGACATCCAGGGGATTGTATAATATCGCAAAGATTGATAATAAAACACATTCTGTCGAGCTGATACGGTGGGCTGATGTAGTTATTGGAACCATAAGCAGCATTTCATTGGATGTATTAATAATGAATAAAGTTTTTATATATCCAAAATACTTCCTCGATGTGGATATGATGTGGGAAACAATGGAAGCTTGCTGGGTAGTTAATAATTACACTGAGTTGGAAGATGCATTGTATAGGATTAGAAGAACTCCGGGTTACAAACAGTATAAAGAAGAGAACGTTAATAAGCTGGTTACTGAAACTGTTTATGGTGGAGAAGAAGGCAGGGATGTTTTAGGCGACTATGAAAATTTTATCATTTCTCTGGCAGAAGAAAAAAAAGCATTAAAGGTTGAAGATACGCTGCCGGTAAGTCCATTGTGTGAGTGACAGCGGCTCAAATATAAAGTATAGTAAAGGCGTCTTAACTTTCTTTAGAGCCCCGGCATCATTCTTTTGGTTGTGAGTAGAATAGACTATGAAAAAAAACAAATCATTAAAACAAAAACTAAGTTCGAATGAGATTACAATAGGCTCATGGATTACATTAGGTAATGCTTCTGTTGCTGAGATCATGACAAAGGCCGGGTTCGATTGGCTTACTGTGGATATGGAGCACTCTGCAATAACATTATATCAGGCACAACAACTTATTCAGGTTATTGAGCTCTCCGGAGTTGCCCCATTAGTTCGCATCGGAGAAAATGACAGCACTCTTATTAAACGTGTAATGGATGCGGGTGCACACGGCGTAATTGTGCCGATGGTCAATACAAAGGAAGATGCTGTTAAAGCGGTGAATGCTGTGAAATATCCACCTGTAGGGCAAAGGGGCGTTGGTCTTGCGAGGGCGCAAGGGTATGGATTAGAGTTTGAGAAATACAGAGAGTGGGTTAATACGGAAAGTGTTGTAATAGTACAGATTGAGCATATTGAAGCGGTGAATAACCTGGATGATATTTTAGGTACAAAGGATGTTGATGGATTTATAGTTGGCCCTTATGATCTTTCTGCTTCACTCGGGATACCTGGAGAATTTGATAACCCACAAGTAGTAGAAGCTCTTCTTAGGATAAAGCAAATAGCTGATGGTCATGGTGTTGTACCAGGGTTTCATGTGATACCGCCTGATATTGAGGAAGTTTCAAAGATAATTAATAAGGGTTATCGGTTTGTCGGGTTTAGTCTTGATGAAATGATCCTTGGTCAAACATGTTTGGATAAAATGAGAGAAATAAGGCAAGGTATACATGACAAGCACCGTGACTGAGGTTGGTTTTTGCAAAGAACATGAGCTTAAAGGAAGTACTTATACTTATAGATAAGGTACTCATGGCGTGCAATATTGCTTAATGAGACATAAATACTTTTGTTACCACTAAAGGAGACAAAGTGAGAATTATAGGGATTATTCCTGTCCGTATGTCAGCATCCAGATTTCCTGGAAAACCATTGGCAATGATGAATGGGATTCCTATGTTAGGCCATGTCTATCATAGAAGCAAGATGAGCAAGATCCTTGATGAAGTATATATTGCAGCCTGTGATGATGAAATCTTCCAATATGCAAAAGAGATAGGGGCTAAGGTTGTCAGCACAAAGAATACTCACGAGCGAGCTTCGGATCGTACTGCAGAAGCTATGATTAAGATTGAGCAAGAGATAAATAAGACTATAGATATCGTTGCTATGATCCAGGGTGATGAACCGATGCTTGTCCCGGAAATGATTGATATGGCAGTGGAGCCACTCATAAACGATACAGAAATACTTGTATCAAACTTAATGGGGCTACTTCAAAACCGTGAAGAACATGAGGATCCAAATGAAATAAAAGTAGTTGTGGATAACGATAGTTATGCCTTGTATTTTTCAAGAGAGCCAATTCCTTCATGCAGAAGTGTAGCAGATGATGCTCCTATTTATAAACAAGTGTGTATCATTCCCTTCAAACGTGATTTCTTGACTAAGTTTAATCAGCTTTCTCAAACGCCGCTTGAGAAAGCTGAATCAATTGACATGTTGAGGGTTTTAGAGCACGGATATAAAGTAAAAATGGTCTTTACTGAAGATGAGACTTACAGTGTTGACACGGTTAGTGATCTTAAAAAGGTAGAAGGTTTAATGGAGAAGGACACACTAATCTCTCAATACTCTAATATTCAGTAATTGATTTACAGTGCGTTTAGTTGTTTAAGAATTATTGGTGGTTAGATAAATAGATAATCTATCAACGCTTTATTCGTTATAACTATTTGAAGAACGGATTAGAGGAGGCAAAGTCATGAGCACTCAATCTTCAGCTAACAGTTTTCAGTCGTTAAGCAAGGTTGTTGTCTTCGGCGGTTCCGGGTTTTTAGGAAGCTGCGTTGCTGATGCGCTTACAGACGCAGGTCATGAGGTTACTATCTTTGATTTGACGCAGTCTCAGTATTTAAGAAGTACTCAGAAGATGATTGTTGGGAATATATTAGACCAGGAGAAAGTTGAGGAGACGGTCCAAGGTCACAATATTGTCTACAACTTTGCCGGAATTGCGGATTTAGACGAATCTAGTCAGAGGCCATTGGATAGTGTCAAGTTTAACGTTCTGGGGAATACTATTGTTTTAGAAGCTTGTCGCAAAGCCCAGGTTAAACGTTTTATTTTTGCCAGTACCCTTTATGTTTACAGCAAAGCCGGGTCGTTTTACAGGAGTACGAAACAGTCGTGTGAACTGCTGATAGAAAATTATCATGAGGTGTATGGTTTGCCTTATACTATACTGCGTTATGGATCGTTGTATGGTCCAAGAGTAGATGACAAAAACTTCATATATAGAATAATTAAACAGGCTCTGGAAGAGGGTAAAATTACGAGAGAAGGTGATGGTGAAGAGATCAGGGAGTATATTCATGTATATGATGCCGCTAAAGAGAGTGTAGAAATTCTTTCTGATGAATTTGTAAATGAATATGTAGTTCTTGCCGGAGCCCAAAGTATTAAAATGAAGGACCTTTTGCTTATGATGCGGGAAATGTTTGATAATAAAATCGAAATAGAATACAAATCACCTACTTCAAGTTTTCATTATGAAATTACTCCTTACACCTTCGCTCCCAGGATAGCGAAAAGGATTGTAAGCAAAAGCCATCATGACCTGGGGCAGGGGATACTCGATTGTATATACGATTTATACCAAAAACTTAACCCTCTGCCCGTTTACGATGGTATTATAGTGAAAGAATAACATGAAGGCAATATTACAAAAACAAGAGGACCGGCTAAAAGTTAATTATTCATTAGTTCCACCATTTCCCAGGGAGGTATTCCTGGACGTAACTAACTTCTGCAATCATGAGTGTTTTTTCTGCAGTAATACGGAAATGAGGAAAAAAGCTATGATCGATCCAATGCTTGCCAAGAGGCTTTTAAGGGAGGCCCGGGAATATGGATCTACGGATGTTGGCTTGTACGCTACGGGTGAACCTTTCTTGTACCCACATCTTGAAGCGGTATTAAGAGAGGCAAAGAATCTCGGCTTTAAATATGTATTTTTAACGACAAATGGGTCCTTATGCACACCTGAGAATGTTAAGAGGATTCTGGATGCAGGCCTTGATAGCATCAAATTCTCAATAAATGCGGGCACAAGAAGATCATATAAGAGAGTACACGGTAAGGATGATTTTGAAAAAGTAATTAACAATGTCAAGTGGTGCTATCAATATAAAGTAGACACGGGAATGGAATATGGCATTTATGTCTCTATGGTTAAGACAAAACAAACAGAGAATGAAGATAAGTTGTTAAAGGAAATATTATTACCTTATGTTGAGGATTTTCAGGTAAGAGGTTGTAGTAATCAAGGTGGAAATAAGATAGAGAATAACGTGTCTGAAATAATTCAAAAAGGGAATTTACTTGGTTCACTGAGGTCCGGGCAAATGGTAGGGGTGTGCTGTCCAGACATTTTTGGCAGAGCAACAATAACACCTGAAGGCTATCTGTCTGCCTGTGTTGTGGATTATCAAAATTATCTGATTGTTGCAGACTTGAATAAGTGTACTTTGAAAGAGGCATGGGAATCGGAGGTATATAAGGATTTAAGAAGACGGCATTTAGATGCTGAATTAGATGGTATTATCTGTAATTGCTGTTTAAATAATATTCAAACGGATGTTTATCCATTAAACGAGAAATATGCAAAGGCATTCACATAATTTGCTGAAAGACTTAATGACCGGAAAGGTGCAGTGTTTAGCATGAAGAGTTATTTTAAAACTCATCTGAATGAAGTAATAAGAATCCAGAGTAGATCAGGCAGAGATCTGGAAAGAGGTCTAAGGTTGGACAGAAATGAGAGGCCTGACAACTTTTCGCAGGAAATTGTTGAGGATATTTTTAATAATATAGATCCCTATATATTTAATGTTTATCCGGAATGCGATGCTTTCTATGAAAAATTATCTATTTATTCAGGATTGCCCAGAGAGTATTTGTTTCTTACAGAGGGTATAACTGGAGGAATGAAGATTATGATGGAAACATTAATTGAGCCTGGAGACAATGTGATAGTACCTTATCCATCTTATGAGCTGTACCCAATATTTTGTAATATTTATCAGGCGGAATATAGAGAAGTTGGGTATACGGAGAGGTTAGACTTAGATATTGATCAGCTTATGTCATTTATTGACGATAAGACCAAAATCGTTTTCTTGCCAAACCCAAATCAGCCTATAGAGAGCTATCTGGACAAAGATCAGTTGTCTTTAATAGTGGAAAAGTGCAGGGATAATAATGCCATGTTTGCTTTAGACGAGTGTTACGATGGGTATTGCGAATCTTATTCCAGAGATTTGATTATGGAGTATGATAATGTAGTAGCCCTGAGAACTTTTTCTAAATCCTTTGGGTTGGCAGCTATCAGGCTTGGATATATGGCCAGTAATCCTGAAAATATAGAATACTTATCAAAGGTAAGAGGCATAACAGAGGCAAATTCGTTTTCCTTGCTGATAGCAGAGTATATTCTCGATAATAAGAATATTTTTGAAGAATACATTGAGGATATAAAAATAAGCAGGACCTATACGAAGAAGGTGTTTGAAAAACTGGGTGTACGGTGGCATGGAGGAAATTATGGCAATTTTATTACCATATTTACTAAAAATAAGACAAGTACAATTGATTTAGTGCAGGAACTAAAGGAACACAAGATTTATGTGCGAGGCCCTTTTAAAGATCCTTTCTCTAATTGTATCAGGATAACAATCGGCTCAAAAGCTATAATGGAGAAGTTCTTTAAAGTATTCGAGAGCGTATATAAGGAATATGTTTAGGCTTTTTGATAAGAATATAGTTTGTCATTATGATACAAGCAAAAACTAAGGTTTTATTGATTTATCCAACTCTTTTTAAGATTACAGGTTTGCCATTAGGTCTGGCTTCTTTAAGTTCAGTCCTGAGGGATGGAGGGCATATTGTCAAAGTCTTTGATACAGCATGCTTTGATATTAATGAAAGGCTAGATGAGAATGAAATAAGAATAAAGAGGATGATGGCTAAGAGGGCGACAGATGAGGACAAATATTTGTTTAAGAGTGATTCCAATGTAAAAACCGTCTTAACCAAGCTAATTAACGAGTATAAGCCTCAATTGGTCGGGATATCGATATTAGAACCAAACTATGAAACAAGTCTGTTGCTCTCTAAAATTATTAAAGGGGTAAACAAAGAAATTATTATTGTTGCTGGTGGGGTTTTTCCTACTTTAGCGCCGGATGTTGTTATAAAGGAAGAGTGTATAGATGCGGTGTGCCTGGGTGAAGGAGAAAATGCACTCCTGGAATTATGCAACAGGATATCTACTAATGATAGTGTTTCAGATATTGATGGATTATGGATCAAGAACGAAAAGGAAACACATAAGAATAAGCTTGGTCAACTAAAAGAGTTGAATGAACTTCCACATCCTGATTTCGATTGTTTTGATGAAAGAATGTTTTATAAGCCAATGCAGGGTAAGTTGTACAAAATGGTTAATATTGAAATATCACGCGGTTGTCCTTATAAGTGTTCTTATTGCGCGGCACCTGAGCTGAAAAACCTCTACAAAAACAGTGATAGTAGTAAGTACTACAGGTTGATGAGGATGGAAAAGATATTCGATCAAATTCATTATCAAATAAAGAGACATTCACCGGAGTTCATATATTTTTCTAGCGAAACATTTCTGGCAATGAAAAAAAGTGATTTTGAAATGTTTATAGAAGAGTACAAAAAAATTAAATTGCCATTCTGGTTTCAGACCAGATTTGAGACAATCAGAGAGGATTGGATTAGAAAGCTTAAAGATGTTGGAATGTTCTGGTTAACTATTGGCCTGGAACATGGTAATGAAGAGTTCAGAAAAAAGCGTCTAAAGAGGCATTACTCAAATGAGGTAGTACTGGAAAGTATGATGGTATTGAAAAAGCTGGATTGTGGGGCTACTATTAACAATATGATAGGATTTCCATTTGAGACCAGGGAATTAATATTTGACACCATTAAGTTGAATAAGAAATTGTGGCAGTTAAATAATAAACTCGAAACAAATGCCTATATATTTACTCCGTTTAGAGGCTGTGAATTGTATGACTTGTGTAAAAAGAATGGGCTGTTGAACAATGATACTTACATTAAGAATACAGAAATGTATGATGAGACAGTCTTGAATTTTTCGGATGAATTTAAGGCGGACATAAAGAGTTTAGTCAGGACTTTTAATTTATATGTTAGATTGCCGGAAGAATATTTTCCAAGAATTAAGGTTGCTGAATTAGACAATGAAGAAGGCGATTTAATGTTTTCTGAGCTTACAACGGAAGCGTTAGGATGAATGTTCAAGTATGCCCGGTAGAGGGTACTCAGGAATCCATACAAAAAAAATTATTAGGGGTAGTATTAATTTCGTAGGACAGGAAACGGTATGAAAAATATAGCAGATTTCAAAGTATTACTGGTCTATCCAAATTTAAGCATGATGAGAATCCCATCCCTGGCAATCGGATTATTTACTTCAATATTAAAATCAAAAGGATACATTGTCGGACTTTTTGATGCGACCCCATATAAAGATGAGGCTAAGATACTTGATCATGAAAACAGAAGAATTGAAAGTCTTCAATATAGAAAAGTAGATACCTCCCATATTGAAGGAGAAATTAAGACAGATTTAAAAGGGGACTTTATTAGAAAAATATCAGATTTTAAACCTGACATATTGATTATTTCAGTTGTGGAAGATACTTTCGAGAAGGCCGTAAACCTGATTGACTGGGTACAGGAATTTAAAATACCAAACATTATAGGAGGTGTATTCCCTTCTATGTCTCCGGAGGAAGCAATCACTCCAACGGCCGTTAATATGATTGCAATCGGAGAAGGAGAAGAAACAGTAGTAGATGTTTGTGAAATGATCAGGAAGGGTGAAAGCTGTGAGAATGTTTCAGGTGTCTGGTTCAAAAAGGAAAATGGTTCTGTTGTTAAAAATCCGTATCGAAGTCTGGTTGATATCAATAAAAATGCGCCAGACTATACCTTGTTCGAAAAGGACAAGTTTTATAGGCCCTGGGGTGGTAAGATTTATAAGACTATAACTCTTGAAACGGTTAGAGGCTGTCCATACAAATGTACGTTTTGCAATACACCTGCTCGTGAATTTCTTGTAAAGGACAGTGATCAGACGTCGTATATTCGTAGAAAAGATATAGACCGGGTGGATTATGAGCTAAGCCTTATGAAGGAATCTGTTGATCCGGAATTTATTATGTTTGTTGATGATACGTTTCTAACTCGGCCGGAGAAAAACTTTTATGAATGGTGCGAAATGTACGAAAAACATAAGATCCCATTCTGGGTTAATACGAGACTGGAATCGATATCTGAGGAAAAATTGAATGCGTTGAGACAGGTAGGTTGCCATAGGTTTAGTTTTAGCATCGAGCATGGCAATCAAGAGTATCGTAAAAAATTCCTGGAGAAAGCATTTAAAAATGAAGATGTCGTTGAAAAGGGGCAGATGGTTGCTAACTGTGGAATCCCTTTTTCAATGGATGTCTTGATAGGTTTGCCCTTTGAAACAAGAGAATTGGTCTTTGATACAATCGAGTTGGTAAGGAAGATACCGGGTTATGACGCTTTGACCGTTAACATATTTACTCCTTATCGAGGAACGAAATTAAGGGATCTTGCAATAAAAAAAGGCTGGTTGGATAAATATATATTTTCTAATGGTATATCAGGATCTTCAATGTTGAGAATGCCGCTACCATATCTACAACAAACTGATATAGAAGGATTGTTCAGAACTTTTGCGCTTTATGCCTACTATCCTAAGGAGAGGTGGGGTGAAATAAAAGCTGCCGAATCATTAAGTGAAGAGGGAAATCTGATGTTCAAGGATTTAAGCTCTGAATATTATAATAAACGATTTAGTAACGTTGCTACTGTTGTTGACGTTGATAACAATCAACGTGGTGTCGGTTGTAGAGCTGATGAAACCAGTAGCCTTTAAATACATATTAAGGTGATTAAGTCTATTATTTTTGATTTTGATGGCGTAGTGGTTGAATCGGTGGATATAAAGACCAGGGCTTTTGCTAAATTATTTGAGGCAGAAGGAAAAGAAGTTGTTGAGCAGGTAGTAGATTATCATATGAAACATATAGGGGTATCAAGATTTGATAAGTTTAGATATTTTTATGGCAATATATTAAACAGGCACCTGGCAGAAGAAGAATTTGACGGGTTATGTCAAAAATTTTCCAGATTAGTAGTAGATGAGGTGGTGAATGCATCATTTGTTGATGGCGCTCAGGAATTTTTAGAAAGCAAAAGTAAGTTGTTTAAATGTTTTGTGGTATCTGCTACGCCACAGAATGAGATAGAAGAGATAGCAAGACGTAGGAACATTTCCCATTTCTTCATTAGTATTTATGGTTCACCAAGAAATAAAACAGATATTGTGAAAGAGATACTTGATATTCATGAATTGTTGCCGGAGGAAGTTGTTTGTATAGGCGATGCTATGAGTGATTATGAAGCGGCAAGGTCTAACTCTGTAGAGTTTATAGCCAGGTTAGACAATAATGAAGAAATCTTTGCTTCTGTAGATTGTGTAAAAATAAGAGATTTGACACGCCTCATTAATATCTTGAGTTAAATATGGAAATCAGAAAAACAGACTATACATTTGAAAAGGTTATCAGACCTTCAAAAGGCAGGCTTCAAATAGATTTTAAAGGGCTTTGGGATTATCGCGAACTTCTTTTTATGCTTATCTTGCGTGAAGTCCAGGGTAAGTATCGTCAGTCAAAACTGGGGTTTTTGTGGGCTATTATTCCACCCATCTTACAGATGTTTATCTTTACAATTATATTTGGAAAAGTTGCAAGATTAGGGCCTGAAAATATTCCATATCCAATATTTTCATATGCGGCCTTACTGCCATGGCTATACTTTACCAGAGCGCTTTCCGGTGCTGCTACGAGTGTTGTCGGGAAGGGTGTTTTAATTAATAAAGTGTATTTTCCGCGTTTAATATTGCCTTTAACCGGGGTGTTTGCTGCTCTTGTGGATCTTGTTATGGCCTCTACTATTATGGGGGGGATAATGATATGGTATCGTGTAATTCCCGGGTGGGGCATAATAATGGTTCCAGCATTTATATTGTTAGCAATGATAACTGCCCTTGGAGTGGGTATGTGGTTGACGGCTTTACATGTTAAATACAGGGATGTTGGTTTTGTGACACCGTTTTTGATCCAAATGTGGATGTATGTTACTCCAGTGATATACTCAATAGATAAGATTCCTGAAAAGTATCAAATATTCATGTGGCTAAATCCTATGACTGGCGTAATAGAAGGTTTTCGTTGGGCATTGTTAGGGCAAGCATCTCCAAATTGGTCAATGATGGGATTAAGCCTGGGTATTATTTTCATACTGTTGGTTAGTGGGGCTTTCTATTTTAAAAGTATGGAAAAGACATTTGTGGATATAATCTGAGTGAAGTCTGATTGCGAGATATATATTCTCAGATTGTCTAAATGTCACTGGCCAGTTGTGTTGCCAACGTGGTCAAGCCAGCTGTAATACGTTGTGATTCAAATTTTATTCCTAAATTCCTGATTTTGTTTTAATTTGCCTGTCCACCGATAGGTAGGGGGTTGCCTGCCAGGCTTCACCATTCTCGTCCTACCATGCCGTTCGAACGGGCAGGTGGCCTACGCCACGCTATACCATGAAACCTATTATATCTATCAGAAATCTTGGTAAAAAATATAGATTGGGACTAGTGCATGAAGATTTTCTAACAGAAAAAGTGTTTAAGTCTGTTAAAGAATTATTTTCCAGAGATGCGTCTCAACGTAAATCAAAAAATAATGGTTCGGAAGAGCTATGGGCCTTAAAGGATGTCTCTTTTGATGTGAAACCGGGTGAAGTCGTGGGTATTATAGGTAGAAATGGTGCCGGTAAATCTACATTACTCAAGATACTATCCAGCATTACAGAACCAACCGAAGGAGAGATAAGGTTGAGTGGTCGTGTGGCCAGCCTTCTGGAAGTTGGAACGGGTTTTCATCCAGAGCTTACTGGTCGTGAGAACGTTTATTTGAATGGTGCTATTATGGGCATGCGCAGGTATGAGATCAATAAAAAGTTCGATGAAATTGTGGCCTTTGCCGAAGTTGAGAAATTTCTAGACACACCGGTTAAACGTTATTCAAGTGGTATGTATGTGCGTTTGGCGTTTGCAGTTGCTGCTCATCTTGAACCGGACATCTTACTGGTTGACGAGGTGTTAGCGGTTGGAGATGCTGCATTTCAAAAAAAATGCCTTGGGAAAATGAATGATGTTGCAGGTGAAGGGCGGACAGTATTGTTTGTCAGCCACCAGATGGGGATACTCGGAAAATTGTGTGAGAGAGCCATACGGTTAGAAGAAGGGCAGATTGTCAACTCCGGAGAAACCAGTGAAGTAATTGGGAAATACCTTCAAGAGATCAATGTGTCTAAGGGTGCTGCCTACTCTTTCTCTGAAGACGAGTCAAAGATAATGCAAATGAGGAAAATACGTATACTGGATAACAGTAATGAGTCAGTTCAAATAATAGACAGGGTTAAACCGTTCCGAATAGAGATTACATATCAAGTTCGTAAACGAGTAGCCAATTCCTATGTGGTGTTTATATTGTCTACTATAGATGATGTGACTCGTATCTGCATATCAAGAAATATTGACACTATGTCAGAAGTGATGGGAGAGTATGAGCCAGGGATATATTGTACTACTGTTGAATTCCCGGGCGGAATATTAAACGTTGGCCACTATTATGCCAGATTAGGCTTATTTAAATCACAGTCATTGACAAAAAAGGACGTTTTTGATGATGGAAAAAGCCCTTCATTTGAATTGATCGATACTGGTGCAGGAGAATTTCAAACCTCTTTGGCTCCACAAAAAAGAGGTTTGTTGGCATTGGATTTAAAGTGGACACAAGAGAAGGTTGAATGATAATGGAATTAGATTTGAAAAAACTGGATGCTATTGTTTTTGACTTCGATGGGGTAATGACTGACAATCGGGTATATGTAGGTCAGAATGGAGATGAATGGGTTTGTTGCAATCGTGGTGATGGTTTAGGATTTGATGTATTGCGACAAACCTCTCTCAAACTGTTTATTCTTTCGACCGAAACTAATCCAGTGGTAACCAGTCGGGGGGAAAAAATTGGAATAGTAGTTTGTCAGGGGGAGAAAAATAAAGAAAAAGCTTTAAACTCTCTTGCAGAAAAAGAACAGTTTGATTTGAATAAAACCTTATTTGTTGGAAATGACCTAAATGATTATAAGGCAATGCAGGCAAGTGGTTTCTCTGCGTGTCCTTCTGACAGCCATCCCGCCATTTTGAAAATAGCTACCTTTCGACTCCGTAGCCGTGGAGGCGAAGGCGTAGTCCGGGAACTTGTAGAAAATATTCTGAAATTAGATATCCTAAGCTATATTACATAAACAATTTTATCGTGTTAAATCATATTTCTGGATAACTTGTCTTTTTCAACCAGGACCGTGGATAGATACCCTTTTTGCCAAGACTGGAATCCAGGTTTTCTGGCGAGATACGGAATCTTTGATCAACTATATAAAACTGTACAAAAATATTTTTAAATAAATAAGTTGCCAGCGTTAAGCAGAAAGGGGAAATATGTCAGTTTTTATTATTGCTGAGATCGGGATCAATCATAATGGGAACCTACAGATTGCCAGGGATTTGATCAAACTTGCCAAAGACGTGGGTTGTGATGCAGTAAAATTTCAAAAGAGAACCATCGATCTGCTTTATTCAAAAGAGCTCTTGGATACATATCGTGAAAGTCCCTGGGGGACTACTCAGCGGGAGCAAAAAGAAGGGTTGGAATTTGGGTTGGAAGAATATCAGGAAATTGATCGGTATTGTAGAGAGTTGGGAATTGAATGGCTTGCTTCTGCATGGGATTTAAAAAGCCTGGAATTTCTGGACCATTTTAATTTGAAATACAATAAAATCGCTTCTGCTATGATCGTAGATCCAGAGTTCTTAAAAGCAGTTGCGGTACGAAAAAAACATACGTTTATTTCTACAGGAATGTCTGAAGAGATTGCTATTGACCATGCAGTCTCCATCTTCCGTGAAGCCGATTGCCCATTTGAGTTGATGCATTGTGTTTCCACATATCCCATGGAAGATGAGGATGCGAATCTGAATTGCATAAAAACGTTGCGAGACTGCTATAACTGTAATGTTGGTTACAGCGGACACGAAGCTGGCCTTGCTGTGTCATACGCAGCGGTAGCATTAGGTGTAACTTCGCTTGAAAGGCACATTACCCTTAATCATGCGATGTATGGTTCAGACCAGGCCGTTTCTGTGGAACCTGCTGGTCTGCGACAGTTGGTGGGAGCGGTAAGAAAAATAGAAAAAGCTATGGGAGATGGCAAAATCGGTATGATTAGAAAAGAAGTGCCTTTCGCAAAGAAATTAAGAGCGCATATTCCCTGGGAGTCAAACGAGACAGATAACATTCAGCTATGAAATAAGGATAAATGAAATGAAGGGCAAAGTACTATTTATCATCCATGATAATTACCAGGAAGATAACGTTTTCCCTATAGGACCAGGATATCTTGCAGCAGTTTTGAGACAAGCCGGCGCTGATGTTTCTGTATATTGTATGGACATATTTCATTATACGAACGAGGAATTAGCGCAATATCTATCAGAGCATGAATTTGACCTGATTGGCATAGGTTTTATGGCTCCAAGATTTAATAGAACGGTGGTAGGAGTATGTAAAGTAGTTAATGAAAATAAAAAGAACGCATGGTTGGTGTTGGGTGGAAACGGTCCAACTCCGATAGCAGAATACTGTATTGAACAAACCAATGCGGATGTTACCGTTCTGGGGGAAGGCGAAGAAACGATTGTAGAATTATTGGAATGTAAGCTAAATTCTCCTGAATCGATTTCTGAAGTGCAGGGAATTGTTTATTGGGTTGGAAAGCAAGTTGTTCAAAACCAAAGGAGAAAGCCTCCAAAATTAGATACTCTTCCTCTTCCTGCGTGGGATTTGTTCCCTATGGATAAATATACGACGTGTTTGAAGGTCCCAAGAATGAAAGAGGCGGATATAGTTTTTCCGATGATTACGACTAGAGGATGCATTTCTAAGTGTAGTTTTTGTTACCGAATGGAAAGTGGTATTCGAATCAGAAAACCGGAGCACATTATTGAGGAAATGAAGGATTTACATAAAAAATACGGGGTTACTTATTTCATTTTTTTCGATGAATTATCTGTTATTTCAAAAAAGCAGATATTAAAGTTTTCCAGTATGATCAAAGAAAATTTTGAAGATATTCGATTTTACATGAATTGTCGCGTGGACGTGTTTGACGATGAGATTGCGTGCGCTATGAAAGAAGCGGGTTGTGCTCTTATTAATATTGGTTTTGAGTCAACCGATCAAAACGTGCTGGATTTACTTGGAAAAAGGGTGACTGTTGAACAGAATATCAATGCTGCAGAGCTTGCTTTAAAATATGATATGGCCATAGGGCTCAATGTAATTTGGGGATTGCCTGGCGATAATGAAAGGACTCTTCGAGAAAATACAGAATTTATCAAACGTTATAATCGTTATGATCAAATTCGTACTATGCGTCCAGTTTCTCCATATCCTGGATCTCCGCTTTATTATCTGGCTATACAAAAAGGACTATTGAAAGGACCAGCGGATTTCTTTGCAAAATTCAAAAATGCAGACTTATACATGGTTAATTTTATGGGGATTCCTGAAAAAGATATTTATGAAATGCTTTTTGATGTAAATAAGGATTTGATTCTGGATCACTATCGGCATACCAGTAATGACATGGAGGAGGCAGATCGTTTAATTCAGCAGTTTTATAATCTTTATTTTAAAGGGAATG
>Ga0209045_1001057_pt1 | contig 27265 bp, 17 predicted proteins | sample SaaInlLV_10m_DNA_4_FD_184664 | JGI IMG/M metagenome (GOLD analysis project Ga0209045, IMG submission 184664) | Marine microbial communities from expanding oxygen minimum zones in the Saanich Inlet - Saanich Inlet SI072_LV_200m_DNA (SPAdes) (version 2) | ecosystem: Environmental > Aquatic >...
CCACAATCCCGCCGCAACGCCGCTGAATGCGAGGCTCAACGTCGTCCTCGAAGCCGATGTGCCTGAGCGGAACCAGACCGTGATCGAGACCGTTCTGAACATGGCTCCGGGGGTAACCCGGGATGTCGAAGTCGCCGTAAACGTCACCGACACGATCCATCAACGCCTGGCCTACTCCCTGACCCGTGACGATGGCCTGCAACTCCTGCAAGCCTCCATCCCCTTCGAACTCCGGGCCGATTTTCTCGACGTCATTCCTCTGCTTTCAGAACACGCGGTCGTCGTCCGCCCGGCCGTGCGCTTGTACACGTCGCGTCTCCAGGCGACGGGGGCCGATGTGGATCGCGTCGCGCTGCGTCTTCTCGGTCCGCGCGGCCAAGTCATTGTGGAACAGAATGTCACCGAGAACGCTGAGGTCAGGTTGGCATTGCCCGAGGCCGGGCCCTGGGGAGAGTACCGGGTCCAATTGCTGGGATTGGGGAAGAAGGGACCGGCAGAGCCATCCGAGCGCCGCTTCATGCGGTCTGAACCCCCTGTTTGGCTTACCCAGCGGGACGACGTCATGGATCAGGTTCTGCCCCCGTTCACGGCGCTGGAAACGAAACGAGGGCCGGGGAACACAGTGACGATCGGTTGTTGGGGGCGGACGTACCAGTTCGGAGAACGGCTCTTGCCCGTGTCGGTTGCATCGGCCGGAGTACCGGAGTTGCTCACCGCCTCAATGGCGCTGTTGGTAGACGGCGAAGACGTCGGGCAGTCCACGCTGAAGCTGAAGAGCGAGTCGCCGGTACGCAGTGAGCTCGAAGGGACAGCGGAGACCGCTCAGGCCGCCATCTCCCATGCGACCTGGGTGGAGTATGACGGGGTGGTGTTCCATGAGATCGCTGTTCGCGCCAAAACAGCGATCCGCGACGTATGCCTGCGTGTTTCCTTCCGCCGGGAACACGCCGAGTACGCGCACTTCGCATCCGGCGGCTTCGGGGCAGGCGGCGGTTTCACCAGGAAACTGACCACTCCACTCAAGACGGGATTCTATCCGGTTGTCTGGCTGGGCGACTTCGAACGCGGGTTGGCATGGTTCTGCGAAGGCGGAGTCGACATGGCCCCCGGGCGCCCCGATCCCATCCTCATCACGCCGCGCGACGACACTGTGGACCTGCGTGTTCAGTTGTTGGGCAAGCTCGCCGCCGGAACACAGACCACCATCCGGTTCGGTTTCATGGCCACCCCGGTCAAGCCGCTGCATCCACGCTATCCGCTCAACGTCTTCACCAGGGATGCACTGTGGGATCAGCCACCACGAATACCCGCCTACTGCTCCGTCATCTGGAACCCCTACAACTTCTTCCAGGATATCCCATTCTATGATCCCGCAACAAAGACGATGCGAACGGCCGACACGCAGATTCGGGAAACACTGCAGGATACCCCCACCAAGCACATGCCCTACATGACTCCCTACACGCTCACATCCGAGTACCAGGAGGCCATGGAATATCGTCGTGAGTGGGAGCTCGTGCCGGTACGTCACAACGACACTTACACGCGGCCTGTCGGGGCTGGCGAAACCCGCCCGTGGACAGAGCTCTGGATGAGCCCCAACAGCGAGAGCTATCGCCGTTTCTACGCCTGGAAGTTCGGTGATGCTCTGCGACGCACCGGTATGTCGGCAGTCTATTTCGATTTCGGCTGCGCCATGCGTGATTCGAACGCCCACCATGGAGGCCGAGGCGGTTACTGCCTACTGGGTATGCGAGACTTCTACCGCCGCATCGTCAATGAGTTCGTCAAAGCCGGAGTAGAGGACTACGCGATCATCGCGCACAACTCGCAGGCTGTGCAAATCCCCGCCCTTTCGTTTGTCACCCATTTCTACAGTGGCGAGCACCTGCGCACCAGCAGCAGTCCGACACTGCACGAGGGACGCGACTACCTGGATACGCTGCCCTTGCACTACTTCGGCATCGAACAGAGCGGCCTGCCGTGGGGCATCCACGGGAACATGCTGGTGGAGTTCGACGAGGCCGAACACCTGGTCAAACGCCTCGGCGTCACCGACGAGACAGTCACCGAATACCTGTGGAACCGCACACCGTCGGTGGTCATGCCCATTCTGCTGCACGGTTGCCTGCCGGATGGGTACCGACTCAGCCTGCCCTACTACAAATCCATCGTTGCCACACTCGATGCATTCGATGTACCGTCAGCGACATTTCATCCCTACTGGCGCAACCAGGACCAGATCCGGGCCGATCACGCCGATGTGCGGATCAGCGCCTACGCCCGCCCCGAGTCGCCCCGAGTTCTTCTCGTCGTGGGTAACCTCAACCGAGAGTCGGTGGAAACAACAGTGACCTGCGACCTGAGCCGTTTCTATGACGGCTGGGCATCCTCCCCGCTCAAAGGCATGAAACGCGTCGCCAAGAAGGGCGAGCTTCTGCAGGTGGTCGAGCGTGTAGGGGCGAGAGACGCAAAGATCGTCGAGGTCGGCCCTAACCAGGTGAAGCTCTGGATACGGGGGCACGGCATGGCGCTGGTAGAGGTTGCCGGGCATATCCGGATCCGCTGACGGTGTCTGTTGCTGAATGCCACTAAGATAGGCAGGAAGAACGGCACACCGCTGCACTAAGTGCCTGACTACAAACGCCGCTACGCCGGCCCTGCAACCAGTTTGCAGTCAGCGACGTAGGCGGAGCCGGTGTCGCGTTTCGCCGAGCGTGTACGTCGGGCTTTACGGATCTTAACTCAGTGCCGCTAGTCAGGAAGCTCCCAGCTGTAGAGATGGGAACCACTTCCGAAGTAGATTCGACCGTCGAGATAGTCGCCACCGGGCCCGATGGGAATCGGGGAAGCGGTCACAAGCTCCACCTCAAATGTCTGCGGATCCACCAAGGCAATGCCCTTCCTGAACAGCATGTACACATCGTCCTGCGGAGTACAGATGAAGACCCTGGGGCCCTGTTGCGAATTGGTATTCCCCAGGCTGTCAGCAGTGTCTCTCTCGAACACGACCTCCCGCGTGCCGGGATCGAACACGAAGAACAGGTGGTTGTCGGCGATCCCGTAGACCAACCCCCGAGGGCCGGGACAGAGATCTGTGTAGTGCTGAACGCCGGGAAAAACCGGGGCGTGCCACTCGATCTCCTTGGTTTCCAGGTCGAGAACGTACAACTCTGCCTGCTTTGCCTTCTTCTCCCCTCCGGTCCCGGGGCTGGTGGTGGAGCCGCCCAGCACCTTCCCCCCCCGCAGCGGCGTCAGGCTCATCGTGGCCTGTTCCGGAAGCAGTTCCTCGTGAGTGCGGAGTAGGCGGCGGCTGGTTCCACGATCCCAGAAGAGAAGGCCGCCGCCAGTGTACCCATAGCCCGGTGTGCCTGCGAGGATCAGAGTGCGCCCGTCGGGATACGCCAGGAGATCGTGCGGGCGATTGATGTCCGGATGGGATTGGGTGAGGAACGTCGGGTTGGAGATGGTGTGCAAAGCGCCGTTTCTGGGGTACTCCTTCCCGCGAACGCCATTGACCACCCAGTATTCCCGGGCACCGTCATACACATAGGCGACGTGGTTCCATGTGCCGTTCTTCACGGCTGGGCCCTTGACAGTCTGGGTTGAGCCGCCAATGAAGACCTGCGCCATCGTGTCGCCGCTGTTCAGGATCAGCAGTCTGCTGTTCGCGTGCCCGGCGATGTTGTTGATGATCCCCCCGTATCCTTTCTGATGTGGGGGAGTCGGATACACCCACGCCTCGACGGTCAGGGCCTCGCGTACCCGCAGGCTTGGCGAGTCGGGGACTTCTACGTAATCGTCCATCCCATCCAGTTTCAGTGCCTTGCCTGACTTTCCCGGCACCCATTCCGCCCCATGGATCGTGGCACGATTCTTGTTCCTGGAGGAATCCCCGGCAGTCGCTCCCTCTCCTTCATCGAACGCCCAACACGCTACGCCATTCCCCCGGGAATGGCTCGTCAGTTCCTCGGCTGTCAGAGCCCGATCGTGTATCCGCACGTCGTCGATCATGCCCTTGAAATGGTAGTGATCGCGTCCGGTGTAGCCCCAGCCGATGGTCTCCGGCCGCCCCCCGCCCGCCACGGTTGGCACCCATGGCTCAGACGGATCCCATTCCAAGAGGAAACCATGCCCATACCCCCCTGCAAAGAACTGACCGCCCTGCCGAGCCACGGTATTCCACTGCCCGTAGGCAGCGCGGTTGATCCAGGCATCAGTTTTCGGATCATAGCTGAAGAACCGCATGGGAAACGCCGTGCCGCCGCAAAGCGTGTCGTCCGGCGCAGCAGCAATCCCCATGATATGCGCTCCCTCGCTCGTGTAGTTAAACGTGATCTTCTTGACCTGATCGCTCCTCGGGTCCGTCACGGTCAGGTGCCGCTCAACAGTGTCGCAGACGGTGAGTCGACGCCCGCTCGGGAATTCCCGATGGACCAAGCTCTGGCTACCGGCAATGATGGGCTTCCGTTGGACCCGCGCTGACTCCGGGAGTTTCCGAGCGTCGCCTCGGTGGAGTTCGTACCATACGTCCGCACCATTGCAGCCGTAGACCTTGCCGTTCATGTCCCGATACACCGAAGCCGTGCCTTGGACTCGGTCACCTGTCTCGATGATAGGAGTGGCTTCGCCGGTCACCGGTTCGAGGGAAATGATCTGACCGCACGTGCTCCCAATGCCGAAATAGAGCCAGCCGGCGTCATCCGTTGCCACGTAACGCTGGTACTGTCGCCAATTCTCGTCGTGTACCCACCCATAGTCCCGCAGTTTCTCCGTTTCCGGATCGAAACAGACCACGCCGCTGTTGGGGTAGCTGACCGCCCAGATCCGCCCATCGTCGTCCTCGGTCATGCCCATGGCCATTTGGGGCTTGGTCTTCTCGCAGAATGTGAAGGTACCTGCGACCGGGTCGAACTCGACGAAGTGACTGGCGAATTGAGTGTAGTACCGATTGCGGGAGGACAGCAGCGACGCGTACGGGCAGTCCCCGGCCGGTGGGAAGGGCGTAGCAATCTGCCGGGACGTGCCAGTGTCCACATCCACCATGAGGATGGCGTATCCGCCGCGCTTGTCGAACAGCCAGATCAGCACGACATCATGCCCTTGGCCGTCTTGAGTCGCCACAGTGCCCCTGTGATTGCTGACCGGTGTCGCCACACCATGGTCGCGGAAACCGTCACCGAGGTCTCTGGTGGCACCCGGAGCAACAACGGCGGTCAGCAGTGCTGCCAGAGCAGCCCCGCTCCGAACAACGGAAGAAGAAGAATTCAGCATGGCCTGCTTTGCTCCAATCTGGGATTCCATGGACGGAACGGCTGCCTGGTCTCGATCACGGCCGTGAATATAGGGCTCGCCTTCGCCCTTTGGTAGCCACTGCCCCCACGCAGCAAGTGGTGCTGCTGCCTGATTCCCCTTTTGCTGAATCTCCACGTCCGGCTAAAGTACCATGGCAAGCGATTCAGAGGGTTCTCCAGGCCTTTTCCGTGTCAGGAACAGAAGGACATTGATGGATTTCCATAAGGACTATGATGTCGTCGTTGCAGGGGCTGGCGTTGCAGGGGTCGCCGCAGCTTTGGCCGCGGCTCGCCGGGGATGCTCTGTCGCTCTGATCGAGAAACAAGCGTTGATTGGTGGCCTGGCTACCTCAGGCCTGGTGTACGTGTACCTCCCTCTATGCGACGGCAACGGCACACAGGTCACATTCGGGATCGCCGAGGAGTTGCTGCGATGCAGCCTCACGTACGGCCCATTCGACCTTTCTGAACGATGGGGCGGAACGGCCGGTGCCGGGTTCGACCGTTTCATGTGCCACTTTGCACCAGCCGGCCTCACGATCGCTATGGACGGCGCGCTCAACGAAGCAGGAGTTGACCTCTGGCTCGAGACGCTCCTCTGTGCAGTGGAGACCTCTGCGGAGAAAGTGACTGCCATTGAGGTCGAAAACGTCTCCGGACGAGGCCGAATAGGAGCCAAGTGCTTCGTCGACACCACCGGCGATGCCGGGATCGTGCGTCGTGCGGGAGGAGAGTTCGTCACCTCCGAGAACTACAAAACTCCCTGGGTCATGGAAAATTCTCCCGACACCCGACAGTACCACTTGGTCGATTCCGTCCACATCAAAGTCTTCGGGGCTTGGCGAGATGAGTTCCTCGCCGGCTATCCGCTGGATGGCAAGAGTGTAACCGCCTTCACCCGCGACACGTGGCAGACGCTGCGTGACTATTACGACCGCTCTTACAGGGACGGTTTCAGTGACCGACACCACCTTTTCCCCGTCCATCTCCCGGCGATGCCCCAGTTCCGCAAGATCGCCCGGATCAAAGGGAGAGTTTCCCTGAGCGACGACCAGCACGGAACATACGCTGCCGACTCCATCGGTCTCTACGCCGACTGGCGCAAATCGGGCCACGTCTGGGAAACCCCGTATGGCACGTTACTTCCGCAGAAGATCAGGGGCGTGTTGGTTGCCGGACGGAGCATGAGCACCGAGGGCGACGCCTGGGAAGTCTACCGGGTAATTCCGGCAGCCGTGATGTCCGGCGAAGCGGCTGGCGTTGCCGCCGCGCTCGCAGCCGAGCACAAGTGCGAGCCTGGTGAGCTCAATGTGGCTGATGTGCAGGATGCTCTACGCCCCAACGGCATCAAGTTCCATCTCGCCGAAGTCGGCCTGTAACCGCGTCACGGGGCTACTTCAGCCGCTCAAGCAGTTCACCAATCTCCCAACAGACAGCGTCAGCGATGGTGGTGTCCTTTTCATCTTCCCACTTGAGTCCCGTGACGCCGGGAGCTGACAGAACCCGGTCCACCGCGGTGGCCAGCAACGTGCGGGCAGTCTGCAGCAACCGGTGGTCCGGCTGAGTCGCTCCCAACCCAACAACGCGGTCCCGCAACATCGCCAGGTACTCAAAATCACCGACGCTCTGCCGGATTGCCTCCATGTGCTTGCCGGGCGTGGCACTGTCCGGCCCCAGAAACAGCGGCGTGAAAGCCGTCTGACTTGACGCATACTCATTCCAGGAACTGCCGCCCCCGCTGGCGCCAAAGGCCCAGAAGAAACTGCCTTCTCCCCCCAGCTGGAAACAGGACCAGGCCTGCAGGCGATGGTAAGCGTACGGGTCCAGAAGCCGTGCCGGTCCCTTGCAGGAGTAGAGGTACAGGCGCGCGCCGGCCTTGACCTGACCAATGACTGAACTGACAGGACGATCGCTCTCCGGGTCCAACAGGGTCGGGCGATGCGGACAAATGACGTCGATCGCGTCCATGATGTCCGGCAGAATGCGTTCCACCGGCCTTGTTCCATCATCAAAAATGACCACCTCCGGCTCGGCCGCTTTGATCGCCCGCGCCCAGGCAATGATGGTCTCGTCCTCGGCTCGGCCGCGGGGTTCGTCAACCAACAGCAGGAAGAGCCTGCTCGGTTCAATCCCGAGTGTCCGCGCATGTGCCACCCAGAACGTGATCCAGGAGGCAACTTTCTTCGCGAACAGCGGCTCACCGATTTTCGTGCCCCCAATCGAGTCTCCGACGCGCTTGAACACGTGGTAGTTGCGCGCGGTTGCCCAACGCTCAACCCAGGCATCGAGCCTGACGGTAGGGGGCCGCTTCGTGAACTGTCCGGCCGCATCGAACTCACCGTACCCCAGGATGTCTGAGGTCGCCCAGGGAGAGTCGACATACCGATCCTGTAAATGCGCCACCAGGGCATCCTTATTCGCCGCCGTGACGCCGTACAGCGTGCTGTTCGTGTAGTCCCATCCGCCGACATGCAGCCTCGGGGCCGTGGGGAAGTCCACATCGAAAACACGCAAGGCCACAGGCACGTCCAAGGATACCGCCTCTCCTCCCGTGATGCGCAATCGCCCCCGGTGCATGCCCGGCTTCAGGTCACGGGGCCTGAAGGACAACCACACCTGTCGCGTCATCCCGGCAGGGAGTGAGATTGTGTAGCTTCCTTCTGTCATCACGATCTCGGACAACGCTGCGGCTACGGCGAGTCCCTCCCGTGTATCGGTCCACTCAACCTGATGAACGATCAAACAGCCGGGAGTTGGAGCGCCCGGCAATCCGGTAAAGGCAAGCCGCAGATTGAGGGCGGCGCCGCTGCAGTTGGTGAGATTGACCGCCCCGGCCCTCATTTCCCCTTTCATCGCAGCAATGCGGATCTCCGGCGCCGCCGAACTTGGCGTGACCATCGGCGCGATGTATGCCCACGGATCTGCGCGCCAGGCGACCACTGGCGCGTGGCCTTGTGCGCCACGGAGAACGCCCAGAACAGCGTACACGCGCGCATGCACCTCATTGAACGGAAATACCCCACGGAACGTCGCCGGATCCAAGCTCGGCAGCGCGCGGGTGGCGGCATCGATCTCGGCCAGATCAGCCTTCAAACGGCGACGCAGCCCCGGCTCGATCGTCGCCACGTCAACCGCCGTTCGCACCGCCTCCAAATCCATACCGATCCGCCGTTTCCACGCGGCATCGAAAACACTCTCTTCAAAGTAGTCCGGCGGATAATTCACCGCTTCTCCAGGAAGCGGCAGCTCAATCCACTCGGCGTCCCCACGGTATACCTCGATCTCGTCCACGAAACAGCAGTTCCCAACAGGCGCAATTTCCAGTTTCACAAAGCGGCCGTGCGCCTTGAACTTATCCGTAGCGAAACGGTGGACGCCATACGCGTCCGGCGGTGTTGTGTCTCCGGCACTCAACTCGACAAGATCCCCCAGTCGATGATACGCTCTCCCGTCAGAGCTCACCAACGCAGCGATCGAGCCCGGCCATTTGACGCCGGCTACGCCTGCAGCGGTACTGAACATGAGTCCCCGAATCGGTGTGTCCGCCCCCAAGTCAATGGTGATGGCAATATCCTTGACTCGACTCCAGCCCACCGTGCTCTTCTGAGTCCAGAAGTAACCGACTGTGTACTGCCCGTCGGTGATCTGCGTTCGATCACCGGCATCGGTGGAATGCACATAGCCGGGGGAGGGGTAGAGCGTGTAGGGCTTACCGCGCGCCACGTTCTCGTGGGTTACAGCGAACGCGTTGTCTCGGGGCGCCTGCGCCGCCGTGGCGGTGAGCACCTGCACGTCGTCGACAGCGATCGAACCGGCGCGCCCAGGGCGGTCAGGCCGGTGGAGCTGTGCCACGTCAACCCAAAGCTCAACCGTGGTCGCCCCCCCTGCCCCCGTATTGAACGCGACTGCGTAGCGCTGCCAGCGCCCAGGCACGCCAGCACTGACGATCCGCGCGAGCTCGACTCCAGTCTCAGCCCCGCCACGAATCCGCACAACAGGCTTCAGCTTGCCGTCGGTCTTCAGGGCACAGGTCAACACCAGTGTCGTGTCTGCGGGAAGCGTCACGGTCTGCGTAACCGGCGCTGTCATCGTGCCGCGCCGAGCGCGGCACTGCAGCGAAAATTGGCCGCTGTGACCATCGGCATTCGTACCGGTCCACGGGCTGCCAGCCGGGACGCTCCAGGCGACTGGCAGATTCCCGCCTGCTACCGTGGTGGCACTGAAGTCACTGTTTGTCACGATGGGGGCAGCGCACAGCCCCGATCGTGTCACAGCCAGTACGAACGCACAACCCAACACCAACACTCTCAGCATGGCAATTCCTCACGCGTGTAGATCCCAGAAACCGCGGACAACAGAACTCCGGCAGCGGGTCGCCGCTCCGGTTGAGACCCATAGCGCCAACGGGGCACTTATGCAATCTCCCCCCCTCTGCTTGAGCAAACGTATGGCGCCCCACCACAGTTGATAGCGAAAGGGAAGGGACGGCACGTCGACGCGTCGCGTTGGGGTGCCCGTCGCCTGGACGGAAGGACTCTCGATTGCACATTTCGGGCCTCTGTTCTGGCATTTTACGGCACCGCACATGGTTAGTGCTTGCAATGCGATAGGACGAAGATGACTGTTCAGGGTTGAGTCGCCTCAGACTACCAACGGCAACCACGTGGAGGCATGTGTTCCAGATGCATCGACCGAACATCTTGCTGATGACCTGCCATGACCTGGGAACTCGATTGGGGTGCTATGGGGTGAACAGTGCTCGGTCTCCGCACCTCGACCGGCTTGCTGGCCAAGGCGTGCGTTTCGTTAACCACTTTGCCACAGCCCCGTTCTGCTCGCCAAGCCGGGGTAGCATCGTCACGGGACAGTACCCACACGTCAACGGCCTGATGGGATTGGTCAACCTGGGCTGGAATTGGCGAGAGTCGAACCGGACAATCGCCACCATTTTGCGCAAGAATGGTTACGAAACGCGACTGTTCGGGCACCAGCACGAAGTCCGGAACGACTGCACGGGACAGCTGGGATTCGAGTTTGTGTCTCCCCGAAAGGAACACGCCAACTGCGACACCGTTACCCCCCGGCTGTGTGCGTTCCTGGAGGACCGTGGCCGCGAGCAGTCCAGGCCGTTCTACGCTCGCGTTGGCTTCACCGAAGTCCACCGGCCTTACCACTATCCGCATGACACGGATCTGAGAACTGTCGAACTGCCGGCTTATGCTGCCGACACACCGGGAGCCAGGCAGGACTTCGCGGACTACGATGCAGATGTGGCCGGCCTCGACGCAGCCGTGGGCCGCATCCTGGCCGCCCTTGACCAGGCCGGGCTGACCCACAACACGCTGGTCGTATTCACAACGGACCATGGCAGTCCGTTCCCTCGCGCCAAAGGTACGCTCTACGATCCGGGAATCCATACGGCCCTGATGATGCGCCTGCCCGGGGTGGTGCCTGAAGGACGGCACATCACAGAGCTGATCAGCAATGTCGACCTCCTGCCGACCATCGCTGAACTAACCGGAAGCCCCGCGCCGAGCACCATCCAGGGACGCTCTTTCCTGCCTTTGCTGTCCGCCGGCGATTACTCACCGCGCAGCCACATCTTTGCCGAAAAGAACACGTTGCCCGGAGACACCAAACGCGCTATCCGGACAGAACGCTACAAGTACATTCTGAACCTCGAGCCGGGGCCGGAATTGTGGTTGCCAACCGACATCGAGGGCAGCTTGAGTCGGCGCGACATGGGCAATGAACACCTGCGCGACCGGCCTCCTGTTGAGCTCTATGACTTGGTGGCCGACCCGGCCGAAACGCAGACTCTCGCTGGTCGACCGGACCTTGCTGACACGGAGACGGCCCTGGCAGAAATTCTCGATCAGGAAAGGCGGGAGACTGGTGATCCTTCGGTGGCCGGCCCGATCCCGCGTCCTTCAGGTGAAGCAATCCAGATTGCCCGGGCGAAAGACGGCATCGCAGAGCGCTCCCCCTTCGCGCGCGACGGCCTGATCTCCGGTTTCGATCTGTGAGTCAGTCCCCGATCATGAGGAGAAGGCAGTGAGTAGAGACCGCACGTTGAACAAGACGCGCTTCACGTCCGTCCCGGGCCATGGGGCATTCCCCTGCCTCCTGGTAGTGGGCATGCTCTGGGCGGGGACGTTTGGAGCCTACGCCGCCAAGGAGCCCATTCCTCCGAACGTGACCCTTTACGTGGCAACAGACGGCAACGATGCCTGGACAGGGGCTCTGCCGGCTCCCGCGCCCGACAAAACCGATGGCCCGCTGGCCAGCCTCGAGGGAGCGCGAAATCGCATCCGAGAACTCCGCACCGGCAGTAAGATTGAGCTGCCCGTAGACGTCTTCTTCCGGGAGGGCCGTTACCGCATGGATGCCACGGTGACGTTTGAGCCTGCGGACTCCGCTACAGAACAAACGCCTGTGACCTTCTGCGCGTACCGCGACGAAGATGTCGAGTTCTGCGGCAGCCGAACCATCGACGGTTGGACGATCGAGAACGGCATCTGGAAGACGGACCTCCCTGACGTCAAGAACGGTGACTGGTATTTCCGCACGCTGTTCGTCAACGGAAAACGCGCACAACGCGCGCGGACACCGGACAACCCGGCTCACTTCCTGACCGTCGCCAAACAGCTGAAGAAGGACCCCGCTTCCGGGAAAAAACGCAGTCGCTACGAAACCCGCCCACACCGCGGCTTCCACTATTCCGAGGGAGATATCAAAAACTGGCCGCGCCTCAACGAGGCCGTGTTCTTCACCTATGAAGCCTGGGCTCGGGGTATCCGCAAGGTCGAGTTTCTTGACGAGTCGAGCCGAACGGTCCTGTTCCGCCGAGGTGCATGCTGGCCTGCCATCCACAGCGGCGAAAACCGTTACTGGGTCGAGAATGTTCCGGAGCTGCTGAACGTCCCCGGCGAGTGGTATCTTGACCGTCGCAGCGGCGTTCTCTCCTACATCCCACGCCCCGACGAGACACCGAATAACACGGAGATCCTCGCACCACGCGTATCCAGATTTGTCCAGCTCAGGGGCACTGCGCGAGCCGGCAACTACGTGGAGTATCTGCACTTCCGCGAGCTCGCATTCCGCTACGGTGATTGGGAGATGGAAGACACGGGTTACGTCGCGTACCAGGCCGACATCGTCGTTCCCGGCGCGATCGACATGGTGGGAGCCAGGCATTGCTCAGTCTCGCGTTGCGAGATTTCCCACGTCGGTCTGTATGGCATCAACCTGGGGCAAGGCTCACGCCATGTCCGTATGTTCCACAACCACCTGTTCGACCTGGGCGGCGGTGGCGTAAAAATCGGGCATAACTACTTCTACTCGAAGTACCCATTTGAACAGCATCCGGACGGGGTCAAGGAAGGCTGGCTTCAGCACGCGCCTCTGCCACCCGAGCGGCGTTGCGGCTACAGCACGATCGAGAACAATTTCATCCATCACGGGGGGGTGATCTTCGCCTCCGGGATCGGGGCCTGCCTTGCTCGGGCGTCCTGGAATCGGCTGGCTCACAACGAGATCAGTGACTTCCCCTATTCAGGCGTGTCCGTCGGTATGTCCTGGGATTCCGGCCCGAGCTGGGCCCACGACAACCTCATCGAGTACAACCATATCCACCGCATCGGTCGCCGACACCTTAGCGATCTGGGTGGGATCTATCTGCTTGGCAACTCACCGGGCACGGTGGTTCGTGGAAACCACATTCACGACATCCACCACCGACATTACGGCTCCACCTGTCTCTACGGGGACCAGGGCAGCTCACGCCTCCTCATTGAGGACAATCTGTTCCATCACGCCGGTGGAACTCTATTCAATGGCGGGTTCGGACAGAACACCGTGCGCAACAACATCTTCGCTTTCGCCGAAGGCGCCACCTTCTGGCAGCTCGGCGGCGTCGGAGCGCTGCACCGCAACCTGATCTACAGCGCCGGGGAACGGCTCTGTGTCCAATGGAATGAGCCCGGAGCAACCGGCAGCGCCTGCGACAGCAATCTCTACTGGAACAGCGCAGGTGCAGAGCCTGAATGGGACGGACAGCCTCTCACGGACTGGCTCAGGGAGAGTGGGCGCGGCACGCACTCCGTCGTCGCCGACCCCGGATTTGCCGATCCTCAAAGCAGAGACTTCTCCCTGGGACCCGACTCAACTGCACTCAAGTTGGGCTTCAGCCCCCTCGATGTCGCTCGGGTCGGACTTTTCGGGGAACGTGAGTGGGTGAGCTTGCCGGAAACCATCGCGCCGATGCCTATGGCGGAGCTTTCGGCCGGGAAGCTAGCCCCCATTACCCACGACTTCGAGGACGACGTGGCCGGCGCGCCGCCCGCCACATTCGTGCTCCATGCGGCCACTGAGCAAGGCGGCATCATCGCCGTCGCCGCGGACGCGGCTGCCGAGGGCAAGCACTCCCTGATGCTTCAGGATGCCACCACGATCAAAGCAGACTACAACCCCCATATGTACCGCCAACTTGGGTTCGGCACGGGAACGCTGCAGGTTTCCTTCGCCCTGATGACGGATGCCGACGCTCAACCGCAGATCGAGCTGCGCGACTACGCGAACGGCGCACCGTTCACGAGCGGTCCGTCCGTCCAACTCGACGCAACGCACCAAGTTGTCGCAAGTGGCAGAGAACTCGGTCTGCGGGTTCCGTCGGACACCTGGATTCGATACCAGATCGACTGTAAACTCGACCAAGGGCGAAACGGTGCCTACAATCTAAGTGTCACGCTCCCTGACGGCACGGTCAAGACGTTCGAAGACTTGCCCTACGGCAACGGCAACTTCAGGATTGCCACTTGGATTGGCATCATCAGCGCCGGCAAACACAATGGCCGATTCCATGTGGACAGTCTGACCTGCACGACCAGCGACTGATGTGCTCAGTTCAGCGCCATTCGGAGCCGGAGCTGGGCCCCGTCGTGAGGGTCTCACGTTGCGCGGGATTTACTCCCGGAATCTTGCATCCCCGACCAGTCCACGCTATCGTGTCACTCCCGTCGTCGAGAAGCAGTTGCCTATCCCTCTATGAGGGCATCGTCGGGATCTCGACGTTGATGGATGTTGTGTACCACCAGTAGCAAATAGCAGAGCAGGAGAAGGAACGTATCGATGAAGCAAGTACTCAGGAGCACCAAGCAAGCAATTCTGCTGGTCACCGTCGCGGCCGTTGCGGTCCTGTGGACGACAGGCTGCCAGTCCACGCAGGGAACGAAGGGATGCACAGCCGTCCAGAATGAGGCGTTCTACCAGGATGGCGTCTTCCAGGCGGACGCGGCAAAGGACGCCTACTTCGCGATGATGGCGCGATTCAACTACCCCATTCCGGCGGTCTTGAAAACCGATGAATTCTGGGTATGCGATTTCCTCCAGGGCCAGAACGCACAGCTGGGGATGGGCGGCATCTTCTGGATCAACGAGGAAGGTGAATACGGGAAGAGCGGGTGCCAACAGTATGATGGCGAATTCAAGGGCCAGAAGTTCGGCTACCTCGGACACGAGATCTACTGCCTCCCGATGCAGGCTCTTCCGGAACACCGCCACGTCGGCGGCGAGAGCGGGTTCGGTCCGAAAATGGAAGCCTGGCACGTCCGGTACGGAGAGGTGTACTTCTTCAGTGAACTCGTAACGCCGGGGGGAAAAGAGATTCTCATCAGCGAACTCCCCGAGGACGAGCGTCCGTGGGGCTATGGGGAGCCCTGGTTCAAGTGCAAGTATGTCGTGAAGCTCGGCCCAGGCGAGATCTACAAACAGGACAACGCCGAATCCTGGCATTTCCTGCGCGCCGCCAAGAGTGGTGCGATCCTCTCCGAATATGCCACATTCCACAACCAGGTTGAGTTCAGTAAGCCGGGCATGAGCTTTGCCTGCACCGGTAGCGAGTAGCGCAGGGCACGCTCGATTCGCCCAGAGCGACAGTAAGAATACCGACTCACGAGTAGGAGAGAACGGAAATGGAATTCCATCACATCGGCATCCCGACGGATAAGAAACGCGAGAACGAGACGTACATGGAGGGCGCCAAGCTCTACGTCACGGATGTCGCAGACAGCGAGCACAAGATCGAGTGGCTCCGCTTCGAAGACGGCAGTCCCATGCCCGAAGCACTGCAAAAGGTTCCGCACGTAGCCTTCAAGGTGGACAACGTTGCCGAGGCGATGGAAGGCAAACCATGCCTGTTGGAGCCCTTTGAGGCGGCCCCCGGAGTCACCGTCGGTTTCATCCTCGAGGACGATGCCCCGGTTGAGTACATGTCCATCGACGAATAGCAGACGCGAGTTCAGCGCAGAGCGAAGAAGGTTTAGCCAGCATGAAGAAGTTCATCAACAATCCCGACGACCTCACCGCCGAACTGCTTGAAGGCCTGGCGATGGCCTACCCGCAGACGGTCAAGCTTGAGTCCGAGAAACTGGTCTGCCGCGCAACCCCGAAGTCAACGGACAAAGTGGCCTTGCTTACCCTGGGTGGTGCCGGCCATGAACCCGCCCTTCAGGGATGGGTTGGACCCGGCATGCTCGACATCGCTGTGGTTGGCGACATCTGGGCGGCTCCTGGCCCGGTAAATGTCCTGGAAGCCATGCAGATGCTCAAACGCGATGCGGGTACGCTCCTGGTCACCCTCAACCATTCCGGCGATGTCATGTGTGCCGACATGGCCAAGGAAATGGCCGAGTTGGAGGGGATCACGGTAAAGGAAGTCCTGACCACTGAAGAGATCCGCCCAACTGCAGAAGAAGAAGGACGTGGCCTCGGTGGCTGTCTCATCATCTGCAAAGTCGCCGGCGCAGCAGCAGAACGCGGCATGGATCTCGACCAGGTCTACCGGATTGCGGACAAAGTGAACAGCAACATGGGGACCATTGCCGTCCTCTCAGAGATCGCCACGCATCCATCAACCGGTGACGAGTGTGGCGAGATGGGTGACGACGAGATGGAGATCTGTGCCGGCCAGCATGGTGAAGGCGGCGGCGTCCGCATGGACATGAAGTCCGCCAAGGACACGGCCGATCTGCTCTCACAGAGGATCATTGATCGGCTTGGTCTGGCAGCAGGCGATGAGATCCTGTTGATCGTCAACGGCTCCGGCAAGACCACCATGATGGAAATGCTCATCACCTTTGCCGACGCAGCGAAATACTTCGAGGCAAAAGGTATCAGCGTGGTCCGCGGAAGAACTGGGGAATTCCTGACTGTCCAGGAAGCCGCCGGTTACCAGATGATCGCATGCAAACTTGATGATGAGATCAGAGAACTGTGGGACGCGCCATGTGACACGCCCTTCTTCACAGTCGCCTGACCTCGAGGAGGAGCCGGCATGTCAGCGTTCAGTAAAGCAATCTTCGCGGAAATGCTCAAACAGGCAGAAGCCAACATTGCGGCAGAGCACGAGAATCTGTCCAAGTTGGACGCTGCCACCGGCGACGGTGACCACGGCATAGCAATGTCGCGGACCATGAAGGCGATCGGCGTCGCGGTCGAGGAGGCAGCGGACAAGTCCATGGGCGACATGCTCAAGTCTGTCGCGATGAAGGTGATGACCTGCGATGGCGGCTCAACCAGTCCGCTGCTGGGATCCTACTTCCTCGGCCTCGCGTCAGCAGCAACGGCCGATGAGCTTACCCCGGAGGAAACCGCAGCAGTGTTCCAAGCCGGTCTGGACAGATTCCAGAAGACCAGCAAGGCCCAGCTTGGCGACAAGACCATGCTCGATGCCCTGCGTCCGGCAACGGAAGCCCTTGGCGAAGCGCTGACTGGCAACAAGAGTCTGGGTGAAGCGTTCTCGGCAGCAGCTGAAGCAGCGACCGAGGGGGCCGAGAAAACCAAAGCGTACGTCGCTAAGTTCGGGCGAGCCAGAACCATGGGCGAACGGGCGATCGGTCACTATGATCCAGGCGCGGTGAGCATCTCGCACATATTCCGCGGCTTTGCAGCTGCGGTCTCCTGAGGACAACAAACACCTGACCGGGCTTCGCAGAAAGAAGCCTGAACCAGAAGCGAAGGAAAGTCAGAAATGGCGGATCGTGACGATATCAGAGATGGTAGTAATTTCGGCTTGGGCAAGCCGGTTGAGAATCAGAGCTTCTACCTCAAGGGATGTGACAACCTCGATTGGGGCGTAAAGGACCGGTTGTCGCGCATCTTCAGACCGGACACGGGTAAAACCGTCATGTTGGCGTTTGACCACGGTTTCATCATGGGACCGACGTCCGGACTCGAACGCATTGACTTGAGCATCGTCCCCATCGCGGAATACGCAGACTGCCTGATGGCTGCTCGCGGGATCATCCGCACCTGTATCCCGCCGAACACGCAGAAGCCGATCTGCCTGCGCGCTGACGCCGGCACCTCAATTCTGACGGACCTCAACAACAACGTGGTCCTGGATATTGAGGACGCGATTCGTCTCAACGCATCTGCTGCCGCAGTGATGGTAGCCGTGGGAGATTCCGCGATGGAGGCGAAGACCATCGCCAATCTCTACAAGATGGTGGACGCGGGAACGCGATATGGCATCCCCATAATGGGCGTAACCGCGGTCGGCAAAGAGATGACCCGCGATTCACGCTACTTCGGCTTGGCCTCACGTATGTGTGCCGAAAACGGAGCCAGTATCGTCAAGACCTACTACTGCGAAGGCTTTGAGAAGGTAACGGCTTCCTGCCCCGTCCCAATCGTCATTGCCGGCGGCAAGAAGCTCCCGGAACTGGAAGCGTTGGAGCTGGCCAGCAACGCAATCAATGATGGCGCAGCCGGTGTGGACATGGGACGCAATGTCTTCCAATCGGACGCTCCCGCCGCCATGATCCAGGCCGTAGCCGCGGTGGTTCATGAGGGGTTGAAGCCACAGGAAGCTCTCGATCTGTTCGAGACCCTCAAAAACGCCTAAGTCTCCCCCAAGACATCCCGCAATGCGGGCAAGATGGTGTCTGCAATAAGGCGCTGCCCCATGTTGTTCGGGTGGATGCCGTCAGGAATCATATCGTCCCGTTCAGGGCACTGCTGGAACGCGGCGAAGATATCGACCAGCGGGAGTCCGAACTCCCGGGAGAGCTCGCGAGTCGTCTCGGCGTACTGTTCGACCAGGTAGTTCAACCCGTTCTCGACATATGCCGGCACGTCTCTGAGCGAGTAGTTGCCGCTCATGGGAACAGAGGTGCACAACACGACTCGCGCACCGCTATCCGCGATGTGCTGGATGATCTCCCGCATGCACGCTGCGAACACCGCAAGCGGCACACGTGGCGTATCGGCCACGCTGTCGGGTGGCCTGAAATAGCCGGCGTCGTTCGTACCGAGATTGATGACAACCCAGTCCGGGTTGTGTCGGAGAACATCCTTCTCAAGCCGCTCCCACACGAGTGGCGCAACGTCCGCGTCCACCCCCGCGTTGATAATCTTGACCGGGCGGCCGAGCTCCCGGTGGAGTTCTGCCTCCAGCAGCGTCTGCCAAGCTGTCTGCTCCGAGACCCCCGAAAGCCCCACAGAGCGTGTTGTTGAGTCGCCCAGGGCAACGATTGTGCTCATGACGGCTGTCTCCTCTCTCACTCTTCCAGTCCCTCGGGCATCCCCTGCCCTGCAGCCAGAATCCATACGGGCTGGCAGAACGCCCACTGCCCCAGCCCCGGCTGCTGCTCAGGCCAACGCCTGTTGTCATTTTCACACTCAATCCGGACGTAGCCCTCATCACCCACGAGGCAGTATTCGGCGGCTGAGGTATCTGCTTCGAGCAGCGTCCTTCCACCGTGGCCCACGAATCGGATGCGTCCCGCGTTCGGTGCGTTCACAGCGATGCTCGCACCGTTGAGCGTTAGTGAGGACACGGTGACCCCTGTGCTCGCACAGAAACTCCCCGACCGCAGCGCGGCCAACACATCCTCGGCACTGAGGGAATCGCTCCAGATATCCGTCCAGGCACCGAACGGCCCGGCATGGTGAGTAAGATCGGCGGTGTGCATGTCATCATTGCCCCACCCCCAGCAGCTTACCCCGGCAGTGAGAATGGCATCCCACAGGCGCCGCGCAAAACCGTCTCCACCGGCGGGATCGGCTTGCTTTCCCCGGCGCATGAGGAACGAATTTACGACCTCGAGACCGTCGAAGCGCCGACGTTCAGGATGGTTGAGGAAGAACGCGGGCTCGTCATCCCAGCCGTGCGGATGCGCCAAATAGACCACGCCCCCCGCGTCTTGCGTCACCTCGCGGTAGTCGTTCGTACCTTTGAAACGCGCAATATCCCCAGCCCCGGGGTTGACGGGGAAGCCATTTGCCACAATGTGCGGTCCGGTATGATGATCCTCAAAGCCGGGCAAGACCAGCAGTTCCCCGGGACGCGCAATCTGCCAGTTCTCGTCAACCCATGGCCGCCCCTGTTCAGCCGCAGTTCGGGTGTAATCCCGGACGTACGCTTCGCGCCCGGCGTCCTCCGTGCATGGCAGGTGCGGTTTCGGTCCTTCCCCGCGCGGCCGGGGCGGCGATGTGACCACGCCATCGAGATTCCAGTCACGCAGACCATCCCCGTCCTGGTCGGCATAGGAGTTGTGGTCAGCAATGCAGAGAATGCTGTAGCCTTCGGCAGCATAGAGTTCCGCGATCTCCGCAGGGCTCAATTGTCCGTCACTATGCGTACTGTGGCAATGCAGATTGGCCTTGTGTCCGGGGGCATCGGGATCGAGAAACGCACCGACAACAGCAACGTCGGCATCACGAGCGCTGATCTCATAACGTTCTAACATCGAACCCCCTGTCAGTGATCGCGCACAGCCCCAAGCGGTTTGTGCGGGCCGTACATCATGTCCAAAGGCCGAAGAGCCGGATGGCGTTGGTGCCATCCCACCTTCAGTCCTCCACTGGTCAACTGGCGCTCGGTCGGCCGTCCTGAGAGTCGGACCGCGGCTCACCGGATACGGCACGGAGAATCTCGCTGCTCACGGGCGGACACCCGGCGACGTAGACCCCGACGGCCCGATGCTTCCTGGTGCAGTTACCAATGCAAAGCGTTCCGTTCGGAAGCTCGGTGTGCCCTCTCCCAATGGCGATTGCGGGGCTTGCTCCAGCGGGGAAGTAATCGAGCAGTTCCGAACCGTATCGTTCGAGCAGGAGCAGGAGTGTGGATTGGCAGGCGCTGCAGGACTGCCGATCGAGGACCCGGAAATCCGGGAACTCCATGGCGAGGTCAGTCGGCGGAGACGCAAAGGGCAAGGCGAATCGACGCCAGTCGCCGGGGCCAACCTGGATTGAGCCCAAGTCTATCACCCCGTAGCCACGATCGGCGCCAAGTCTGAGATGCGGCACGGCGTGCGCATCCAGCCCCATCAGAGCGCAACTCACCGCGTCTGCGGCGAACGGATCGGCACTCACCACGACCGCATCGAGGGGCTTGGGCGATCCGGCGCTCGGGCCGAGCCCTTCCATGCCGACCGTACCGTCGACAATGGCCAGGTCAGGGCGCAGCACACCGGAAAGGTCTGCGATCGCGATGTCGAGTGGCTTGTCATCGACCCCTTCGACTGGGGGCAACATGTGCAGGTCAACCTTGCTGCGCCGCCAAAGACAGCCCTTCATGTTCTTCACCGACAGTGTAACGCCCGTATGCATGTGCATCTTCATCACCGGGATAGAGACGACAATGTCAAACTCACAGGCCTCGGGGCAAACGCGAAGGGACTGGATCGCGACGCCATCCGGCACGGGGGTCTTCCGGAACGGCCGCGCGTCCATGTCGATGAGAGGGCAGTCGCGTTCACGGGCTACCGCTGCAATGCCGGTGGCCTCGAACGCATCCATGGTGCTGACGCCACAGATGGGACTCTCTCCCACGGCGGTTTCTGCACCGGCCTCCCGAAACGCGTCGATCGCGGCGGCGACTACCTGCGGGTGTGTGGTGATCCCCGCTCCGGGTCCGGCGATGCGGCCGGCGTTGGGTTTGAGCAGCACACGTCGTCCGCTCGCGGGGGACAAATCCCACGTCGCAAGCGCCGTCCTGGCGTTATCATAGGCCCCCTGTCCGGCGCCGACCGCAACCCGGGGTCGGTTGCGGTCGCCTAGGAACGGGAAACCAGGTTGCTCAGTCTGTTCCACTATCTGCTGCCTTTCGTCCTGTCACTCAAACCGTAGCGTCTGCCGTTCGTTCCGCAATGCCTCTGCATCGCCCTGGAACAGGATTTCGCCGCGGCCAGCCGGCACGGACAGGTGGAAGGTGCCATCACCGTCCGGGAGGAGGCGCCGGCCGCTCTTCAGGTGCCAAACGGGGGCTGTGCCTTCAACAACGAACGCCAGCTCGCGCGCTTCCGCAGGATGCAGCCCTGCGAGGCCTGTTTCGTCAAAGTGCAGTTCGGTTTCACCGCGAGGCATGCCCGGGGAGTCTCCGTCCCAAGTTGCGATGCGGCGATTGTGTACAAGGAGGAAGCGCTCGGCGTCAAAACGACGGATGAACGAATGCAGGGAAAACTCCGAGGTGTCGGTTGCTGCCCGCGGCACGGCCTCCCGGTGCCAGGCAAGAAACAAGCGCATGAATGGCGCCATGTCTGCCATGCACTCGCCAAACTCACGCCAGAGCCGAGTCTCACTGCCACTGTCGTCGACCAGGGTCACATGCTTCAGTGTACGGCCGAGCTTCTTCTGAAGTGTTCGCGGGCCGTAATGGAAGATGAGTAGTCCTTTCGCGCCTTCCGCCACAGCCAGCCAGCTCTGCAAATGCATCCCGTTCAGCGGGGGCGGGTACCGATCCCACCCCAACCAGGCCCCCGGGGCGATCTCGGCATACCCCGTGTTTGGTCCGAGGTGCTCACTCCCGCCCCCTGACCAGGCCCGGACCTCCTCAGCCGTGCATACGTCCTGATGCCCGTAGCCCTGCATGACGTAGAGCAGCGGGCGCCCCCGCTTCGCGGCCTCAGCGTAGCATGATGCGATCTCCGCAGTCAGGCGACTGGCCATATCCTTCGGAGTCGAGATGAGCAGGCCGTAGTGCGCCTTGAAACAACGGAAACGGTAACGGTCAAAACCAAACCACTCGGGCAGATCTCCTGTCTCCGCCTGGAACGGCGCCAGGTGATTGTGGAGCATGAAGAGCGCGTGGGTCGGGTCGAGCTTGCGGAGTTCGCGGCGATACTCGCGCAAGAGAGGCATGTGCTCGGCGGGGATCTCCTCCTTGGGCATCCACCCCGCGACGCCCTCCAGGCCGCGGTACTGGGGCATGATCCGGCGCGCCGTGGGCAAGGTGACCTTCTCATAGTGGTCGCGCCCCCGCTCCACCCGTAGATAGAGATCCTGCGTGAGCTGCCCGAACACCTTGAGTCCGCGCCGCTGCGCGGCATTCACAGCCATCCGGAACACCGGCGGGTCCGTGGTCAGGTTGGCGTAGTAGATGGCGGTGCCCCCGTGCGCCTTGACGTCTGCGGCCAGATGGTCGAAGAACCCCTCGAGCGTGAGCCCGAGCTTCTCGGCCCGAACACGCAAGCCTTCGGGCCGACCGTAGATGTAGGGGCCGGCCGGGAAGAACTCCGGAGCCCTATCAGCTTTGAGCCAAGTCGTGCCGATGTAGGCGCGCTTTTCGAAGGATGCCGGAATGAACCGTTCGCCGGGGAACGTGTGGTAGTAGGCGCGCTCACCGGGCTTGCGCGCCTCAAGCATGCCGGTGTACTCAACGACCTCATAGCCAGCGGCCGCGAGCCTGGCCTTGAGGATCTCGCAAAGCGTTTGCGACGATTCTGACGGGACGTCGTGCACACCAACTCGCCCCAGCCGCAGGGCGCCCGAGGGCGATGTCCGGAAAAACGTCAAACGCATCAATCGGGCAACGGGCGGCAGGCGGAAGGGCTCGGAGCTGGAGACGTGTTTGAGGGGCTCTGTCAATGGAACGGACCAAATGTTAGCCGCACACGCGCCGAGACGTTTGCGCTTCCCATCGTACAGCAGACACCGTACGCCAAGACGTGCCCCGTCATCCGAAGCCGCTTCAGCCGATACACGAATGAAGGCTTCCGGAGGCACGGCGAAGAACCCCGTGATGTGGAATATCCCCTCTTCTGTCGGCGCGAACCGTCGGACTTTTCGCCCGGAACTGTCTGCCGAGGCCCCCTCGTGTTCGCCGAAGTCGTGAGTAAACACCGGTGCCTCAGCCCCGGCAACCACGCAACAGGCGAAACACCCCAGGACGACGCCTCTATACCAACGTGCGGCTTTCCGTTTCATGCGCTCATTCCTCAGCGGCAGTCCCAGGAACATCAGGCACCGTAGACACAAGCCGCGTTCCCCCCAAGAATGAGGGCGCGATCGTCATCACTGAGGCCGGCCGCGAATGTACGCACGATATCCAGGCTCTGGCGATAGGTCAGATGTCGCCCCACCGGAGGCCAGTCCGTCCCCCAGAGGAGCTTTGCGGGACCGAAGGCCTCAAGTAACTGTGCGAAAAAGCCAAGCGCTCGCGGACAACGCATGTCCCAGGGAGCCGCAGCAGCCGCATAGAACGCGGATGCTTTGACGAACAGATTCGGCAGATCGCCCCCCACGAGCAGCCTCGCGTATCCCGCGTCATCACCTTCCAGCGTGTGCGGAAGCCCAAGATGGTTCGCCACGAAGCGAATGTCAGGATATCGAGTGGCCAACTCCAACAGAACCACGTAGTTAGGGGCGGTGACCTGGAGGTTGCAGACCATGTCATGCTCGGAAAGTGCCTCCCACAGAGGATCGCAAGGCGGTCCCAGCATCCACGCAATGTCAGCGGACGATGGGTAGTAGCTGACCCCGACAGCGGCCAATTCATGGCGCGCCCGAGCGACGGCAATGGCCGCATCAGACTCGTGGAGCTGCACGTCGGCCAGATTGACAAGACGATCAGGATGATCAAGCGCCCATTGCGCACACTGCTCGTTGTTACGCGGAGCGAAGTCCGCAACCACGGGCAGGACAATCGCCTTCTCCACGCCGGCGTCGTCCATAAGGTGCAGCAATCGGTCGCAGCGTCCCAGGTCTTCAAACGGCCTTAGGGGGGGGTAGTCATCAAGAATGTGGACATGGGCATCTATCAGTCGCATTGCACCACTCCGTTGGCAACTGGGTGAGGATCACAATCTCCGGGAGAAAGTAGCGGTCCGCCACGGTGGTACAAGCCCATCTGTTCCTGCCCGGCAGAGCCGCGACTAACAGAAGCGGACCGCTCACGATGTGCGCGGCTCGGTTCAGGCCCCCTGCCCGGCAGAGCCGCGACTAACAGAAGCGGACCGCTCACGTAAGTCGCGGCTTCGACCGTGTCTTCCCTCTATGTTCCGTAACGTGTTGCAGAGAGAGAGCTCATTGCGAGCGTTGCTGCGCTATTCCTGCGGTGACTGCCCACCGTCTTCTTGCTCTTTGTCACGCCGCATGGCGGCAAGGTGTTCCTCGATCCTGGCCAGTGAACGCATTATCCAGAGCAGACAGAAGACTATCCCTATATAGAAGAGCGACCACTGGAATGAGTTCATCAGATTGTCTCCTTTCGCCCAACGTTGCCCTTCTGCGGGCGACGATAGGAAGTCCGCCAGCAAGGGCTGGTTCTGTCCCGATTCCTTCCTGGTCAATTTGATGCGGGGTCCGCATTCGCACAACCACGACGTGTGAATCGGGCGACACGTCACTGGAGGCAGTTCATCCCTGAGCTGTGCCCCCATCGGCACATTCATGCGACCCCGGTTTGGGAAAACCGGCCTCCAGGTATCCGTCTGGCATCGGACCGTTTCCGGGCTGGTCTGTGCCCAGACTCCGATCGTCCGACCATCATTGTCTGACAGAACATTCACCGATGATCCCGGCAACTCGATCCGGTGATTTGAGCAGGGGCACTCACTGACCAAGTTTGAGCCAGCGATGCGGTTCGCGCAGTTCCTTGAGGCCCACGTGCAATCTGTGAACGAAGTCCTTCGGACGCGATCTCGATCCCGCTCCTGAAGCGGTCGCGCCAACAGGAACTCGAATCACCTGACCGCCGTGACCCCTCAGCTATGTGAGGCGGCTCGACGGAGTCTCTCCCTCCATCGGACACAGATGGCTCAGAGAATCCCTGGAGGGAGAGACTCCGTCGAGCCATCTTGGAGTTCTCCCCCTACGTAACTGAGGCATTGCTGGCCGCTAGTCCTGCTCCTTGGCTTTCCGTTCAGACTGTGTTATAGTCAGTTCTGACACTCTATGCAACATACATAGGCCAACCCAAAGGACGGCACGATGGGCACCCCAAAGACGGCTCAGCCTGCAGCGACACAAGACGGCGACTTGCTTCCTCTCGCCGAAGCGGGGAACGTCCTCGACATCAGCAGATCGACCATGTATCGGTTGATGGAGACGGGCAAACTCCGTGGCTTCAAGGTCGGGCGCCAATGGCGCTTCCGTCGTGGCGATCTCGAGGCCTACCTGCACCGGCGCCCAGCCTCGTTCTCGGAGCCACCCGAGGCAGAACTGGCCGCTGAGCTGGCCTTCTTCATCGACGGTGTCGACCTGGAGAAGTGGCCCGTAACCTGTGATGGCGCGGAACCAGTGACGGAGAAAGGCGACGGTGGTCTGCACGCGTTGGTCTCTCTCATCATCTGCCATGCGTTCGTATCCCGGGCAAGTGATATCCACCTGGATCCGTTCGGGAAGGGTAAGGACGCACACGTGCTGCTCCGTCTACGGATCGATGGTGTGCTACAGGAGGTGCGTCGCTTCAGCAGCGCACTGGGCAAAGCCCTCGCGGCTGCCTTCAAGGAACTGGCCGGCCTGGATCTGCTGGAAACACGTCTGCCACAGGATGGCCGGATCGCTGCCGACATCGGTGACCGTCGACTTGGGATTCTGCTTGCCTCAGTGCCATCGTTCTTCGGCGAAACACTGACCGGACGTATAACGGATGCCAACTCCATCCGCCTCTCACTGGACGATCTCAACCTGCCTCAGGATACACGGGAACGTTTCGACGGGTGGCTCGGACGCAGACACGGGCTGGTTCTGACAACCGGTCCCACCATGTCCGGGAAGACGACCGTCCTGTATGCCCTGGCACGAGAAGTGACGACCCCTGGTGTCAAGGTCGTCTCAATCGAGAACCCAATTCACTATGTGTTGCCCGGCACTATCCAGCTCCAGCTCAACGAGAAAATTGGCTACACGCCCGTAAACGGGATCCAGTCAGCCATGCGCCTCGACCCCGACGTCCTGATCGTCGGCGACATCTGTGACAGGGATATGTTGCATGCCTGCTGTCAAGCGGCCATGACCGGGCACTTGGTGCTTGCCCAGATGCATGCCGACGACGCAGTGTCCGTTCTCACACGCTTCCGTGACTGGGACATCGAGCCCTTCTTACTCACCTCGGCACTGACCGGCATCTCGTGCCAACGGCTCGTGCGCCTGCTGTGTCCGCATTGCCGTCAACCAGTCGCGTTGCCCGAGTCCGTCGTTGAGCGCACTCGCCGGAATGCGGCCGAAGGCGGATACGCGTTGCCCCAGGAGTTGAGTCCCATGGGGCCGGTTGGCTGTGAGCAGTGTAGCGGGGGCTATCGTCGCAGAACCGGCATCTACGAACAGCTGGAGGTGGGTGATGCTGTTCGGGATGCCCTGCTCGCAGGAAAGACAGGTGACGAGTTACGGCGGGTTGCGGTCGAGAACGGGATGCGCACTCTCGCCGCAGACGCGGCTCGCGTTACGGCAGACGGGACAACGAGCGCCCAGGAGGCGTTTCGGGCCCTGAACGGCTGATGGGGGAAAGCCATACGGAACTCCCTGGCCACACCTACGCGTGGGGTGCCCCCCGCTCGTCCTTGTTCGCACCTGTACCAGGTGGCTGGCGACAACCACGAAAGTGCCTTTTCCTGCCGTGAGGGAGAAGCGGTCCGGGGGTGCCCCCCGGGGGCAATGCCGTCAACTTAAGCGGGCAGAATGCCATGGCACCTGTTGCGGCGCAGGCGGTTAGCGCTATATTGGCAGTGTCTCAGGTGGGCGCCGAACAG
>Ga0209045_1001060_pt1 | contig 27215 bp, 17 predicted proteins | sample SaaInlLV_10m_DNA_4_FD_184664 | JGI IMG/M metagenome (GOLD analysis project Ga0209045, IMG submission 184664) | Marine microbial communities from expanding oxygen minimum zones in the Saanich Inlet - Saanich Inlet SI072_LV_200m_DNA (SPAdes) (version 2) | ecosystem: Environmental > Aquatic >...
GGCCCTTCTGTCCAGCAGGGCAAGCCCTCCGACCGCTTCTAGAGGGATGCCGCCCGGAGGGCCGTGCGACCTACCGGGAGACTCCCCTCAGTTGAGGTCCCACAGATCGGCGCGGGACTGTATGGCCCTGTATCCCATGCGCTCGACGTGCCCGTCGCACCAGGCGACGTTCGTCCCGTCCATGTGGCAGTTGGAGACATAGTAATGGGCAGGACGGCCTGGATAGCAGACTTGCCCGCTGTAGATGTAGGGACCGTACGGCCCCATCGTCGAGCCGTTGGTACGGCCGCGGCCGTCAGCCAGCAGGAGCGTTTCTCCGGGGGTCTTTATCCTGGCAACCTTGGTGCAGCCTGTTCCCGGGTGTCCGCCATAGGGACTGCCCAGGTAATAGTAGTTGTAGCCGTAGCCAAGAAACGACCAGCTGTAGTACCCCATCTTGCGGGTAGGGCAGACGAAAATGTCCGTATTCCCCAGATACGGCATCACCATCATAGGCCAGTAGTCGTAGTTCGGGTTCCCGATCCCCCCGATTCCCGTTCTCGCACGGTACATCACGGGGAAACGCTCCTCAGAATCGTCCACATACATCAGCACTCCCAGCGCAATCTGTTTGGCGTTGGCGGTGCAGGCCGTCTGTCGGGCTTTCTCCCGAGCCTGAGCCAGCGCCGGCATCAGCATTGCTGCGAGGATCGCGATGATCGCGATAACGACCAACAACTCAATGAGCGTGAAGTTCCTACGGTTTCTCACGATCCACCCTCCAGTGTCGCATTCGAGCCTTTCAAGCCTGACCACCGTAAAGGTAGGAGTAGGCAGCTCAGGATGCAAGGCAGTCCGGATTGCGACGGGTGGGAGCGTTGATTCGAGATTCGCTGATCCGCTGATTCGTGGTTCGGGGATCGTGAGGGGGCGCTCGGGGTCAGATCTCAACTGTCAACAGACAGGACTGAGCATCCGGGCCCAGCCTGGCGCCAGCGCCCCTTGACTCATCTTCTTGACCACTTACGCGGACGGCTCTGAGATGCCCCCGAATGCCCCGGAACCACCAAGCACCTCACGCCCTCCAGGCGGCTGTGTCAACGTGGGAGGCGGCGCCACCCGCCGATTGCTTAGTTCCTGGTCTGGAGACAAAGATCGGGGCGTGGCAGCCCCTCCCACCTTGAAGGGCTACTAAGTTTCGCCTCATTCAGATGCCCCCAGATCTCTGAAGCACTACAGCCTCTTACACGGTGCCAACAGACGTGGGGAACCTTGAAAAAGGGGAGGTAAGCACCCACCTTCCTACGTGGCAATGGAGCGCTCCAAGCCGGAGCTGTGGAGCCGAATAGGACGAAAAGCATCCACTCGTCCAGCGCCCTGACAGGCGTTCATTCCTCTGGGTGGCGGGATGATTGGGTGAAGGAGATTGACGTGATGACGTCGCATGACCGGGTGATGACCGCGCTACGCCGTGAACGGCCGGATCGACCCCCGCTGAACTACTATGGCACCCCGGAGACGACGCAGAAGCTGCTGGGGCATCTTGGCCTTGAAACCGCGGAGGAATTGCTCTGCTACTTTGGGGCGGATATGCGCTATGTCTCGGCTCGATACGTCGGGCCGGACACGTTTTCCGGTGCATTCGGGTTCGGCACCGGCGGGGTGGACATGTGGGGCATAGAATGGCGCCCGGCACGCAACGAGTGGTGTACCTATTACGAGCCCGTCGGGCATCCGCTCGCCCAGGCCAGGACGGTTAGCGACATCGAAGCGTACAACTGGCCGAGTATTGACTGGCTGTCGTTTGCTCACATAGGCGACGACATCCGGCGGATCAACCAGGCCGAACCGAAGGCAATCGTGTTCAGCATGGGGTCGTTCATCGAGATCGCCTGGGCCATGCGAGGCTTTGAGCAATTCCTTGCGGACATGATCGAGCAACCCGAGATGGTTGACGCCATGCTCCGGAGGGTTACCCCGCTCTGCAAAGAGAGCTCCATGCGTGCGTTGGAGGAGGCACAGGGGAAGATCGACATCGTCTGGAGTGCCGGGGATGTAGGCATGCAGAGCGGAATGATGTTCTCGCCAGAGCTCTGGAGAGAGCGGATAAAGCCATTTCATCGAGAGCTGATCGAGCCTTTCAAGCAGATGGGCGTGATGACACGCTATCACACGGACGGATCGGTCTTCCCGATCATCGAGGATTTCATTGAGATGGGGTTGGACCTTCTGGACCCGATTCAACCGAACACCGAGGGCATGTCCGCCGAGAACCTCCGGGCGTGTTTTGGCGGGAGAATCGCCTTCTACGGGGGTGTCGACACCCAGAGACTGCTTCCGTACGGAACCCCCGGCGAGGTGGAGGCCGACGTACTCCGCTTGATCAACGTTCTGGGGGCAAATGGCGGATACATCGCTGCCGCTTCCAACGCCGTTCAGCCGGATGTCCCTATCGAGAACATCCTGAGCCTCTACCGCACAGCGCGCGAGTTTCGGTACTGACGTGCGCCTGTGTCGACGGTCACGCCACTGCATTTCGTGTCTTGGAACTGAACTCGCCCAACGCCTAACGGGCGGGCGTCCCATCGGGGCATCAGGTTTAGTCTTGCGGTGTAGGAGAACGGGGTGTATCATTTTGAGTGGGCATGCAGGGATCCAGTTTCGGTTTCGGGGGAACTGATCACGTCTGAGACTACCAACCCAGGGAGAAAGGCCATGCAGACTGCTGAGAAGACTCTGCCCTTCCGCAAGATTCGTCGATCGCTCGATTCCGGCCGGAAGCGATTTACCCTGATCGAGCTGCTCGTCGTGATTGCGATCATCGCGATCCTGGCGTCCATGCTGTTGCCGTCCCTTCAGAATGCCCGTGGGCGGGCTTTGACCGCGACCTGTCAGGGGAATGTCAAGCAGCTTGCCTTAGGCGCGCGCATGTATGTTGACGACAATGATCTGCGCTACCCCAGGCACCATTTTGACAACTACATGGGCTACAGACCTGGCGGTACCTACTCCAACACGAATCGCAATTTCTGGCGGTATGCCGTGATCGATTATGTCGAGGAATGGGACATGTTCCTGTGCCCCACCGGTTGGCGGGGGGATGCCTCGAACGTCAACACACAACTCCAACGCTGTTACGGGTACAGCAGCTATCTGAACGGCAGGGCGGCAATACAGGTCCGGGATCCATCCCAGCTCTACATGATAGCGGACGAACGCCACTGGGTGATGAACTCCGGCAACCAGGGATGGACCGTGGCCTACGCGAACGCGTGCGGGGGCGGTTGCCATCCAGAGCGTCGCCTCATTCAGAACTCCCGGCACAGTGGGGGACACAACATTGCCTTTGCCGATGGGCATGTCGAACACCAGCGCCATGGAGAGTTGCGCGATATTCTGTTGGGCAACTCCCTGAGAAGGTGGCACTTCGACAATGTCATGCCGTAGCCGATCGCCGGTCATAGATGCGTTGATCGACGACGTGGGGATCGTGGCTGCGTCTGCCCGGCTGCACGTGGCGGGGGTGCTGTTTACCTATCGCTGCTCGATACGTTGCCGACACTGCCTGTTCGGTTGCCGGGAGGACCTTCCTGATACGGTCATGGCCTCCCGGCAGTTGGCCGATGTACTCGAGATGCTGCACGAGACGGGGCGGGTCGTTCATGTCGCTGGCGGGGAAGCCATGGTCTATTGGGAGACGTTAGCAGAGGGGATTCGCCTGGCGGCCGCCGAGGGAAACGCGCCACACTTCATCGAGACGAACTGCAGCTTTGCCACCGATGACCGGGTGGTCGAGAGACGGCTGGCGTTCCTGCAAGAGCACGGTGTGCGCGGGGTCCTGGCTTCCGCGGACCCGTATCATCAGGAGTGGGTGCCGCCCGAACGATTCCTGCGGGTGAGAGATTGGACGCGCAGGATCTTTGGTGAGGACAACTTCTACGGGAACGGTGCCGACGCTGCGGACATCGAAGCCCTGACCATGGTCACCCAGGCCGAGGGACGCTTGCGCGCTCATGTGGGAACACACCCGCCGGTCATGGTGGGGACATCTCGTCGGGAGCTGTCGCAATACCTGGACGACTTCGCGCCGGATGACCCCGATCTGCCCATGGCTGGCTGGCGACGGACCCTCGATCTTCCCGCGTGCCTGGAGCAGTTTCGGGCGGATGCCATTTGGGAAATCCACGTGGATCCCTATGGCAATGTCCAGACGAATTGTGGCATCATCCTGGGGAAGACAGACACGATTCGTCCCGCTGCGGTCTTGGCGGCCGGCCCCGAGCATGCGAACCGCTTCGTCGAGTGCCTCTGCGCAGCCGGTCCCCTCGGTTTGGCCAAGCTGGCTCGGGACGAGTACGGCTTCGAGTTCCCCGAGTTCGTGACCCAAGGCTGCGAGCTCTGCTTCCTGGCCCGTCGGCATCTGCGCAAGACGCATCCCGATATCTTCGGCCCGGCCGAAGTGTACGAGTGAGGACGCGGCTCGGGGATGGCGGCCATCCTCCCCGGGAGCGTCGAGCCCCAGGTCGACGTTGTCTCTGGGAATCACGGGCGCTGTGGACATCGCCCCTCCAAAGACGCTCCGCTTGGGCACCGTTTCCTGGAGGGCGTGTCGCCCCCGACCGCCGTGCTCCAAAAATCCGGGCCTGTAAGACGTCCGCTGGGGACATCGGCCCTTCCAAGTGCTGCGCCCTTTCTGGAGGGCGTGTCGCCCCGACCGCCGTGTCTCAGCTTCCCACCATCTCCCATACTTGTTCTGCACAGCGTGCCGCGCCTGCCTCTGACAGGTGAACCATGTCGTCACAGATGTAGGTCTTGACGTCCTGAACGAGAGCAGCATGCAGGTCATTGATCTCGACGCCCATGGCAGACAGCTGTTCGGTGGCCCTCTGGTTGTACTCGACAATGTCCTCGTTCTTGCGTCCGTTGCGTTCGGCCTTCTCAAATTGTTCCGGGTAGACGGGCGATGTGGTTGCGAAGATAGCGCGCTTGCTGCGTTTGAGTGCGATGTCCGCGATGCGCTTCTGGAGCTCGAGGTACTGAGACAACGGTGTGTGTATCTTGCCGTCGGGCATGTAGCAGGTATCCCATTGCCCATTGTTCCAGTGGATCACATCGTAGTCATCATCCGGGATCCAGACGGCCAAATTGAACAACGTGTAGGCTGAAAACCGGCAGTTCTCGTCGGGCGAGCGGATGTCGGCAGCGTCACCCGCGAGTTTGCGGATATGCGGCTCGTAGTTCCCGCGGATAGAGTCACCGAGAAGAGCAATTTTGGGCATTGGTTTTGGTTTCCTTGGCTGTCGAATGGCGCCGCCGCATCTCCGTATGCGGCTTGCTTTCCAGAACCGCTGACAAGGGAGGGGCGGCCGGTTAGGAGAGCCGCGACTCCAAGTGCCTACTCGTCCTCCTGCGGGCGGAGCATCTTGTAGAGAAGACGAGTCTCTTCGAGGGAGAGCGGACGGCTGAAGACGAGCAGTTCGTCCAGCAGAGCTCGATCTCCTCCGCCAGCTCCGACCATCAAGTTCCCGAAACGACTATCTTCCGGTTTCCCACGCAGGGCCTTTGTCCGGAGCGGCGAACCATTGATGCTCAAGGTCATGTTCGGCCACGACCACGATGCCACCATGAAGTACCACTTGCCGTTCTCCCAGTTTCCTCCTGTGATTCCGGTGAACCGCTTGTCCTTCTTCCGGGCCTTGGCCAGGAACTGGATGTTCTCGTGGCGCCGGACCTTGCCATCTTTCCCGACTGCAGGTCCCTGGCGCTGCATGTAGAACGTAGCCGCACTGCTCATGACGAAGACGCAGTTGCTCCCGTTCGGTCGTTTCCATTCGAGGGGCTTGACCCACAACGCGACTGCTCCCTGGTGGGCGAAGTCGACGGTGCCGGCAGTGGCGACCATGGCCACTCCGGTCCCGAGGATGAGTCCGTCGCCGATCAGTCCGGCCGTAAACTCCGGTGGCGCCTTTCGGTCACTGTAGGGACCGAATACGCGTGGTTTCAAGTCGGATTCGGCGGCAGACATGTCAGGCGTCATCGAGCGGTTGTCGAAGCTCATCTGCAGCGTGACCGCATCCATGAGGACGGCGAGTTCGGACTGAAGATAGGGAGAGTTGGGAAGGGGGCGTGCTGGTGGAGTCGATCCGGCAGGCGGCCCAGCTGAGGTCGGCAGCGCTGCCCAGAGCAGGCAGATGAGCCAGGGCGCCCACAGTCTGCGAGCCCATGACGAGTGAGAGCGTCGTTCACAGGGAGAGAGCAGGCGGGGCGCTGCCCCGGCCCCCGCCGGGGGATCAGCGGCTCCCCCGGCCCCCCATCTGAGGCGGCTGTGTACGGAAGGCGCCAGAGCCCGCCGGCCGTACACAGCCCCGTTGCCTCCGCTCGCGCGACGGGCGACGTGGCAGCCAGCCAGTACAGATGCGTTGTCGTTTGCCCGGCGCACAAGCCTGCCAGGAAAGGCACTACGCACCACATTGGCGGGGGTCCATAGCCTGCGGATTCCCTGATTGACCTTCATGCGCATGGCGGTCACCTGACCAGCAGGATCTTGAGGGCGTGCTTGTCGAGCTCGAATGTGCAGGTTCTTGCCGCAGTCATTTCTACAGGCTCCCCGGTCTCGAAGTCGCTGGCTTCGGGGGTTACTCCGAGCTTCAGGGCTTTCCGGTCCAGCGTGACCTGGGCTTTCCCCCCATCGCCGTAGTCGGTGACCACAACCACGGTTGCTCCCGGCTTGCTGATGGTGAGAGTTCTGGCGTCAACGCCGTCGATCCGGATCGGCTGAGGCGTGTCCCAGTAGTTGTAGACCGCGCAATCCGGTCCACCATAGCCGAACTCGAACAGTTTCCGGTAGAGTTCGTAGTCGCTCTTTGGGCGGTAGTCAAAGTTCTGAATTTCGTGGACGAGGCAGACACCCAAACGGGTCCGCCACATGCGCGGTGTCCGCGGGTCATCGACCTTGGGGTGTCCTCCGGCGAGGATCGTCGGCCAGGCTCCCACCTGGCGCCCGATCGTTTCGGCCACGGCCAGGTCCGGCGAGAAGCGATCCTGGAAGTCGCTGTACCCGTAGCGCCATTCCCAGTCCATGTTGCAGTTTCCGTACGACAGAATGGGCACGATCATGGTGTTGGTCATATGGGACAATTGGATGAGGGGCAGTCGACTGGCGGGGAGCTTCTTGCCCTCCTGCCAGTGCATAATGGCGGTCCGTTTGACCAGTTCACGCAGGTGGAACAGTCCCATGCCGGGGTGGACCGCGCCGGCATCATCGATCCAGGCATTGCCCACCACGGGGTCGTAGTGGGCTGAAAGGAACATGTTGTCCCAGTAGACGCCATCCGTCCAGGTCAGCATTTTGCGGTAGTACCAGACAGCACAATCGACGAAGCTCCGAGAGGGGCTTACATCGTACCCCACCCCGCTGCGATCGCTCCAGTCCCGATTGAACCAGCCGTAACGCAGCCATTCATCCTGGAAGGTTGCGAACTCGGGAGCCTGGAAGCCGATGCCCCGGGCATTGGTGTACCCGAACAGTCTGCTTCCATCCTTCCATTGACAGCTCTTGGCGCGGTGGAAGCCGGCATTCATATGGAGCCGCATGAATTCGTAGCCGTGCGCTGAATACCCCTTCCCGTCGTTTGGGTGTCGGGTCTCGATCAGTGCCATCCAGCGTTTTTTGAAATCCTCGTTGATCGTGCCGGTCTCCCGGGATTTTTTGAGCTCGTCGTAGAACTCAAACGTCTTCTTGTAGGGATAGAGATCGTGGTTGACACCACCCCAGTAGTAGCAAGACCCCAACCAGCCGACGGAGCGTCCCCCAGGGACAGACTTGTTTCCGGTCCAGCGTCGCCAGCCCTCGGGCATGGGCTTCGTCGGGGTCACCTGCAGGCCGAAGACGATGCGGCGTTCGCTGGTCAGACGGGTTGGTTTGGTGACGAGATTGACCCGCATCGTGAGGGTGTCTCCCTGGCGGATGAGCTCAATGGTTGGTGTTTCGGCGTCCAGCGCCCAGCCACGATCCGTGTCGGCAAACCAGCAGACTCCTCGTTCTGCTCCGCCAACCCATAGATAGGGGAAGAAGGTGTTCTGGATGTCAATCTTGTTGCCCTTTGAGCTGTCCCAGATCGGGCCGTCACCTTCCGGCACGAAGCCCGCGTAGTTGTGGCGGAGACTGTCGCCCACGGCGTGCATGTAGCGAGCCAGGGCGTTGCGGATGGGAATGGCTAGGGAAAGGCGGTCGAGCGTGGCCCTTTCCGTGGGAGGAAGCGTGAGTGTGGTCAGCATCATGCCGTCGACATCGTACTCCGTCTCCACCCTTGCGGAGATCGCCCCGGCGCGCCAACTCGATTTGCCGGCGACCTGATTGGCTCGTCGGGAAACCACAGCCCATCCGCGCCCCGCCACACTCTGAGACGCGGGAGTCTGCTTGCCTGTGTGCGTGGTGACTTCCCAGCGCATCGGGCCACTCAGCAGTTGCTGTCCTCGTGTCTCAACCGAGTCCCAAAGGCCGGTCGAACCGTGTTGGTGTGTGCGGAGTACACAGGCGACATTGGCTCCCTCGACCGTCAGAGGCTCAAATGGGGGCATCACCTCGTCGGTGATCCCGAGCTGATTGCCCTCCCACTCGAACCGCTTCCGGACAAAGGGCTGTACCACGGGAGTTGAGGGAACGGTCTTGTCGCCGGCCAGGAGCACCGACACCTCATAGTCCCCATCCGGGAGGTCCGGGATGGCGTGTATGTCTTCGACCATGTGGTCGGCGAATGCGAGTTTGGTTTCCCAGATAGGCGGGCTCGCGTCGTTGCGTGGGGCTCGGAAGATGCCGGCTGTGCCCCCGGTGACCTGGGTGCGGGAGGCAAGGGCCGTCAGGTCCACGCGGAGCCTGATCTTGTTGTGATACGGGTAGTATTTGAAGAGCAAGTTGACCGAGCGTTTCTGTTCCTTCCCGATCGACCACACGGCGTCCGGACGGTGGAATGTCCAACGGACATCGCGGGCGAAGTAGACCGTGTCATCCAGAGGCGATGTCACGCGCAGGACGGTGTGGTGGAGGCCGGCATCGCCGGCGTCACCACTGATCATCTCCACGACCTCCGCACCACCTGCGGGGATGTCGTGTATTTGGTCAATCGTGGTTGCCGGGTTGCGGTGCCAGGCATCGGAGAGTACCACCCGGGCCTTGATCGGCTTCGGGTGCGGATTGCGCACCTCCACCCGGATAATGGCGTTGCGTCCGTCCTCATCCCCGGTCATGTCCAGCACGCGCGTGATTGGTGCTGCAGGCAGCCAGCGGACAACCGGCATGCTCGGCTGGTCCAGGTAGCTCACTCCCCCGCCCGACCACTGAGACTGTGCGCCGGGGCGTCGCCAGTTCCGTGCAACCCGGATCCCCCAAGGCGTCGCCAGATCGCGTTCATTGGCCCCGAGAGACTCCAGTGGAAATGCCATCTCGACATGCCACCACCCATCGCTGACACCGCTCCTGAACGACCACTTGGGCAGACGCCATGAAAAATCGGCTGGGTTTCGGGAGTCGTCGGGGTCGTTGGCGTGGTCGTATAGGGCGCCGCGGGCGTTGGAGATGAGGTGATAGAACGCCCGCTCGCCGTCCTCACGCCCGCGTTTGGGGTCGAGGACCAGTTCGAGTGAATCATCGAGGAAGGCGGCCTTGACATCGTTCTTGGGATGAGGCACAGCGCGGGTCAGCACCGAATTGTCCGGCGGGGTCTGGGACCTGACGGCTATGAACAGCTGCTTCCCGTCGCAGCCGAGCCAGAAGACCCCGTTTCGGGGCGTGATCGTTCCACCACGGTGGGCCGCGAATCCCACGATCCGGGCAGCGTCTTGCCACTCCCGTTCATTGATCACACCGTCGCAGGTTGGGGCTGTTCGCATCAGCGGTAGTGCCACGCGGGGGACGTTGTCCGCAGGCACGACCATCTCGCGTGCGGACGCCGCAAAAGGGAAGACAGTCAGAACGCACAGCCGGAACGGAAGCCGGATGTCCTTCAAGATCTTGTGCGATCTGGGAGCACAGCGGTTCGAGGGCCTCTTCAGCGGTAGCGGCGGGGTCATGGTGTTTCGTTCTCCCTCCGACAGATCCATCGCGTTGCCGAACACAATGGGAGGGACAGTACCCTGACTGATGGGACAGGTCAACGGGCACGTGTTGTGGGAACGTAACCTCTCAGTTACGTGAGGCGGCTCGACGGAGTCTCTCCCTCCATCGGACACAGATGGCCAGAGAATCCCTGGAGGGAGAGACTCCGTCGAGCCATCTTGGAGTTCTCCCCCCACGTAACTGAGGCATGTGTGGGAACCGTGGCAATCGACAGTCATCTCGCGACACTCCCTCGGAATGGCGTTAGATTGAGAGGAAGGGAAGATATGGGGAAGGGAGTGGCATGGGAGCAGAGGCAGCTCGTGGGTGAAAAGATACGGCCCCACGGCGCAAGACCGTGGCAGCCCGGGGGCACAGCTCGCGGAGCGCCTTTCAGGTCCGGCCCGGTTTGGCCAGAGGCTGCCAACTGAAAGGTATCACTGCATTGGATTTCGACCGTTACCTCGAGGCGTTTCGCGCTCGTTTCAATCCTATCCTGGCTGCCTTTCTGGAGTCACTCAGAGGGCGTCCGTCCAGAGTTGGCGGGGCGGCTCCCGCGGTCTTCTCTGAGATCGAGCGGTTCACTCTGCAGGGCGGCAAGCGCACTCGCCCCCTCCTCGTCTCCCTTGGGCACGAGGCCTACGGCGGACAGCCTGACGGGGCCATTCTCCGAGCCGCCTGCTCCATTGAGCTGATGCAGACGTTTCTCCTGATCCACGACGACATCATGGACCACGCCGACGATCGTCGCGGAGCGGCTACAGCCCATCGCCAGCTTTCCGTGAGCGCTCCCGTATGGGGTGTCACGAATGCCGAACACCATGGCGTGACACTGGCTATTCTGGCCGGCGATATCGCTGCCGCTTACGGGATGATGGCCATCGGGACGTCCGGCTTTGCGCCGGAACGCAGCGCGCGGGCTCAGCAGCTTTACGCGGAGGTCGTTGCGGATGAGGGGTACGGTCAGGTTCTCGATTCGACGGCCATGGTCAGCAGCGGCTGCACGGCGGAAGACGTCGCGAACACGGCCTACTACAAGACCGCCCGGTACACGACCGAAGGGCCGCTGCATCTTGGAGCCGTCCTGGCTGGAGTGGGCGATGGCGAACTTGACTGCCTCTCGGCGTATGCCCGTCCCCTCGGCTACGCGTTCCAACTGCAGGATGACATTCTGGACCTGACCGGGGATCCGCTCAAGACCAACAAGACCCGGGGAAAGGACATTCTGGAGGGGAAACGTACGCTCCCGATCCTGATGGGGTTGGAGCGGGCTGGCCCTCGTGGCAGAGAACAGATAGAAGCAGCCCTTGGCAAAGCAGAGCCGCCGGACAGGGAGGTCGTGGCCATCGTCGATTTGCTCTCTTCTCTGGGCATCTTTGTCGATGCTGCGAAGCGCGTGGAGAGCTTGGCTGACGAAGCGAAGGCGGCCCTCTCTGCCTGTGCCGTTCCTGAAGAGACGCGCGAGCGCCTTGCGGAGTTCGCGGATTACCTGGTCCGGCGCAATTCGTGATGGGAGCGGCCGTTCTCGACCGTTTGGCCCTGTGGAGAGCGTTCGTCCTCGACCGTTTGGCCCTGTGGAGAGCGTTCGTCCTCGACCGTTTGGCGTGCGCGCTGCAACGGCGGGGGACCGCCGCTCTCCAGGGGGACGTCGTGCTCTCGACAGTGGCGTGCCACACAGCTCATTGACAGGAACTCATGGCAGATCCACCCCCCAATTTGGTTGTAGTTGTCGGCGCCACCGCAGTGGGGAAGACGCGGACGGCCCTCGATATGGCCACTGCCTTCAGGGGGGAGATTGTCAATGGCGACGCGACGGCGATGTATCGTCTGCTGGACGTAGGCTCGGCCAAACCCACCGCGTGCGAGCGAGCTGAGGTCCCCCATCACCTCGTGGACGTGGCCGATCCGGATGAATTGATCGCCGTGTCCGACTACCAGGAGATGGCCTACGCGGCCATTGATGAGATCGCTACCCGTGGCGGGACGCCGTTTCTAGTTGGGGGCTCCGGTCTGTTCATGCGTTCGGTGATGGAAGGGTATTGCTTCCCCCCCACGGCTCCTGACGCAGCCCTCCGGGAGCGCCTGGAGACGGAAGCGGGCGCACGCGGAGGCCAGTGGCTGCACGCGAGACTGTCCGAGATCGACCCCGTCGCGGCGGGTCGGATCCACCCAAACAACATCAGGCGCATGGTTAGGGCACTCGAGGTCTTCGAGGACACCGGCAAACCGATATCGCACTTCTGGGAGACTCGGGAACCGCGCTACACATGTGTCACCGTAGGACTCATGCGTGACCGTGAGGAGCTTTGGGATCGAGTCGATCAGCGGGTAGATGCGATGTTTTTAGCTGGTCTTGCCGACGAGGTGAGAGGCATTCTTGAGCGTGGCTACGCGGCGACATGCCCCGCTCTTCGCGCCATCGGGTACCGCCAGGTTGTTCCCTATGTACGCGGAGAGATCGGTGAGGAGGAAGCGCGGGACGCGGTCAAAAGCGCGACGCGGCGTCTCGCTCGCCAGCAGCTCACCAGTTGGTTCCGGGCTGACGATCCCGGGATCCGGTGGTTCGCGGCCGGTGCAGACGACCTTCGGGAGCAGGTGCATGCGTTCCTGGCAGCGCGGGGCGTCTGATCCGAAGCTCCGTCCTGATCACACCACCAGATCCACGCCCTTTCACGACCCAACGGGCACCACCACCAGGAGATCGGCGAACATGCAGCGCATCAGCACCGAAACCTTGTACTTCGAGACGGGGGCGGGCAACACCGTCACGCATACTGTTCAGCCCGGCGAGCTGTTTGAGGTCCAGACCCAGATTAACCGAGGACCGTGGATTGACCGCCTGCCGGAAGCAGAGCAAACGTACTGGCGCGAGCGATTGCGCGACGGGAACCCGACGAGTGGCTGCATTCGGGTCGAAGGAGTTCGCCCCGGGGATATGCTGAGTGTCGACGTCGGCGAGATCCAGGTCGACCCGATTGCCTACACCAGTTTTGGCGGGAACAATGGGGCCATGCCCGGCTGGCTGGACATCGGCGCCCATGCCAAGGTCGTCGAGGTTCGTGACGGTTTGATTCATTGGAGCGATGAGCTGAAGCTCACAGCCAGACCGATGTTGGGGTTCGTGGGGGTAGCCCCCGAGAAGGAGACGCTCCACAACGGCTGGGGTGGAGAATGGGGGGGGAATCTCGATGCGCCGGAAGTCACGACCGGAGCAGCCCTGCATCTCCGCGTCCACCATGAGGGTGCTTTGCTCCACGTCGGCGATATGCACGCACTGCAAGGCGATGGGGAGATCTGCGGGGCCGGCGGGATTGAGTGCGGAGGCCGCGTCCAGCTCACCTGCCGGATTGCAGGAGCGGCTCCGGAAGCACTGCGCTTCCCTCGCATTGAGACCGACACCCACATCGCTGTTGCCGCCAATGCCGTCCCCGCCGAGGACGCCTTTCGTATTGCCCTGGTCGACCTCCTGAACTGGCTGAAGGAGGACTACGGCATGGCCTACGGTGATGCCTATCTGCTCCTTGGCCAGGTCCTGGAAGCCCGGGTCACTCAGTTCGTGAATCCCTCGTTCACCTACATTGCCAAAGTGGCAAAGAAGTACCTGCCGTAGCGCCGACGTCTGCCGGCATCTGCAGCAGCTGCTGAAAGAGGTCGTCCCATGGACAAGTACATCCTCTGGGCTGTTGTGATTGGGGGGCTCAGTGCGGCGTCTTTGCCGCTCGGGGCGGCCGTGGGGTTGGCGTTTCGCCCGGGCAAACGGCTCACCGGGGTTGCGGCTGCCTTTGGTGCGGGGGCTCTCATTGCCGCTCTCTCCGTTGAGCTCGTGGCACCAACGGTTGCCCACCTGCACGAACCCGGGCACGCTCTCGAGTTCTACCTGCTGCTCCCGGGGCTGGCGATCGGCGGAATCCTCTTCGTTGTGCTGGATCAGATCGTGAATGCCAATGGGGGGTTTCTGCGTAAGTCGGCCACAACGATCGCTTACTTCACCACCCGACGACGGGAACGGAATCATCGTCTGCTGCATGGGCTCGGGAAGATTGCCCTTCTGCGGACGGTTCCGCCTGAACAGGTCCGCGCGCTTGTCGATCTGGTTCAGCCTGTTACGTACGAACCCGGGGAAGTGATTTTTCGAGAAGGTGAGCCGGGACACTGTCTGCTGTTCATCCAGGATGGCGAGGTGGCATTGAGTAAGGGAGAGGGCTATTTCAAATCGTTGAGCGCTGGGGACGTGCTGGGCGAGATCGCGTTGCTCACCGGGGCGCCACGCACGGCCGGCGCAACGGCAACCGAGCGGGTTCGCGCTCTGGTGTTGGGGAAACCCGACTTCGACAAGCTCAGACTGCACTGTAGTGAGCTTGACTCGGTCGCGCGGGAACTGGCTTCCGAACGGCTGGACGAGCTGCGCAGTCACCAGGCATCACTGGTTGAGGAAGAGGACCGGTGGGCGCGCCAAGCCATCAAAGCGCTGCATACAGGCGCGCGTGTCCCGACCGCCGATGAGATACGCCAGATCGGCGAGGAGCATTCGGGGGCGCCGTTGGCCATTTGGCTCGGGATCCTGCTGGACGGTATCCCTGAGAGCTTGGTGATTGGGGCGGGGTTCGCAGGGCTGCTCGCCCAGCGGATCGCGGCGACGGGACAAGCGAGTTTCGCCGGCTCTGTGCCGTATGCGCTGATCGCGGGGCTGTTCTTGTCCAACTTCCCGGAAGCGATGTCGAGCTCGGTGGGGATGCGTGTGCAGGGGCGATCCCCTCCGACCATCCTTCTCATGTGGACGTCACTGATGGTCATCACGGCAGCCGGTGCAGGCTTGGGATATGTGGTGGGGGAATCGCTTCCGGAAGCCGTCGTCGTCTGCGTGGAAGGCGTAGCTGCCGGAGCGATGCTGACGATGATCGCGTCCACGATGATCCCCGAGGCCGTGCACCTGGTTGCGGCTCCGGCAGTCGGTTTCAGTACACTGCTTGGGTTCCTCGCCGCGGTTGCTTTCAAGGTCTTTGAGTGATCTACTCCACGAATCGGAATGAGAACACGTCTGCATCCTTCAGCTCGAAGTGCAGCTTCATGGGGCGTCCAGCCAATTTGCCCACACTGGCGCCGTCGTTCCACGAGACAGGGCGATCGAGCTGATCGCCGTAGATTGGGGCCATGTCATCAAGAGCGTAGCCGGGGATGGCGCTACCATCGGCGTTCTGAAGCTCGATCCGAACCGCGCCCACCGCGGATGTGGAGACATTGATCTTCAGTTCGGATCCGTCGAACGTCAGGGGCTTGGTGACCACTCCTCCGCCTTGCCAACCGGCGTTGATACTGGCGAATCCCCACGGTCTCAGACTCAGACGGCGCAGGCGGTTGTCGGGCCAGCCGTAGTGCTCGCTGACGTACATCGACCATTCTGTTTCGCACAGTGGCAGGATGCCGATTGCCGGGCACGTGTTGCGGTGCGTCCAGTTGCGATCATCGAGGCCTGCACGAACCCAGGCCTCGGGGAAGGGACGATTCCAGTGGACACCATCCCGGCTGGACATCATCACGCCGTCGGTCATTCCGGCCATCCCCGGCGCCCCTGTGCCGGGGTAATCCATCTCACTGATGTCATCGAGTGGTGTGGTACGTTCGGCGACGTAACGCATGGGGAAGGACAGCAGGATGTGTTCCGCGCCTGGCACGGTAACGGTCGCATTGGTGTAGAATTGCTCAACCGGCACGCCTTCATCGTATTGGTGCGGTACCGGTGTCGTCCAGTGAATGAAGTCATCCGATGTACAGCTCTGGATCGCGCGCCCTCGTTCCTTCTCGAAGAAGCGGCTGAACAGACGGTACTTGCCGATGCCGGCGTCCCATAGGGGGACGTTCGCGCTGTCGAATGCGCCGGAGACTTCCAGGGGGGCATCTTGTGCCAGGCGCCAGTGTATTCCGTCGGGCGAGTAGAGAGCATACAGGTTGTTCGTGCCCGTGCCTCCGACGGCTTTGAAGCGTTCGTCGGGTGTACAGGCTGGGTTCGTGTCGCGGAACGCCACCAGGTTGTGTGCCTGAATGCCCTGCCATACGGCGTTGTTACGCCTACCGTCGCCCAGGTCGAGGATGTCGAGTTCGGGGCGTTCGAAACGGATGCCATCCTCGCTGATCGCGACGTTGGAGGTCTGCTGGTGCGAGGAGTCCCCGCCTTTGTTCTCGATCGGGTAGTGACCCCGGTAGTAGAGCAGGTACCTGCCGTCATGTTCAACCAGCACGTTGTAGACACCGCTGCATGCGTTCTCCAGCGGCCCGTCGACCTGGAATACGATCTCTTCCCGTTTGGGAGGGTGCAGTTTCAGGCGGGCATCACCGTCGAAGCCGTCGATCAGGCGTTGGTCTACAAACAACTCCCGGCGAGATGCGATGTCGATTACACTCATGATGCCCTCTCTTGATTCCTGACACGGTCTTCGCATGCCAGCTCTTCTCTCTCACTGGTGTCCGGCCATAGAGAAACACAGATCAGCCATGGGAAATCGCTCTGCAGCGATGGGGAGATGATACCGCGGCAAGGCTGAGCGTGCAACAGTCCCTGGCGGGATCACGCAACTCCGGAAGCCTACGTTGCTCACTACGAACGCGTTTCAGTGCCAGCACAGGGGCGTTCGTAGTCAGGCACTTAGCACAGCGGCGTGCCGTTCCCCTCTTTCCTCCTGACGGTCTTCAAGCGCAGGGCAGGGCACCCGGCAGGAGAGGAAGTAGATTAGCGCGCGTCCTGGTCGTGTTCCGGATGCGGCAATCGACGACTTGTCACAGGAGATCTCCACCATGCTTTGCCACTGTATGCGTCGTTCCATCGGCGCACTGCTTGCCTCTTCTTTTCTCACATCTCTCGTTTGTTGTGCAGAGATGCCGAAGCTGCTTCAGGACGCGGGGATCCGGCAGGGCGTCTGTCTGCATTTGGCGTGTGTGGGCGGCGATGGCGCGGGGCTGACGGCAGAGATCGCGGGCACCAGTGATCTTCTGGTGCACGGACTCGCTTTAGATGTTGAGGCATGTCGCGACGTGCGCGACGTGATTACAGCGCGGGGCTTGCAGGGCAAAGCAATGGTCGAGCTGCTTCGAGGTGGTGTCCTGCCTTACGTCTCCGGGCTGGCTGACCTGGTAGTGGTCGGGGACGCCGCCGCGCTTGTGAAACGAGGCGTGGACAAGGTTGAGATTGCCCGCGTCTTGGCATTGGGCGGGGTAATCATGACGAAGACGAGTGAGGGATGGCGTCGTGAGACGAAGGCGCGCCCACAGGATGCCCAAGCCTGGACACACCCGTTCCGGGGCCCGGACGGCAATCGCGTCGTGCCGGATGCCGTCTCCTGGCCGGTTGGGTTGCGTTGGCAGGACGGGCTCCCGATCAACATCGGGCACTGGGCCTCTACCCGGTCGTGGGTTGCGGCCGAGGGGCGAGTCTTCAGCATTACCATGACCGAAGCGGCCAATATCCGGACCGGTCCCGGCCAGGCAATTGACAAGAAACAGTGGCTGGTCGCCCGGAATGCGGCGAACGGATTGCCGTTGTGGAAGATCCCGTTGGGAACCAGTGACCCCAAATCTGATCTGACTCCGCTGAACACGCTCCCGCTGGCGACGAACGGGAAACTTGTCCTTGCCCGAAAGGAGAACAGCCTGGTCGCGGTTGATGCAGCTTCGGGGGAAATCGTGCGGACGTTCCCTGTCGCACACCCGCCTGCACGGTTACTCCTGATTGACCGGACGGTTGTCGTGGTCGGATGGGAGACGCTGGGACGCGTGAAGATGTGGGACTCTGCCGCCAACGCGGGCAGCAGCTTGTGGGACGTGCGTGTGCCCAAGACGGGGGTGGGGATGGTGGAGGCGTTTGATGTCGATTCCGGCAAATGTCTGTGGCAGGACCCCGTTCCAGCGCAGACGATTCTGGCATCCGGAGGGGCTGCTGTGTATCTCGTTCAGGGCCTCTCACCCGTCACGGAGCAGGTTGTCGTCGCCCGTGATGTGGCGACCGGGAAGGAGAGGTGGCGGACGCCGCATTCTCAGCTTGGGGAAGGCGCGAATTTCTTCCTGGCCGGCGTCGGCAGTGGCGTTGCAGTGCTTGCGCGACACAAACCAGGGACGGTGAATTTCAGGACGCGCTGTCGTGAAGCGGTCGTTCTGTCTCTGAAGGACGGCGCGAAGCTGTGGGAGTCCGAGGCAGACGGCGATGCGCACGTATTGTTTGTTGAGGATGAACTCTGGTACGGCTCGACGCGTTATCGGCCCGCCACGGGTGAGGCTTTGGGCAAGAGCCCCTTCAGAGTGGACCGTGGCATGTGTCTTCCGCCGGTTCTTCTTGGGAGCGTGGGTGGGTCGCCTCGCGGCGGCAGGTGGACGGACGTCGGGACGCGCCAGGCGCTCACATCCGGAGGCGTCCGCGCGGCCTGCATTCAGGGCGTCGCGGTTGCCGATCGTCGCATCTATATCGCCCAAAACTGGTGCCGCTGTGCCCCGGCGCAGGTGCCGGGGTTCCTGGCCCTGGGGGCGGAAACGCCACCCTTGGCCGCGGAGTTCGCCGCTGTCAGGCCGGTCGAACGGTCGAAGGTCACCCGCCCGAGCACTGACCGGGCGGGGCCTGCTGCCTGGCCCACATTCCGCGGCAACCCTGCACGTTCGGGAGCCATTGGTGGGACCTTGGGAACTGCGCTGGACGTGCGCTGGACTCAGCCCGTTTCCCCTGCAGTTCGGCATGCCATTGGGCGCGTCTGGACTGATGCACTGCAACCGCGCCTGAGTGCCCCAGTTGCCGATGCGACCACGGTTTACGTCGCGGCTTGCAGCCAGGGGGAGGTCATTGCCATCGATCTTGCGAGTGGCCGGGAAAAGTGGCGAGCCCAGACCGGGGCTCGGGTGGATGCGCCGCCTACTCTTCACTTGGGACTGTGCCTCGTGGGCAGCCACGATGGGTGGCTGTACGCGCTCCGTTCAGACGATGGTGAGGAAGTTTGGCGCACGCGCATTGCCCCACAGGAACGACGAATTGTCGCGTTTGGGCAAGTCGAGTCGTCATGGCCGGTTGTTGGAGCGCCCTTGGTCGTGGATGGCGTCGGCTACGCGATTGCCGGCCGGTCCACCGAAATGGATGGGGGCTGCGCGTTGGTTGCGTTTGATCCGCGGTCGGGGGAGACGCGCTGGGCGGCAAGGGTGACCGGGGTTGGGCGTCGCGCTGATGTACTCGCCTGGCGTCGAGGCAGGATCGCGATGCAATACGCCGAGTTTGACCCGCAGAACGGGAAGCGGATGAAGGAAGATCCAGCTGAAAAGTGGCGCAGAAAGGGGAACCTGGATGGCATAATCGAGGCCAGCTGGACTCGAGTGGGGACACGCCGCTCAGGCAACCTCGCGGCTGGGAATGTCGCCGGCGATGTCCTCGTCTGGGATGACGGCTCTTGGTTCGGCTTCACGAGCAAGAAGCAGTGTTACGGGTGCTTCGCGATCGAGCGCGAAGCCGCGCTTGCTGCCAACCCAAAGACCCCGCAGACGGCCACGTACCGCTGGCAATGGAAGACGCCCCGTGAGCGTCAGGTTGAGGGACTCGTGTTGACTGCGGAGTCTCTCGTAGCGGCGGGTCGAATCAAGGACACGGATGCGGCGAAGGTGCGGGGCTTCCTGGCCCTGTTGAGTCGTGAGACCGGCGTCGTTCAGGCGGAGTTGGGCCTCCCCAGTCCACCCGTTCTGCACGGCGTCTGCGTGGTCTCGGGCAAGACCATCGTCTGCCTTGAAAACGGCAGTGTGGTCTGTCTCGGCGCGCCGTAGATGCAAAGGGGACAGTCTCCCAGGTGTGTGTCCTCGTTGGGGCGTTACCCCTCGTGTGGCTGGCGTGTCTCGTGCCGTGGACTACGTTTGTTTGCTTGCTTTGGGAATGCCGGGACATCAAAGACCAGGAGAAAGTGCTGTGTTAAGGCGTATCTCGATTCTGAACGGCGTGGTGTCTGTGCTGGCGCTCTCATTCGTGGCTTCCGCGGCGGATGTGTTTGTGTCACCTGCAGGCGATGACGGTCATTTGGGCACACTGGCGAGGCCTTTCCGGACGATTCAACGGGGTGTTTCGTCCCTGCAGCCGGGAGACACCTGCTTCGTGAGAGGCGGGCGTTACCGCGAGCCCGTGATTCTCGACAGGAGTGGCCTGCCTGGCAAACCCCTGCGTATCAGTGCCTACCCGGGAGAAACGGTTGTTCTCGACGGCACCGTACCGGTCACCGGGACGCTTCACCGAGGAGAGGGTGGCGTTCTGACCACGACGACTGACCTCTCCTTCGAGCAGCTCTTTACGGGCGAGACCATGCTCATGGAAGCACGCTGGCCCAATTGCGCCATGGATCAGATCTTCACCCGTGACGGGTGGGCTACGGCCGGGCCAAAGAGCGAGTACAAGCTCCTGCGTGATCCTGAACTGGCTGAAACCGGGATCGACTGGAACGGGGCAACTGCCATCCTCAATGTCGCCCACCAGTTCTGGTCCTGGAGCCGGACTGTGGGAGGTTACACGCCCGGCAGCGATACGCTTCCCTACCACATCACCATGAACGAATACCACACCAAGGGTCGCAACTGGTGGCACGACGACTTTTACTACCTGATGGGCAAACGGGATGCCCTGGACGCGCCCGGGGAGTGGCACCTCGCATCCGACGGGACACTGAGCGTCATCGCTCCGGCGGGGATGGCGTCTGACGGCCTGAATCTGCGAGCCAAACAGCGTGACTATGGTCTCCAGGGCAGCGGCCTGAAGCATGTCCAGATCTCCGGGTTCCGCTTCTTCGGATGTTCATTCCGGCTACTTGACTGTGAAGACTGTGTGGTCGAGTACTGCAACCTGCTGTATCCATCTTACGCTCGGGGCGTGCCGAACGCGGAGGAGAAGGGCAAGCGTAAGCCTTGTCCGGGAACGACAGTCAGGGGCAAACGGAACACGGTTCGATCCTGCTCGTTCGAGTACTGTCCGAACTTCGGGGTGATCCTGCAGGGAGAGAAGAACGTCATTGAGAACTGCCTCGTTCGCGATGTGAACTGGGCCGGGACGCTCCATTACACCGCGGTGGCTCTACGTGGCATCAAGGGAGTGGAGCAACCCGCCAACGTGGCGCGACACAACACGCTCTACAATGTCGGCAACACGATTCTCGGGTGCAGCGGCCCGTTCAGCGTGGTGGAGTACAACCATGTGCACCACGGCGGACTTATCAGTGCGGACGTATCCCTGATCTACACGTCAATGCCGTCGGCCAACGGCATTGAGTTCCGCTACAATTGGGTGCACGACTCTCTCTCCCCGAACCATTCCCTCGGGATCCGGGGCGATGACAAGACGCGGGGCATGCGGGTCCACCACAATGTCATCTGGAACGTGGCCAAGAATGGGATCGTGGCAAAAGGCGGGAAGAACCGCGTCTACAACAACACGGGCTTCGCGAACGGCGCTTCGGACATTTACTTCAACAGCGGCCCCGAGCGGGACAAGTGGTGGCAGCAGCACGTCAAAGCCTACGAGAACCAAAATGAGGACAGCCTGCTCATCAACAACTGCGCACCGGCGATCGTCTCCACCGGGCGGCCGTCGCAACCGCCACTGCCCGGGGACAATTCGAACAACTTCAGCAAGGGGGGGCCGAAGTTGGTGGACCCGGCAGGCTTTGACTTTCGTCCACGGGGAGATTCGCCGTTGGTCGATGCCGGCCGGGCGGTGGAGGGCATTACCGCACCGTTTGAGGGCAAGGCACCCGACATCGGAGCCTACGAGCACGGAGGCGACCACTGGCTGCCCGGACATCGCAACGGCGTCTGTTTGAGTCGTTCGGACGTAGGCCTCCAGATCCGTCTGCTCCTGCCCGTTCTGGAGGAGATCAAGGTCCGGGCTGAGGCTGTAGGGACCAAGCCGACGGCATTGAGTTTCACACCCGGGAACTGGCACGTGCCCCGAGCCCTGTCTCGTGCGATCTCCGCAGGGACGACAGCGACGTTCACGACGGCCGAGTGGGGTGCGGCTTCGGTGTCGGATCTGACTGCTGTCTCCGGGGCTGCTGCGTCCCGGGCACTGTTCGCGCGACCTGATCTCGCTTCGGCCAGACACGCTGATTCCCGGCCGAAGTTCGACTACGAGCACAGTTACACGGCCGATCCGGCGGCGTTGCCTTCATTCCGGGCTTACTACACGTCAACGGCGCCGACAATCGACGGGGACATTGCCGAGGGGGAGTGGCCGGGATGGGAGGCCACTCGCTCGGTCCCGATGGCGCCTCTTACTAAGATCGAGGAAGGTCTTCCGCTGGGGGGAGAGGGCTTGATCCTCTTCGACGGCGCGCATTTGCTCTTCGGTGTCCGTGTCAGCGCCGGTGGCGACGCGCCTCGTGCGGAAGGCGGACTGTGGGGGCCGCAGGGAACGGGTGGCGTGGAATTCGATTTTGCCCCGTTTTCACGGCGCCGGGTCGGCAAGGCGTTTGTGTTGCACGGCTATCCTTCAGGGAAGCTCGAGAGTGTGACTGACGGCGGGGTCGATGCGGTGTCCGCAGGACGTTTTTCCAAGGCGGCAGACTATGCGGCACAGATCCATGACGACGGTTCGTGGACTTGCGAACTCCGCATCCCGGTCGATGCGTTCGGCGTGGATGTCAGCGACATCAAGCACTTGCGCTTCAACCTTGGGCTCCGCAAGAACGGCGCCCCCAATGGTCCGTGGTTTGCCGCAGTCAGAACCGGTGGCACGAATTATGATCTGGATGGCGGGGCGGCGCTGCACTTCGCAAAGAGCGTCCCGATGGCGTCTCCGAACCTACTCACAGGAGGAGATTTCGAGGCTGAGGACAGCACCCCTTGGCGCATGTCGACTAACGCCCGAGAGCCCGTGCCTGAAGGCACATTCCAGCGCGTTCAGCAGGGACGGCGCGGAGACTGGTGCATGCAGATTCAGGCTGATGATGCAGAGACGATGAAGAAGCGCGTCTTCAAGTGGACACATCCGATCGCTGATGTTGTTCAGGCTCCGGGCAAGTACGCTTTGTCCTACGAGGTCCGGGTGGTCGGCAAGAAGCTCTCCGCGAAGGACACGATGGGCAGCTTCAACAGCTACGTGCATGTGCAGCGCAACGGCAAATCCGGTGGGAACGTCGGGCAGCGACCGTCGATGATAACCAGTAGCGGCGACCGCTGGCTACGGCGGGAATTCGTGATCGACATCCCGCCCGGTGGTTCGCCAACAATGGTGTCTCTGCAACTCCACCGTGCGACCGGGACAGTACTCATCGACAACGTCTGTCTCGTGCGCTGTAAGGAATAGTCAGCGGGGCGGGACCTCCCTGGCCTTTCTGGAGGGCGATGTCCTCAGCGGCCGGCACCAGGAAATCCCCGACAGTCACTGCATGGCATAGGAGAGAATCATGGCTGAAATACATGCTGAGTTTGAGGATTCATCCCGTTCGTATGTCTTTGTCACAGGTATCCTGATATGTCTCGTGACGTTCATCGGCATCCTCTTCATCCCAATCTGGATTCTCGGTCTGGGGCAATGGTATTCGGCAGAATCGCTGAGGAGGAAGGTCTGCATATTGACCGACAAGGCTTTGCGGATCAAGAAAGGGATATTCTTCCAGACCGACAAGAACATTCCGTTGGAGAAAATCACTGACATCACCATCGCTCAAGGCCCGCTCTTGCGTTACTTCGGCTTGTTCCTCCTGAAGATCGAGACCGCCGGACAGAGCGCCCCGGGGCAAGCCAATGAGGGCCTCCTGCTCGGGATAAAGAACGCGAGGGAGTTCCGGAATCAGGTGCTTGCATACAGAGATAAGACTTCCTTGACCCAACCGGAGGAATCCCCAGCTCCAGCACCTGGAAACCAACTTGATGTCTTGCAGGAGATACTGGGGACACTGAAGCGCATTGAGGAGCACGTCGCCACGACGTCTCGATGATCAACCGGGCCACAACCACGCCCCACAGGCGTCCCGGGCCGTATTTGTACGGCGGGCGGCCCTCCGACCGCCACTCCCAGATGCCGCCCGGGGGGCCGTGCGGCGTACTAGCGGAATGATGCCGGCCGGGGGGGCGTGCGGCGTACTAGCGGAATGATGCCGCCCGGAGACCGGGCGGCGCACATCCGGAGCCGATGACAACCGGACCATGCTCAGATCGGAGCAGGTGCAGACGAGAAGTGGGTGGATTGTATGACAAGGTCGAGAGCACTGGCGTTGGGTATCTGGTCGGTCGCGGTGTACCTCGTCTCTGCCCCAGGCATCCGTGCCCAGGGTGTCGAGACGTGGTCGATCGGGAACAGCCTGATCCGGCGCGAGGTGACGCTGGCCGGTGACGCGGTTCGTCCCAGGGCGCTGGCCAATCCCCTGACGCGTGTCACCGTGCCTGTGGCCGGTGAGGAGTTCATCCTGTACCTGACGGATGATGCTGTGGTCCCGGCCAGCGAGTTCCGACTCGTGGCCAAGTCGGTCCGACGTGATGGCAAAACGCAGCATTTTAGCCTCCGCCTGGCCCATCCTCATCGTCCCATTGATGCTGAATTGCTTTACACCGTGAGCGACGACGATTGGTTCATGCGCAAGACGGTCACCTTGCGGGCCCGGGGCAAGCCCTTCCTTCTACGCGACGTCGACGTGGACAGCTTGACGGTCGCTGATGTCACCACTGATCTCGGGGGCCGTGGGCAGCCGGTCTATCTCGCTGACAGCTTCTTCCTGGGACTCGAGTATCCCGCTGGGTTCAATCTGATCGAGGGTGGATGTGTTTCACTGCGGCATCACCCTGGGAAGCAGGTCACGCCAGCAGGCTGGATCAGCAAGTCCGCGGTCCTCGGCACGGGGGAGAGTGGGCAGGCAGCCGGTACGTTCACGCGCTATGTGGAGCGGATTCGCATCCCGTCCCGGTCGTACCTGCTCTACAACAGTTGGTATGACCTGCGCAAGAAAGAGATGACGATCGAGCGGCTGACCGAGACCTACGAGGCGATCCGTCAGGGGTTGGCGCCCTACGGAGTCAAACTCGCCACGTTCGTCCCGGACGATGGCTGGCAGAACCCGCAATCGATCTGGGAGGCCGATCTCAGCTTCCTGCCCCAAGGGTATACCCCGTTAGCCGATGCGGTCGAGGAGGGCGGTACACGCCTGGGCCTGTGGATGCCGTTCATGGGGACCAATCTCGACATCGCCTGGGGTAAGGAGCACGGTTACGAAGTCGCAACTGGCGAGAGGTACTACTGCCTGACCGGGCCCAAGTACAACAAACGTCTGCGGGAGGTCGTGAAGCGGCACATGCGCGACTGGCGAGTCGGTTACTTCAAGCACGATTTCAACATGTTCAACTGTCGGGAGCCGGGGCACGGACACTTGCCGGAAGCGCGCTACGGCTTCGAGTCCAACGTCGATGCCGAGATCGAGATGCTGCGGTACGAACAGAGCCTGTTGCCGGACGTGTATCTGAACGTGACCTCGTGCATGTGGCTGAGCCCGTGGTGGCTGCCCTACGCCGACGCGATCTGGATGGGGTGTTCCGACTTTGGCCGCATCAAGACCGTCCCGGCGACTGAGCCGCGCGATTGGGCCATCACGTACCGTGATCATCATCTGTGGCGCCGCTTTCGCAAGGAGCGTGCGCAGTTCCCTATGTCCGCGGTCATGACACACGGGGTTATCTACGGACGACGCCTCATGCTCGGCGGGAAGAACGAGCCGCTGGATACATGGTCCGACAATGTGGCGTGGTTCTTCCTGCGCGGGATGCAGATGAAGGAGCTCTATATCACGCCATCGCTTTTGAACGACGTGCAGTGGGACATTCTCGGCCGAGCCTGCCGTTGGGCCGAGGATCATACGGAAACTCTGCGGACCGCGCAGCTCATCCTGGGTGACCCGGGAGCCGGGGAGGTCTATGGCTTCTCCTCGAGGGCCCGGGGCCTGGCGTTCTTCGGCTTCCGGAATCCCAGTCTGGAGCCGCAGGTTGCGGAGATCGCAGCCCGGGAACTGATCGGCCAAGGGGGAGCGACGGTAGGCCAGATCTACCCGTTTCGGGCTAAGATCGGCACGCTCACGTCTGGAACCGTCTTCCGGCAGGCCCTTGGGCCAAATGAGATCCGCATCTACAGAGCCGATCTGGCGCCCAACGTGTCTGAGACGGCTCTGAAGGCGGCCGTGGTGGGGCCCAATCCAGTACCCGTTTCGGTCACGGAAATCACCGCCTCCGGCGAACCGTTCGGGCTTGCCGCAAGGGTGGACATCACGCGTGACGACGTGACGTCCCTTCGCCTTGTTGTCGTGCTGGAAAGGGCGTTCGATGTTGATGTCCGGAAAGCGTTTCGGGTTGAGTGTGACGGCACACCTGTCAAGAGCATGGTCACGAAACTCGACGGACTTCAGATCCTGGAGGCGACGCTTCCCCGTCGCCCACTGGAACTCCGCCTGACCGCACTCCCGACTGCTCTCGACGTCCCCTTCCAGCCGTCTCTTGGTCTGCGCACGTGGCTCATTGCTGATTGGAGCGGAACGCCGGGACCAGCTCCGGACGCCGTTGTTGAGTTGGCTTGTCCCTACGCGGCCCGGCGTCGTGGCGCCGTTCCCCTGGGCGAGCCAGCCGAGGTGGATGCGAGCCCTCGCCGTGGACGAGAACTTGGTGAGACCGATCTGCGCACGGTGCGCGCTGGCAAGCTCCATCTCTTCGTGTTTGGCTCCAACGGCGACAAGTACGCCGGCAAGGCCATCACTCTCAATGGCGAACGGATTGGCGATGTGCCGACCAATCCGAGGCCACTCGACCGTTGGAAGCGTTGTGTTGTTGATATCCCGCAGGACAAGCTGGCGAGTCTGCGTCTCCGCAACCAGGTCCGTTTTGGCAACAGCTCAGGGGACAGCTACAAGTTGCGGGACGTTGCTCTGGCGGTGCAGTTGGCCGACGGGGCGTGGGTGGAGACGCCGTTCGCCGAGGGGATCCACTGCAGTACCCTCGGCTGGCTCCATGCCGAAGGTAAGCCCTTCAAAAACGACCAATCGCAGCCCATTGCCGTTCAGTTCCAGGAGAAGTGAGTCCAGTGTGCCGTCTCTGAAGTAATGGTGCACGAACGTCGGCCATTCTGGTCGCTTCAGGTGCATCTCCGGGCGTAAGTCGATGCTGAGCCATCGTCGTC
>Ga0209045_1001067_pt1 | contig 27121 bp, 18 predicted proteins | sample SaaInlLV_10m_DNA_4_FD_184664 | JGI IMG/M metagenome (GOLD analysis project Ga0209045, IMG submission 184664) | Marine microbial communities from expanding oxygen minimum zones in the Saanich Inlet - Saanich Inlet SI072_LV_200m_DNA (SPAdes) (version 2) | ecosystem: Environmental > Aquatic >...
AAAGCTGGAAAAAGCAGAGATCGCACGCAACTATAGTGCGCCAGACGAGCGTGGTATCGACAAGGAGAAGTTCCTATGACCACGCGGCAAGCAGGTTACGGAATCCAACCGAATTCTGCGCTCGAAGATTCTGACCCCGGTGTCGTTCGGTGGCGCCGTCCTGAGTGGTTCTGAGGTGGATTCGGGCGGCGGTGCTCCTCCACCTAGTGCTGGGAGCCCCGGTTCAGGTTCCGCAACGACCGATCACCTGGACTTTGCCCCGCTCTCCAAAGAGCTGAAGCAGTCGCGGCCCTGGACGGCGTCGTCCGGGGGTGTCAAGAAGCTGTCTAGACCCGCCAAGCCGGAGGCCGGAAAGGCGGCCGATGACATGCGGGCAAAGCCTTCACGGCGAACGGTCAAGCTGGTCATGAAGCGGGCTCCCGAGCGGAAGCCGATTGTCCTCAAAGAGGTCATCAGGAAGGCGACAGACACCGTGGCGTGCCTGGATGATCAGCTGGTCGCAGTCGATGCTGCTCCGACGGCTGACGAGTTGGCTGCGTTGCAAGGAGAGCTCTGTCTGATTTGGCGCGGGAATGTGGTTGTTGTGAATGCCGAGAAGCCCATGCTGAAGTTTGGGCGACAGGAGGACAACGACTTGGTTCTCGGGCACGAAACGGCATCACGTCTCCACGGGTATATCGAGTTTCGTGCCGGGCAGTTCCACATCGTGGATCACAGCTGGAATGGCAGCTTTGTCTACGATGAGGAAGGGAAAGAGAACTTCATAAAGAACGATGAACTTGCTCTTGGTCAGACTGGAGCGTTGTGCCCCGGATGTCCAGAGGAAGGTGCTGATTGCGAGTCGATTCTGTTCTGGCGAAACAAACAGGAGAACTGAAGCGACCAAGAAGACCGTTCTGTTTGGCCCTCCGTGTCTCGGAAACCAGGTTCCGATGACGCGGGGGGCCTCCCTTTTCCAGGAGGAGGTGTTGGTCGTCCGGCTGTTCGCCAGTGATCGCGATGGTACGGCCTCTGTCACACGGCCACGTCCCCCGCAACGCTTCCGCGTGTGGTGTCCTCAGTCATCACGGAGGGGCTGAATGCCTCTGAATGCCCGGAAGCCTGACTGCAGTGCTTTTGACTTAAAGGAAAAGCACGGTCATCGGGGCCGCTGATCTTCCGGGAGCGTTCCTGAGGGTGAGATGTGCTGAAGGACCGATGGCCCTGGCCATCTTCTCGGTGGAGAGTCGAGCTCAACAGTATCGGGACCACCTGTTGCCGCACCGGACACCTTACTTCCGGAGGGCTGGGACACCAGGATGCCTTGTTCCCACTTGACAGGTAGTCTCGGTGAGTCGCAGTTCACAGGGGGCTATGTGCTGTGCCTCTTCGCCTCGGTATGCGGGACCAGCAGAAGATGCATTGGGGCAGACAAGGCGCGTGACGGAAGATACGCAATTGGCAGGGCTGCGAACAATTCTGTTCACAGATGTGTTGGGAAGTGAGGGGGGAAGGGGTAGATCAGGAGGCAGAATCGCAGGCCAGTTCATCGGCCAGAACGGCGGCTTCAAGCATGAGCTGGTCCGTTGGGAGGGTCAGCGTCTCGAGGCCTTCGGAATCATCAACATAGAAGCGTGCCTGGCCGTCGTCGATCCGCAGCAGAAGGGCGAGGGCTTCCAGGCCCTGTTGCCCGTCGAACTCAGCGTGGACGACTCGGTGCTTGTCAATGAACACGCGGCCGGCCGTCGTGCAGTCCTTGGCCTCAACGTCGAGTCTGCCGGCGTGTCCCGTGAACGTGAGGTACTGCAGGACATTGCTGAGTTCGCCATGCCCGACGTGGGCAAAATAAGCGGCCTCGGCAGGAGTCGGGGAAGGAGTGGCGAGATCGGGCAGGATGGGGCTGGGGGGCATCGAGTCAACTGATGTTGACTCGGTCACTTCGGGTACATCATCTTGTACGATGATGACCTGGTCAACCGGTGTCTCCCAGTACGCAGTGCCGTGCTCCACAACGGCGGTTTCCCTTCCTACAGAAATGAGTCGGACGCGTGCCCAGCGGAGCTGACTGACCTTGGATCGGGCGATCACAACGTCATTGCCGATATGTTGTCTCAGGTGCTCCGCATGGAGCTTTGACAAGGACTGGACGCTTCCGTTGGCTTTGCCGGTCGCCGCCCGGAGTCCGCCGGCAGCCGCAAGGCAGTTGAAGGCGCACTCGGCCAGTTCCCCGCCGGCCGCTTCGAGTTGCCCGGCAACGTCTTCGACGGTTCGTTGGTCCGGGAGCTCGTCGCTGACGATCTGCTCGCGAAGCCCGCCGAGCAGCTTTACCACGCTTGCGGCCATGGCCGGGACGGCATGCTTCGGGAGCTGCTTTCCACGGTTCCACAGCAACGTGTGGTCGTTGATCTCTGTAGGTTGTGTTTCCATGGCTCGTCTCGTTCTGTGTTGAGGAGGCGATCCTGTTCTGTCGAGGTAATCGTTGGCCCCATCTAGCAAGAGCCATGCCAACGTTCTGCAGTGGCGATGAGCCGGCTGAATGGCACTGGCGGATTTGGTTTGTTTTGGAGAGGGGGAGTGTATAGTGGCCAACGAGTTGCGTCAAGGTGTCCATGGCACCGAGCGTGTTTTCCCGCGTGGATGATCAGCAGCACTGATGAAGGGCGCGCGAAGTGAAGTACGAAGAAATGTGTCCTGCGGAGATCAATACGGTTCTGCGGGACTGCCCGTTGGCGTATTTGGTTTGGGGTTCTCACGAGTGGCATGGCGTTCAGAATCCAGTTGGGCTTGATACGCTGAAGGCGTACCACATGACTCTGGCGCTTTGCGCCCGGACCGGCGGAATCGTGCTTCCGCCCGTTTACTGTGGTTACCAGACCATGAAGCCCTGGGCGCGCTTCAGGCACACGTTTGAGTTCTCCCGCGAACTGGTCACTCAGTTTGTATACGAGCATCTCGAGAACCTCTACGATGAGGGGTTCAAGGCGATCGTCGTAGTGATGGGGCACTATGGGGGGAAGCATGTTGAAGCGGTGAAGGAGGGCGTGGCTCGTTTCACTGAGAAGCATCGATACCCGCGGGTGTTGGCCATCACAGACTACGAGCCGGCATCGTGGATCGACGTACGCGGCGGCGACCACGGGGGAAAGAATGAAACGTCCCTGATGATGTATTTTCGGCCGGATCTGGTGGATCTTTCGCGCTTGCCGGATGAGCCGTTCACGGTTGACGGCCAGGGCTGCAGTCCGGACGCTCCCGAGGCTTCCTCCGAGCATGGAGCTATGCTGGCCGAAGCATTCGTTGAGCAGGCTGCTCCCAAGGTTAGCGACCTGCTTTCAGAAGCGGTTTCCGGTTGGCCCGCGAGTGTGGCCGACGGCAATTGATGTTTGGGAAGATGATGGGATGCCCGGGCTGGGCGATGGCGTCGGCCCATGATGCGATGGTTTGTCAGGCGTGCGGCTGACGGAACAAGAAAGTGACACGAATGAGATCAGCGTTGATGGTTTGGGGCGGCTGGGATGGGCATGAGCCCAAGCAGTGCGTGGACATTTTCCATCCCTTCCTCGAGGCCGAGGGGTTTGAGGTCGAGGTCGCCGACACGCTCGACGTGTACCTTGACGAGGAGAAGATGTCGGGACTCAGTCTGGTCGTACCGTGCTGGACGATGGGCCAGATCTCGCGCGAGCAGGCGAACGGCTTGATGAATGCGGTGAAGAGCGGTGTAGGTATCGCGGGCTGGCATGGAGGAATGGGGGACTCGTTCCGGGACAACGTAGGCTACCAGTTCATGGTTGGCGGACAGTGGGTGAGTCATCCGGGTGGAATCGTTGAGTATGATGTCAACATCATCAATCACGATGATCCGATCACTGCCGGCCTCTCGGATTTCAAGATGAAATCTGAGCAATACTATCTGCATGTTGATCCGAGCAACGAGGTCCTGGTGACCACCACGTTCACTGGAGACCATGGCGGGATCGGTTGGATCAAAGGGTGTGTCATGCCTGCCGCATGGAAGCGCATGTATGGCGAAGGACGTGTCTTCTACTCGTCGCTTGGGCACGTGGCTAAAGACTTTGATGTCGAGGAAGCGCGCACGATTGTCGGGCGTGGCATGTTGTGGGCGGCTCGCTAACGCCAATCGCCCTCTGTTTGCTCTCCTGTCGACCCGGATCGCCTGCGCGACCGGGCCGGCATCGTTTCTGAACCCGAACTTCCCTGCAGTGTACGTAGAGCCGGGCTGGCTAGTGGCGTCGGGCGGGAGTTTCGAGCCCCCTGCGGGTGGAGTCTTGGATGGGCAGTTGTTCCGGGGGGGGCAAGTGCATACTGAAGTATGTGCTTGGGCCCCCGGAATGGCTGGCCGCCGAGAATCCCTCGCCCGAAGGGTTGTTTGTCTTGCGGTAGCTGACATAGTCCGTCACACCATGTCGGTTGAGAGAGAATCCCGGCCCTGCGGGCTCACCATTCCGCGGCGACCAGGCTTCCCAGACAGCTTGGCACGTACTTCAGTACGCACCATGCTGTCCGGAGAACCTGATCATCCACGGCATGGCAACAGGGGGGGCCGAAACTCCCGCCCGACGCCACTAGGCGCTCGGCGGGACGCGGACCGACACGACCTGAGGCTGCATAGAGGCGGAAGTCCCGGCTGGGACGACCGCCAGGATGCTGAAGACGATTGACGATGGCATCTCCCAAGACACGTCTACGAGCAGATTTCCCGGAGCGACTGTTCCCGTGGTTGCTGGTGGCCGCGTGTCTTGTGGTTTTCTCAGCATCGCTCGCCTACCCGTTCCTTGAGGGAATGGACGACAATGTGTACGTCACCCGCAACGTCGGTCGGCTCGGCTGGACGGCGGGTAATGTCAGGTATTGGTTCACCCACTCCTGTGTTGGCTGCTACTTGCCGTTGACTATGCTCAGCTACATGGTTGACCACGCGATCTGGGGGCTCAATTCGTTTGGGTACCATCTGCAGAATCTTGTCTGGCACGTGGTTGCGGTGCTTGGCGTGTACGCGTGTTTCCTTGCATTTGGCATGCCTCGGCGTGTCGCGTTTTCAGTCTGCCTTCTCTTCGCCGTCCATCCCCAGCGGGTTGAGTCTGTGGTCTGGATCTCCGAACGGAAAGATGTGCTCTGTGCGGCCTGTTACTGGTGGAGCCTTCACGCGTATGTACGGGCCCGGGACGAAGGGAGATGTCCTGTCTGGGCATTCGTGCTGTTCGCACTGGCGTTGTTTGCCAAATCGATGGCCATCAGTCTGCCGATCGTCCTTGTGTTTGCGGAGATTCATCGAAGCGGGCGTCTGTCTGTCCGAGAGCTGCTCAAACGACTATGGCCGTTTTTTGCGCTGGCGGTCGGGATCGTCCCGATTACCGTCCTTTCCCAGAGCATTCCCGGGGACCAGACCACTTTTGGTCGCCAGCTACTTGTGGCCGCCTATAACGTCCTGTGGTATGCGGGCAAGACCCTGTGCCCGACGCCGCTATCGCCCATCTACCCCAAGGTATCATTGTCTTCTGGTGTCGTTGGGGCGATGGCGGTAACCTACGCGGTTTTGGCTGCCGGGGTCTTGTTCGCCCGACGCCGCTGGCCACGATGTGTGGCTTATGTTGTGTGCCCGTTGGCGCTTGCGTACCTCGCATCTGCGGCCCCCATTCTTGGTTTTGTGCCCCTGGGATACATTGATCACGCAGACCGGTACAGCTACATCCCCAGCGTGTTTCTCTGGGCCGGCGCAGCTGGCCTGATCGTCCGGTGGTTGCGTCTGCCGAGCAAACCGATGCCAGCCGTCCGGCTCTGGGGACGTGTTGGGCTGGCTACCGTCGCTGTTCTTTTCGCGTGGTTGTCCATCCTGCATGCGATGGCCTGGCGGGATATTGGGGCGCTCCATCAAATGGCGGCTCTGCATGCGCCGCCCAACCACTTTGCGTTGGGCACGCTCGGGGATGTGCAGGCAGCGCGTGGTGATTGGCGCGGCGTGTCTGAGACGGCCGAGCGTATTGAGGCGCTCGACGAGCCCTGGATGAGTGCCGGTCACCGGATTGGGAACCTGAACAAGGCGCAGTCTTTGCGCGCGACGGCCCTCTACCGGAACGGCCGAGCGGCCGAAGCTCTGCCGCTTTTCGAGGCGGTGATGGGGCGCCGCGACAACACCGCCTTCCAGGTGCAGATTGATCTTCCCGTCATGCTTGCTATGATGGCGGACTGCTATCTGCGGAAAGGTGCTCGAAATGACGTCATGCGCTGCTATGACGAACTCGTCGCGATTTCGTCCGACAGCAATTATGAAGGCTGTTTCTACCGTGGTGTCAGAGCGCACTATCTGAATGACTATAGAACTGCTTTGCGGTGGTTTGAGGAAGCTGATCGGCTGACTCCCGGTCTTGCCCAGGTGCGATCGAACATTGCCGATTGCCGCAACCGTCTGGCCGAGAAGGCCCGGGGGCAGGCTGAGTAATCATCCGTAGCGACGTGCCGGTGCCACGAGCATGACGTCTCACTGCCGGCCCAATGAAAAGGCACAACAGATGGCGGAGACCATGATGGAGGACCACAACCCAACGCTGAGCATTGTTCCCATGGGCAAGACCGAAGCCTGGCGCCTCGAGTTGGGTGAGCAGAACCTGTCCCTTTCAGCCCCGGGAGTGGAGGAGCCCATCGTCGTTGATCGTTCCGAGTTCTCCGAGAAAGTGGAACTTCGGGAGCACGGTCTCGGAGCTCCGTTGTTGCTGGTGCGCATTCCCAAAGCCACAGTTTTTCAGCCTGACCTGGAGCAAATGGACACGCTGCGGGCGTGGCTTGGGCCACCAACGTTCGATGATCTGACTGGAGCGTTACGTCGTCGGTTCAAGTGGACGATCCCGATTGCCCTCATGTTCATTGTCACCGCTATGCCGATGGCTGCCGATCCGGAACGTAATCTGGCAGCCGTCCCCTTCGATGCGCTGTCGGCCTTTCTCGGGGTTGCCTTGCTGGCTTTGGCCGCCTACTCAAAGGCCTGTCCACACCCCCGCCTGTTCCTCTTCGACTGTTTTTGGTTTCTGGTCATGGCCGCGGACTCCGCCATGCGAGTCATCAAGGGGATGACCGGGGCATGGCAATGGGCCTTTGTAGTGATTCTCATAGTGGTGGCCCGGAGCAGCTTCCGTGAATACAGTCGGTTCTCGGGAGTTGTCGGACCGCCACCGTCCTCCGGGCCGGAGTGACAGCGGCTTTCTTGCGCCCGTCGTGTCGGCCGACTAACGTAGAGGCATCGCATGCGGGCTTGCCCGCGTTCCGGGATGACGGAGACCCGCTCGGGCGGAAGGTTACAGATGGGGTTGTTTGCTCACGGGAAAACCGATGACCAGTATGTGGAGGCCGTTCGGAAGAGCCTTCGCTGGGCTCGCAAACTTGTCTTTTTCCACGCTGCGTCGTTTTGTGTTGCCGTCGCTGGAATTGTCACTCTCGTCTTCGCGTTCTGGACTACGGCTCGACCGGTGACCGTGGGGTCAAGCCAGGATCAGTCGATGATGGGGCTCCTGATTGGCGTTTGCTTCGGTATCATTATCGGGGCGTTGACCACATGTGGTATCCTTGCCATCATCAACTTCATCGTTTTCTTGCGTGGGAACCGCAAAGACCGACTGCTGATCAAATACCATGATCTGGCCTGTGCCAAGACGTGTCCGAGGCGGCAGCATCCGAATGATATTGTTGGGGGGGGAGACACCGGGGATGCGACATGATGTCGGGCTCGCTTCTGTTCGGGCGGCTTTGTGGTTATCTCCGACGTCCCCGAAACTGGCGGCGCTTGCGCCGACGCGTCATGTTTTTTCTCACTTCTTTCGTCGCGGTGGCTTTACTGGGGGTTCTTCTGTGCAATTGGTGGACGGTTTGGCGTACCCGTGTGCGCGTCTTTGGAGATGCCGGGAAGACTCCGCTGTCCGAGGTGGGGCTTGTGCTTGGCACGCAAGTCGGGTCCTTATTTCTTGAGCACCGGCTTGATACCGCGGGGGAACTGTTCGCGGCAGGCAAGGTCAGGCGTCTCCTGGTGAGTGGGAGCTATGACGGTGGATTCTACGACGAGGCCGGGGCAATGCGTTCAGGCTTGATCGAGCGCGGTGTTCCGACCGACGCGATCGTCTGCGATCGCTCAGGCTTCCGCACATTGGATTCAGTCGTGAGGGCTCGGCGGGTCTACGGTGCGAGGCGAGTCGCGATCGTGTCGCAGCGTTTCCATCTTTACCGTGCGTTGCTGATTGCCCGAGCGGAGGGAATGGAAGCTGTCGCGACCGTTGCCCCGGATCCGGAGGGCGTCGCGATCCGTCGCGTGCTTTTCCGGGAGTGGGCCGCGCGTGTCCTGGGAGTGCTCGATCTGTACATTTGGCGGCGTGCCCCTCAGTCGCTGGGAGCCTCGCCGGCTCCAGAGGACGCCCCGCGCATGCGCAGTTCGGGAGAGAGCCTCAGCGAGTAAAGCGTCTTGGGGCACGCTTGTCGGAGCGGCGTGGCGGCGCAGGGAGCATCCGGGGGACTGTGGAGGGGATCCTCTTGCCCTCGTAGGGATGGAAAGCGGGGACGGGTGTCCCTCGTTGGTGGAACTCCGGCAGTCCTTTGCGGTAGTCGAGGCGTATGGTGGCTCCTGGGGTCCTCAGTTTTCTCTCGTAGAGACGGAACGCCGGGCTGCGTCCTGATCGATGCGTGAACGTGGGCAATCCCTTGGGCCGGGCTACGGTCGGGATGCGGACAGGGGTAAGCGTATTGTGCGTCTCCACGGCCAGGCACGTGCCGGAGAGCATGAAGATCACGAAGCAGGTGGTTGTGGGATCCCTGAATGTTGCCATGGCGTACTCTCCCCTTCCAGGCTGGTGGCACGCGGTCTGCCTCAGTGCCGGCCGCTATTACGACCAGTGTAGCGAGGACGAGCAGGCGTGCCAAGGGAATTCGGCCGTCTACGGTTGAGCTCGGAAGTCGAACTCCACCCACATGGTTTGGTGGTCTGGTGAGAGCTCAAATTCTGTTCTTCCATGATCGCGTCCGAGCTTCAGCTCACTTACCCGGTTGCCGGCCCCATCGAGAGCGAAGGCTTGGCCCTCCGGGTTCTCATTGCGGAAAGTGAGGGTACACGAGATCCCTTCGACAACCTTCGGGTTTCTACCCCACGAAGTGAGCATTTTCCCGTCTTCGCGCCATGTCCAGCCGGTGTTCTCGGACCGACCCACCAGCGAAAACAGCAAGCGCTGTGATTGGGCGGTTGGGTGTCCATCAACGGCGACGAGGGCTGCAACGGCGAACCCTGTGCTGCACGGGCCTACTTCGAGTATGGTGTCGTTCAGTGTGACGACGCGATCTGACAGGTGTCCCGCGGCCACTTGGGCACATGGTGTGGTCACAGTGTAGAGGCTCAAATCGTCGCTGTTCTCCCACCGGACCTGGGGTGCGGAGGGCTGTCCTGAAGAGGAGTGGCGCACGGTTGGGGTCGTTGTTTTGGTCAGGGCCAGGGAGAGCCGAGAGGCTAGCAATATGCTTCCCTTCCCCGCTGCCTTTCCCCACAGATCCCCTGGTGACCATGTGCCTTGGGCCATCAGCTTCGGGAGCCCCTCTCTGGGGAGCTCAAGTCGGGTTTCTTCCGGCAGGGGAGTGACGCCCCCGTCTCTGAAGATAATGGCCGCAGCCGGGAGGAACGCCATCATCTCCGGACGGGTGGCGGTGTCGAAGAAGCCGCTCCAACGGCGTTCCTCCCAGTGTTCACACCCGTAGTTGAGGTAGTTGTGGACCACGAGCCCGTCCCAGTCCTGAAGGGCGGCGATTGAGGCCATGACGGGCCAAGCCTCCGCAGCATACCAACTGGGACATGGGTGGTTGAACTCGCTGATGACAAAAGGCTTGTTCGCCAGGCGGCAGTGGGCAAGACGGAGGGCGATGCTGTTGTCCGGATCGGCGATCATCGGCGTGTTGGCGATCTCCCAGTCCTTGCCGTCCCACGGTTTGCGTGGGAACCGCGGATGTTGCCAGTAGGCATGCATGTCGCCGTAGTCGAGTTGGGACTCGCGGAGCGCTCCGCCAATCCCCCCGTAGGAGACTTGGGAGCCAATAACCGGGCAACGCACGCCAAGGTCTTCTCTGAGGAACTTGGCCATGTCGAGGAAGTAGTCGGTTTCCAGGTCACTGACACACGCAATCCAGTCCTGCCACTCCGCCGTCGTTGCGTTGTTCGCAAAGGGACGCGACACGTTTCTCTTCTCCAGAGACTCGCCTGGCCCGGGGCCGCCTGCGCGCCCTCCTTTGGTCAGTGAGACGTCTGAGAGCCAGAACTCGTTGGCTTCGTTCGGGAAGGTGAAGCCGATCCGGTTCCCACCCTTGCTGGGAGTTCGGGCTCGGAAGGTGAGTGTGTGTCGTTCCCATTCTGGGGTCGCTCTGATGCGCTGCTTGAGCCCAACGACATCGAAGCGTCCTGTCTCAGGGCTGGGATGGTCCAGGCGGGCGATCACGTCAACTTTGGCGTTCGCCCTTGCGCGGATGCGGAAGGCAAAGGTGTAGAGCGTGTCCGGGGTGAAGTCGAGATGGATTTGGTGCGTCTGCATGGTCCAGGGGAGAGGCCCTGGCCTGGTACAGGTGATGTGTAACGCCCGATTGTGCCCGGGGTCGGCGTCTGTGACGGCAAGGAGCATGAGGTCTTCGTACTGCTGTTCCCAATGGTCCGTGCCATCTGAGAGGTCACTGTTCCTGAGTAACTGTGGACCTTGCTCGTGACGTTCCGGTTTCCAGGTTTCCACGAGTTTCTCGGTGTTTTCGTAGCGCGCCAGCAGCCACGCGTTCCAGGCCCTCTGAAGCTGGTCTTCATAGTGTGGTGGGAGTCTGTGGAGTTTCCCCTGAAGGACAAGGCCCAGCAAGGAGTTTTCGTTGTTGATCTCAACGGCTGCGATGGCCGGCTCATCCACATACCGGAGGCCCGTGTAGGGATTGGCATGGGTCAACAGATTCCGGGCAAAGGTCTTCTGCAGCTCGATCATCCGGGCATCGAAAATACTGACTCCCTTGGCCATACGCGGAAGAGCTTCCATGTGGGGACACCCGTCGGCATCGGTAAACTCCCGGCTGACATGCAGGTTGATGTTGGTGTAGACCCCTTCGGCTTTCAGGCGTGAGATCAAGTAATCAAAGCGCTCGAGCTGGTCGTGATCGAGGTGCTGCTTGGCTTGGTGAGAACGTGCCCAGATTCCCTTCGGCGCCCACGTGGTGTCGATGTGGTGGACCCGCACCAGGTTGAAGCCTGTCATAGCCAGACGTTTGGCCAGGCCATCTGCCATATCGTGTGTAGGAAAGCAGGCATTGCGGATCAGGCCTCCGCCCAGGAACCGAATGCGACCTCCTGATCCCAGATGGAAGTGCGGCCCTCGGACGGTGATGAATCCGTGCTTCCCCGCCGGCCTGTGGTTGAGATGTGACAGATCGGTTGCGTTCTGCCAGTAGCCAACGGCTGGGACGGAGACCGGGAAAGGGGCCTGGATAGGGGGCGGCGGAGGCGCGTCCGCAGCGAGGGCCACTTTAGCGCTGAGTCTCACGAGGAGAATCGCGAACGCGAGCGAGGGCAGAGATCGAACTGGTTTGCGGGAGCACTCTCTGTGACTCATTGCGGCTGTCCTTTCTCCGAGCTGCTGGTGTGCCGTTTCCACCTTTGGCAGATATCAGCGGATCAATCTACCGTCTCCGGCGATGCCTGTCTCAGCGGGAGGAAATGCACCGCGCTTGCGAAAGGTCCACGGGCGGAGGTCGGACTTGGGCGGGAACTCGCTCGAGAGCGCTTGCCCTCAGGAAGGTATGACGGCATGTTGCGAGGCGTGTTCGAGATGCGGCCAGATGATCCATACTCGCGATTTTTCCGGGTTCGTAGGCAAAGAGGGAACGGCGATGATCACCCTTCGTACTGGTTCTTTCCACTGGGACATTGATGACGCGGGCAACTCCGTGTCGCTCCGGGGGGCGGCAGACGGCGCTGAATGTCTTGATCGGAGAGCGCCGATCGCGATCTTGAGGCGAGGGCAGGGGGATGTGTTCCCGGTCGAGGCCAACCTGCGGGGGAGTGATCTTTGCGTCACGTTCTCCGATAACAGTAAACTCACCCTCGCCACGCAGTGCTGTGCCAAGCATCTTGTGCTGACGGTCGCGGCGGTTGAAGCGGCAGCGTACGAGCGGATCGACTTCATCGATGTGCCATTGACGTTGGAGCCTGTGGCGGAGCCGGACGCCTTCTGCATGGGGGCGGTGTCCCGCACGTTGCAGACTCGTGTTGACGCCGTGCCCGGGCCCCAGTCTCACCTCAACGCTGCCTGTTACCCAAATCTTGGGGCTGTTGGGGCCAGCGCGGCAGTCGTAGGTGTGCGTTTCTGCGAGCTTCGTAGTGCCTTGCAGACCATCGTTTCCGAAGCCCCTGATCTGCCGCATTCTCCATTGGGCGGTCCCTGGGCGCTGGATGCGCCCGAGAACAGGAATTCGTATCTGTTTGGTATCGCGACCGAAGAGACGGTTGATGAGTGGATCAAGCTCTGCCATGACGTCGGGATTGGGCAACTCCATTTTTGCGGCGGTGGAGCGTTCCCGATGGGCGACTACGATCCGAATCCGGCGCTCTTCCCACGTGGTCTGGACAGTGTCCGGGCTGTTGTCGACAAACTGCATGGGGCCGGCCTCCAGGCCGGCGTGCATACCCTCTCGTTCTCGATCGGGAAGAACAGTCGTTACGTGACGCCCGTGCCTGACCCCCGCCTGGGAGCCGCAAATGTCCTGACGCTCGCAGGTGATCTCTCGGCTGAGGCGGACATTGTCCCCGTGCTGGAACCGACCGCCCACATGCCCCGGATCGCCAACTACTCATCGCGGACAAGCGTCACCCTGATGATAGAGGAGGAGTTGATCGATTACGACGGCATTCAGGACTCCCCCCCTTACGCACTGACGAAATGCAAGAGGGGAGCCTACGGGACGACTGCATCGGCCCATCCTGCCGGAGCACGAATCAAGCACCTCAAGGCCTGTTGGGGGATGTTTGCTCCAGATGGCGAAGAGGGACTCTTTTCTGAAATCACCGGCAACATCTCCAATCTGATCAACAAGGCCGGTTTCGATATGGTCTACCTGGATGGATTGGATGGGGCCCACATTCTGCGTGGTGAGGAGTTTCGCTGGTACTACGGAGGACGCTTTGCGTTTGAGGTGTTCAAGGCCCTTGACCGTCCGATCATCATGGAGATGGCGGCCTTCCTGCATCACCTCTGGTTTGTGCGTTCGCGCATGGGGGCGTGGGATCATGCATCGCGAGGCCACAAGCACTTCATCGACCTCCATTGCCGTTCGAATCAGAACTTCAAGCGCATCTTCCTGCCCGGTCACCTGGGGTGGTGGGCTCCGCGAACAACCAGCGGAACAAAGGACGACTCCACCTTCCCTGATGATGTCGCGTATCTGTGCACGAAGGCGCTGGGCGACAATATCGGGTTCTCGCTACAGGGAGTCGGGCTGGAGTCGTGTGAACGCGTCCCGAATCTCCAGCAAGTCGCGCCGATCTTCCGGCGCTATGAGACCGTCCGCAAGTCCGGAATCGTCCCGGAATCGGTCCGTGAGCAGTTGGCGATTCCGGGGGCGGAGTTTGAGTTGGATGACAGCGATCCTGGCGCGCCTTTGTTCTTCCCGCTCAAACGTCATGTTCATCATACTGATCTACCAGGAGAAGGTGGGCCCAGATGGGAGGTCGTGAGTGAAGATGAGGAGCAGTCTCCCTGGCTCCGCCTTGAGGCGGTGTGGTCTGCTGCCGACTATGACTCGCCGGAGGGTGTCACCCTGGCGGAGTTCGCAGATGAAGGGGAGTTCGCCGACAACGGCCCTGTGCTTTGCCGGGTGAACAGCGGCGAGGACTATGAGTACTCCTCCGCCGCACCGGGGATGAATGCCAGTCTCAGTATCGTGCAGGGCGGCGCCCCAGCCGGTGGTCCCGCGGCTCGTTTCTGTGCCCACAGGGAAGCCAGCGATGGGCTCGTCTTTTCGTCAGCCCCGGACGACGAATTCTCGATTCTCCATCACGGCGAGCGTTTTCATCGGTCACGCAAGGCGTCATGGGTGCGGATTGGGAAGCACTTTGGTTCGCTGCTGGACATCACCGGGCAGCAAGCTCTGGGGGTCTGGATCAAGGGGGATGGCAAGGGGGAATGGCTCAACTTGCAGATGCGTGGGCAGGGCCGCTTCTTCACGTATTCTGACTTCTACGTCCCCATCGATTTCACCGGCTGGCGTTATGTGGAACTGCTTGAACCCGACTGTGATCGGTTCGATGAGTTGTCCTGGCCCTATGCCCGGGCGGTCTACAAACTCCATCGGCATGGCGTCGAGTATGACAGCGTGGTGGCGCTGCACGTGTGGTTGAACGGGGTTGCGGAAGGGGACGATGTCGAGGTGATGCTGGGGGCCGTGCGTGCTCTTCCGGTTGTCACGAACCGGTTCATTCAGCCGACCGTGGTCATCAATGGGGAAGCGGTCACGTTCCCGATCGAGATGGTGAGTGGGCACCGGCTGGAGGTGTCCGGCATAGAGGGTACGGTTTTTGATCAGCAGGGCAAGAAACTGGAGACGTTCCAGCTTTCCGGCTCAATCCCAACGCTGAGCCCGGGCCCGAACGCCATTGCGTTCGAGACCAAGTCCGCGTTCCCGCGTCCCCGTGCTCGGGTCTCGCTCGTAACGCGGAACCCAGATCCTGTGCGATAGGGCTTGGGATTCCGGCAACTAGCCACCCATGCGCCAGAGAATGAGCAGTGCTGACGACCAGTAGCAGCAGGTGATCGCGATCAGCGCGATCAACAGGCTGATTCCGGCTCGACGGCGGTGGGCCTGGGCAGCGTAGAGTGCTGCGAGCGGCCAACCGGGAAGGAGACCTGCAAGGAACCCTACGCCGTAGGCTACCTCACTTGCCCGGGCTACGGCGCAGAACGCCAGGCAGATGGCGACAAAGGCGAATGTCCAGCCTCGTGCGCGTGCCGGTGTTGCGTTACGGATTTGAGCTGCCGTGGCCAGGTAGGCCATGTACAGCGGGAACGGCCAGAGGAACGTCTCCCTGTATCCCCCAGCTCGGAGAGCGACCAGTAGGACCAGGATCATTGCTGAACAGGTCGCCGCTGCTGCCCACGTCGCTGTTTCGAGGGGACACGCTGTTGCTGCGACCGCGGCGAATGCGGCTCCCGTCAGGAGGACGCCCCACAGGCATGCCGTGAAGAGATCCACCCGGGACGGAACCCATGATCGCGTTCCGGGGCGGCGACTCCGTATGCCGACATGCGTGTCTCGGCCCGGACCACCGGCGGCGAGTGTGTTCTTCGGCTCACGGGCGAGGAGGACGCAGGCGGTGGTGGATTGGCCACGCACCAGGAGATAGGGACCACATAGCGACGGTTGAGTCCAGCAAAGCTCGCCCGGCAGGATGTCCGCGCGAGCCAGTTCGACATAGCGTTCAGGGCTGGCTTCCGCGAGTATGAGTGTCCCGTTCTCATTGAACAGAATGAGGTGTTGGTCGGCTGCCAGTACATGGGTGTTCCCTGTTGCTTCTGTCGTCCAGGCTGTAACGCCTGTTCGGATATCAACGCAAGCGAACGCTCCCGGTGTCTGACCGTTCTCGTTTGCCTGGGGATGGCTGTTCTGGAATCCGTAGAGGTGATTCCCAACGGCTACGCTCGAACAGATGTCGTTGGTGAGATCTTCCCGTCGCCAGAGGCTCTTGGGGGGCTGCGGTGACGACCCCGTTCCGAGGTCCAGCACTCGTGCTCCCCGTTCATCAGGGGTGGCACAGAAGAGCAGGGGGGCTTCATAGACCGGCCAGGCCGCGTGTTCGTCACCTGGTGGCCAGACATCCCGCCAGAGCTCAGCTCCGGAGTCGGGGGCGTGCCCCGTCACCGCTTCATGGAGAAACGTGATCAGCTCAGTCTCCTGCCCGACTTGGACGGGAAGAACAGAGGTGTAGGACAGGGCGTCGTTCCCCGCCGTCCACAGCGTGTCTCCGCTTTCCAGCGCCAGCGCTACGACAGATGCGTTTTTCCCGCCGACGGGCAGGAACACACGCCCGCCAAGCACCAGTGGGCACGCGGCATAGCCGAAGGCGGTCAGCTCAGCGCCAAAGGCCTGGACCAGATCGCGCCGCCACAGCCGTTTCCCGGTGTTCGCGTCGAGGCAGCCCACGCTGCCGTAGCGCCCGGCAAAGACAAGGCGTCCGTCGGCAAAGGTGGGGGTAGAGAATGGACCGGGGTAGGGATCCTCGAGCCCCAGATGAGGGCCATAGAGTGTTTTCCAGAGCGTTCTGCCTGTGCGGATATCCAGGCAGACAACGGCTCGACCGGACGTGTCCTGAATCTGGGTGAATGCAGATCGACCATCGCTGACGAATCCGGAGTATCCCTGCCCCAGGGGGCGTTGCCAGAGAACGGTGGGGTTCTTGTCCGGCCAGGGAAGCGCGAGATCAGGTGAGGAGGAGTGGCCGTTGAAGTGTGGACCTCGCAGGTGTGGCCACGCGTTCGGCGGCGCGGCCTGTACGCTGCCCCAGAAAGCCAATACACCAAGCATGGCTTTCAGCTGCCTGGCGGCCCGTGTTGCACACACTGCGGGCCTCTCGCGGCGGTTCATACTAGTGGTACGGGTCGGCCGCATCGCGAAGTCCATCCCCGAGGAAGTTGAAACAGAGCACGGTGGCGATGATGAAGACGACTGGAAGCAGTAGCCATGGGTAGTTGCTGACAACCTGCATGTTCATGCAGTCCTGCAGGAGGACTCCCCAACTCACGACCGGAGGACGCAGCCCAAGGCCCAGGAAACTGAGCGACGTCTCTCCCAGGATCATGCGGGGGACGGTCAGGGTCAGTGAGACGATGATGTGGCTGGTGAACCCGGGCAGGAGGTGTCGGAAGATGATTCGGGTGTGACTGGCGCCGAGCAGCCGAGCAGCCACCGCATAGTCCTCCTCACGCAGCGAGAGGAGTTTACCGCGAACGATCCGCGCGAGACCGGTCCACCCCATCAGACTCAGGACGACCGTGATGCCAAAGTAGACTTTCAGAGGCGACCAGTCCGGTGGCATGATTGCTCCCAGAGCCAGCCACAGCGGGAGTTTCGGGAATGCGTTCAGGATCTCGATTCCACGTTGGATGATGTTGTCGACGGCTCCCCCCATGTAGCCGCTGACGCCCCCGATGGCGAGGCCAAGCACGAAGCTGATGGTGATACCGATCAGGCCAACTGACAGGGAGATGCGGGCCCCGTAGAGGATACGGCTCAGGAGATCGTGTCCGTACTTGTCGCCGCCGAGGAGGTACCAGACGCGCCGCGCCGATGGGCCGTGGGCCTGCTGCGGCGCTGTCGAGGCCGCGGTACCGCAGGATGCCTTGGCTCCGAAGAAGCGGCGCTTCAACGGGATCAGGCCCCAGAGCTTGCATGTTGGGCCTTTGACCAGGAAGCCGAGCTTGACTACATCGGTGCGATCCAGGACGTAGGCTTTGCGGAAGGTGATGGGGTCGATGTGTTGTCGAACAGCGTAGGCATGGAGCCCGTGTTGCCAACTCAGACGCGGCAGTTGAGGCGGGCTGTACATGTGATCGAGATCATGCCACTCACGAGTGTAGGGGGCAAAGAACTCCACGAAGATCGCCACGGTGTAAAGCAGGACCAGCACGCGAAGTGCGATGACCGCAAGCCTGTGTTTGCTGAAGCGACGCCGGATCAGCTGCCATTGGCTGAGCGCTCCAATGTCACCCAGAGGAGTGGGGGACGCCTTGTCTGGGGCCCCCGGGGCTGCGATCTCGTTAGGGGAGTGTGTTGCTGTATCGCTCATCGGCCGTCCCCGCCTCCCCCGTAGCGAATCCTTGGATCAAGAGCCAGGAGAAGAAGATCACTGACGAGTGTTCCGAAGACTCCGAGAAGGCTGAGCACCATCAGCATGGAGCCCGCCAGGTACATGTCCTGAGTCATCAGCGCTTCGAGCATCAACGGCCCAACTGTGGGGAGGCTGAGGACGATTGCCACAATTGCGCCTCCTGATACGAGTTGCGGGAAGATGTGGCCGATCCCGGAAATGAAGGGGTTCAGGGCGATCCGGACGGGATACTTCAGCAGCAGCTTCATGGGGCGCACGCCCTTGGCCCGGGCAGTCACGACGTAAGGCTTCTTCAGTTCGTCCAGGAGATTTGCCCGCATCACCCGGATCATCCCGGCCGTGCCGCCCACTCCAAGCACAACCACCGGGAGCCAGATGTGCTTCAGCAAGTCAGCGATTTTGGGCCAGTCCCATTCGGGTTGAGTCGCGTATTCGGGGGAAAGAAGCCCACCGATGCTGATGCCGAACCAGGTGTTGGCGGCGTACATGAGCAACAGGGCCAGCAGAAATGCGGGCACGCACATGCCGATGAAGCCGATCAGCGTGAGTACATAATCCCCCCAGGAGTATTGCTTTACGGCTGAGTAAATGCCGGTGGGCAAGGCCACGGCCCAGGTGAAGAGGATGGTGCACAGTGAGATCAGGAAGGTGAGCAGGAGTCGGTCACCAACCAGCTGGTTGACGGGTACTCGTTTCTCCATTGACCGCCCCAAATTGCCCTGCAGAAGGCCTTGATCCTTGGCTTTGTAGGTGACAAACCAGGGGAGTCCGAGCCAGCGTCCATAGCGTTCGGCCACGGAGCGGTCCAGGTAGAATTGCTGCCGGATGTCCTCTATCTCCTGCTCGGCTCGTGTGTCTCCGGATTGCTCAAGGCGAATCATGAGGGAGGTCAGGTAATCGCCGGGGGGCAGTTGGATGACGGCAAAGACGATGACTGAGATGATACCGAGGGTGGGAGCCATGATGACCAGGCGGCGGGCAATGAAAGGGTGGCGGAGTGAGACCAGGAGGAGAGACAGGATCACCCCGCCCCAGATCAGCACGGTCACAACCGTGGCAACAATCCTGCCCGGATTGGGGGCGGGAGAAGGTGGGGCAGGCGAGGCGTCGTTCAGGTTCGCGGTTGCGGTCTGAGATGTTTCGTTCAGATCTCCGGGACGCAAGGCGGGGGTGAGTATCTCGGCCTCTATCGCCTTCCGGGCGCCGGCCGAGTTGTTGTCCTTGCGGAGAAACCATGTCTCGATGCCGGCATTCCCGGGGGACTGGAAGTCCCAGGAATAGACGGCTGTGCTCGGGACGTTGCGGAGGTCTTTGTTGACGACAACGAGGACCGGGGGCGTTGTGCAGATGTTGATCGACCAGACGTTCTCCGCCGCGATGTCCAGGGCCGGCTTGAAGCGGGCGATCTGTTCCTTCAGGTCTCCTGTGGCACAGGCGTCCTGGTAGGCCATCAAGGCGGCATACAACGGATGTTCCTTTGGCAGAGGCTCCCCTTTGGCGTCGGGGTCTCCCTGCAGTCCTCCGGTGTTGATCCATTGCGTGTAAGCCAGGGCGAAGAAGCTACCGTTCACAGGCGCAAAAAAACGTGGCTGAATGAGGGGATAATGCTCGCCGTTGGCGATCCAGATATTGAAGTCGTGGAGCAGTCCTTCCCGTTCGGTGCTCCAGAGGGTCCGGTCGCGTTGCCGTGGCACAGCCCGGACGCCGACCGCAGCCCAATCATTGACCACAAACTGAACCGGCCGGTCGCTGGTCAGCCCCTTTGTATAGTCGATGTAGAACGTCATCCTGGTGCCGTCGACGAACGTTCGGTAGCCTTCGTAGTCCCGCTTTGTCAGCTCGAGGGCATCGAGCAGTCGTTCGGCCCGTTGCGGGGCGAAATCGGTATAGGCTTTGAATGCTGCCTCATGAAAGAACGGGGATTCGCGGCCCGGTGTTACCTGGGCTGGCTCTGCCTGGTTGTTGTATTCGGCTTTGATGATGGCTTGTCGGTTTATCGCCATCGAGAGAGCTTGTCGGAAACGCTTGTCGCACATCAGGGCCCGCTTCTTGCCCCAGTCGGGATTCTCCGGGGATGTGCGTCGGTTGAGGTTCGGCTGGAGGACGAACCACGAGCGGTCTCCCGCATACCAGTGGTAGAGCTCATAGTTCCCTGCTTTCCGCTGGTCCATGAGGTAGGTGTACTGATCGAAGCTCAGGTAGCGTGACTGGAGGGTGGTGGCGCCACCGGCGGCCTTGATTGCGACCATATCCTGTGAGCATGTGTCTGAGAGGATCCGGTCGAGATAGGGGAGCTGATTGCCCTCTGGATCCACGCAGAAGTAGTAGGGGTTCCGGACGGCTGTCTCGGGTGGGTTGGCTTTGTAGCTACGCATGACCCATGGCCACAGGCGTGGATGCCGAGGGTTGTCGAAAGCACCGATGTAGCCGTAGAGAGCTCGTGCATTGGGGAGTTTCGCGGCCTCCATGGCCCGTTCGATCAGGTCCTGATCGCCCAGGACCGGATGGAAAGGGCGTCGGTAGTGCGCACAGGTGTTCAGCAGGAAGCCCCCCTGGAACGTGGCCAGTTTGGCCAGAAAAGCCCCGTTCGGGTCAGGGAATGTGAAGGTCACCACATAGGGCTTGTCAGCTTGGACGGTGACTGTTCCCGGCTTCCCGTTGACACGCATCACCTCGTTGACCATCGAGCCGGTGAGTTCCTCGTTGAGCTGCTCGTCTTCCCACCAGTAGCGGATGTCTTCAGAGGTAAAGGGGTGTCCGTCCGACCATTTCATGCCGCGCCGAAGGTGGAACGTCCACGATCGGTAGTCCGGAGAGTGCTCCCAGCTCTTGGCTGCATGTGGGACGATAGGGAAGCCCTGAGGCGAGAAGCGGACGAGGGTGGTATAGGTTGTTCGACTGGCCAGACCGAGATGATTCAGGCGCAGCCAGCTTCCTCCGTACGTCCCAATGCTCTCGTTGCCGCGAATGACACACGGTTCGGGCCCGACGCGTTCTGCCACGGGCGGGAGTTTGCCGGCGTCCACCAGGTTCCTCAGGATGACGGGTTCGCCCTTGGGGTGCCACGACGCCTTCTCACCTTCAGACAGGTCGACGTCGACGTGGAGGCGCAGTGGATTGGCTGGGTCGAAGGAGATGTCCCGCAACGCGGCTGCCGCTTCCAGTTCTTCGGCAGAATACTCGGCGAGAGGGGTGTGGGCGCTTGGGCCCGTAAGCCAGGCAAAGAACAGCAATACGGCGACAGTGCCGAACACGGTCAGCAGAGCAGTCAGGCTGCGTCGGAGCAGGTCTTTCATCCATCGCCTCTTGGGTACGCAGGGGAGCGGGAGACCTCGGAATATAGTCTCTCACGGCTGGTCCTGCGCAGGATCAGAGAAGGCGTTGGGGGGAGCGGCGAGCGCTCTCCGTTCCTCACGGTTTCCCGTTTTCTGGTCGATCGGGCATTGAGAAGTTTTCCCAGGCGGGGTAGCTTCCGAGAGGTCCTTGGAGAAACACGTGACCGAGGTCGCGGGAGGAACAGACCATGCGCATCACCGTCCTTAGTGGCAGTCCCAAGGGGGACATGAGCGTGACGTTGCAGTCTGTCCAGTACTTGGGCAAGACGCTGCCGGATCACAGCTTTGACGTGTACCACATCGGCCAGACCATCGCGAAGCTTGCCAAGAATGCGGATGCCTGGGATGATGTCATCGCCGCGGTGCGAACGTCCGATGCGATTCTCTGGGCCTTCCCGCTCTATGTGTTCCTGGTGCCGTCGCAGTATAAGCGGTTCATTGAGCTGGTCTCCGAACGCGGGGCTCAGGGCGCTTTCGAGGGGAAGTACGCTGCCGCATTGACCACGTCGATCAACTTCTTCGACCACACAGCTCACAACTACATCCACGGTGTCTGCGAGGACCTGGGGATGCGTTTTGTGGACTCGTTCTCAGCCGGGATGAATGACCTGACCGATGCTGGCCGCCGGGATCAGTTGCGGTGGTTCGGCGCAGATTTTGTCGAGGCAGTCGAGACGCAGACGGCTACAGCCAGGCGCTTTCCTCCGTTTGAGCCCTCAACGCTCGAGTATGCTCCGGGAGGACCGGGGAAGCGGTTCACGGCGGCGGGGAAGCGCGTTCTGGTGGTTGTTGATTCACTCCCCGAAGAGGGCAACCTCGCGAGGATGATACAGCGGTTTCGGCAGTCATTCGAGTATGAACCCGAACTTGTCAGCCTGGAGAATGTTGACATCAAGGGGGGATGCCTGGGCTGTATCCGTTGTGGCCTGAACAACGAGTGTCAGTACAGCGGCAAGGACGGGTTCATTGACTTCTACAATGAGAAGATCCGGGAAGCCGATATTCTGGTCATTGCGGGGACGATTCGAGATCGTTACCTGTCTTGGGAATGGAAACGCTTCTTTGACCGGAGCTTCTTCAATACCCATACGCCGACGATGGTCGGGAAGCAGTTGGCGTTCATCGTGTCCGGCCCGCTCAACCAGGTAGACAACCTCCGGCAGATCCTCATCGGGATGACGGAGTGGCAGGAGGCGAATCTGGCCGGCATGGTCAGTGATGAGTGCGCTGACTCGGAGACTCTGGATGGCCTGCTCGAGGGGCTCGCCAAGCGTTTGACGATGTGTGCGGACCGCGGAGTCGTGCGGCCGCGGACGTTCCTCGGCGTTGGTGGCGCCAAGATCTTTCGTGACGAAATCTGGGGACATCTCCGGTTCGCCTTCCAGGCCGATCACAAGTACTACAGCTCGCATGGCTTCTACGACTTCCCCCAGAAGGATCTGAAGACACGGCTGGTTAATTTGGCGATGATAACCCTCACGAAGATCCCCGCGTTCCGTGAGGAGTTTTTCAAGCGTATTCGTTCCGAGATGATCAAACCGCACTTGCGCATTCTGGACCAGATGGACGCGCAGGGGGAAGCAGAGGACCGACATGCTGATTGACATCCACACACACTGTTGCAGGCCGCGGCACCCGAAGTTGACCCGCCCGAACGGCAGCCATTACCCTTCGCCCGAACGGCAGATAGAGATGATGGATGCGGCTGGTATCGACATGGCGGTCGTCATGAGTACGCTGAGCCCGGAGTGGCGGTACACGATTGTGACGCCCGAGGAGACGTTGGATATCTGCGCTCAGTACCCGGATCGCCTTATTCCCTTCTGCAACATGGATCCGCGCTACCTGACGAACAGCCCCAATGCGGACTTCTCATCGCTTCTCTACGCCTACAAAGAAATGGGCTGCAAAGGGGTTGGGGAGTGTATCTCCAATCTGTCGTTCGATGATCCGCTTTGCATGAACTTCTTCGGCCATGTGGAGAGGTCGGGTCTGCCGTTGACGTTTCACATTGCTCCGCAGGCCGGCGGCTGCTATGGGTTCATCGACGAGGTGGGATTGCCTCGCCTTGAGCGTGTATTGGCGGCATTCCCCGAGCTCGTCTTCCTGGCTCATTCCCAGCCTTTCTGGGCGGAGATCAGCACGGATGTGATTCAGGACGGGAAACGGGTGGGATACCCCAGGGGGCCGGTCACTCCCGGACGGGTTGTCGAACTGATGCGCCGTTATCCCAATCTGCACGGTGACCTGTCGGCCGGCAGCGGCTTCAACGCGATCAGCCGTGACCCTGAGTTTGGTTACGGCTTTCTCAAAGAGTTCCAAGACCGCCTCTACTTCGGTACGGATATCGCGAACGATCCGCAGGAACTCCCGGTTGTTCCGTATTTCGCCGAGCTGGGGGAGAAGCGGCTTATCTCGCAGGAAGCCCACGCGAAGATCACTTGGCGGAATGCTGATCGCTTGCTTGGGCTCGGGCTGGCGTGACCGGTACGCAGACGAGATGCTTCGGCGGGGGAGCCGGGCGCTTGAACTTCTTGCGGACCTGCAGCCATCCTGCCACCGTGAAGAAGACGAGAGTGGCCACAAGGGCGATCACGGTTGGGATCCTGTTTCGCCACTTCTCGCCAACCAGCTTCTTCCTCCCATTGAGGTAGAGCAGCGTGCAAGCCATAAACGGCATGAATCCCGCCCCAATGACTGCGTAATACTTCTGGATGTCCCGGAAACCGAACTTCAGTGACACCATCGGGATGATGGCCAACCCGTACATGTACCATCGGTAGTGTCGCGATGTCGTCCCCACGCGCTGCTTGTGCTGCTCCGGAGAATCCCCGGCGCACATGCTGTAGAAGTCGGCGAAGACGTAGGGGACGGCCTGCCAAACACCGAGGAGGCTGCTGAACACAGCCCCCCATGCCCCCAGAAGGAAGGCCCAGCGGCCGGCGGGACCGAGTGACTGTCCGAGCTCGTCTGCGAGGGCGACGACCAGGCCCGCTCCCTTTCCCGCTACGTTGGCCCGCGCACCGATTATGACCATGGCCAGTCCGAAAATGGCGGTAGCCACATAGCCGACTCCGAGGTCGATTCTACAGGTCTTGAGATCTGCCGGTGACGTCCGTCCCTTCTCGCGGATCCAGTAGCCATAGCAGATGATTGTGAGCGTTCCGCCGACTCCCCCCATCAGAGCGATCGTCCATGCCAGCCCTCCGGTATCCATTTGCGGGATTGTCGGTATCACCGCACCATGCAACACGGCGCCCCAGTCGGGCCGGATGAGCACGGCGGTGATGCAGACCGTGACGAACATGACGGCGATACATACGCTCATGATTTTCTCAAACAGACGGTAGCCGCCCAGCCGAATCAGCACCACACCCAGCAGGCTCTGGGCTATCCCGAAGATGATCTTGCCCGTGGACGCTTTGGCGAAAATGGGGATCATGGCGTGAACAGTGACGCCACAGGCGCTGATCAAAGCTGCCCCAACGAAGAAGCTCCAGGGGAAGAGGTAGAGAGGGAAAATGATCTTGAAGGGCAGGCCGATGTGTTGCGTGCATCCCTCCATGAGGGTTGTCCCGCTGGCCAATTGCCACCGCGTGAGTCCCTCGCTCAGTACGTACTTAAGGAATGCGCCGAGGAGCACAGCCCACAGCACGGCGAGCCCCAACTTGTTTCCGCTGAAGCTTGCGGTCGCCAAATCGCCGGCGCCGACGCCGGTGGCTGCGACCAATATGCCCGGGGCGACGATTGCCAGAAGGTCCCGGATGGTCATGCGCTGCGGGAGGGAAGTGGGGGTGTCAGGCATTATCAATCCTCACGGGGGTGATGTCGTCTGCCAGAGGGAAGCTGAACACGCGCGAGAAGAAGTAGAGTTCTCCCTCCAGGGCCCGGCATATGTTCGAGGCTTGTCGGAAGCCATGTTGTTCGCCTTCGAACTCGAGCAGAGCGACAGGAATCTGTCGTGACCGGAGAGCGTCGACCATCATCGTGGCCTGGTTGGGAGGTACGATCTTATCTTCGAGGCCTTGAAAAAACACGACGGGGCAAGTGATCTTGTGGGCGGAGTGGATGGGAGACCTCCCCTTGTATATCTCCCTCTCTTCCGGATAGGCACCGATGAGTTGATCCAGGTAGCGGGACTCAAACTTGTGCGTCTCCATGGCCAACGCCTCACAGTCGCTTACGCCGTAGTGGCTCGCACCGGCACTGAAGACATCGCGGAAGGCGAGACAGGCCAGCGTGGTGTATCCTCCGGCACTTCCGCCGGTAATGGCCATCCGCTGACGATCGACACGACCGGAATCGGCAAGGAAGAGAGCCCCGTTACAGCAATCGTCCACATCCACCACACCCCAAGCCCGGCGCAACCGATTCCGGTACGCTCTGCCGTAGCCTGTGCTGCCGCCGTAGTTCACATCCAGGACGGCAACGCCTCGGCTGGTGTAGTACTGAATATCCAGGCGTAGCGAGGAGGATGTCGAAGAGGTCGGGCCGCCATGGACCTTCACCACGAGCGGGGGAAGTTCTCCCGGAGGAGCAGCATAGCGGGGGTTCGTTGGCTCGTAGAACAGGCCGTGCGCGGTACGGTTCTCTGCTGTTGGGAATGTGACCGCATGGGGGAGGGCCAGATATGCGGTGTCGAAGGGGAGATCGGTGGCCGTCTCCAATTCCCGGAACTCGCCGCTTCGACTGTCCAGGACGACGATGGCAGATGGGCGATCAGGTCCCCCCCCGATGAACACCACACGGCCACCATCGGCGTGCACGGATGTTACGCTGGTGTAGGGCAGGGCGATGTCTCTGGTTACACCCGTTGCCAGATCCTTGATCATCAGGTGCGACGTGCCGTCCTTCTGGTAGGCGCAGACGGCTGACTCGGCGGAAAGGAAGGCGTAGCTGGCGATCCCGAACACCCAATGAGGCGTGGTAAACTCAGCCGGCTCTGCCGTAACGGAGTGGACCTGTTGGCCGTCCCAGCGATACACGTTCCACCAGTCGCTGCGGTCAGAAATCAGATAGAGCGTTCCGTCCGGTGACCAGCGCGGTTCGGCCGCTGCTTCTTCAAGGCCACCCGCGACGCGTTGCATGTTCCCGAGGAGACCCTCATTCGTGCGCGTGCCTACCCAGACCTCCGCGTTGTCCCAGGGCATGTTCGGGTGGTTCCAGGTCAACCAGGCAAGCTGCCCGCCATCCGGGCTGGTTCGAGGAGCAGCATAGAAGTCAGCTCCGTGCACAAGGGATTTCAGTGCCCCTGTCTCCGGGTCGATGGTGACGATTGAGCTGGTGGGCTCCCCAGTGCCGGTGTGGTCTTCGCAGACCGCAACCAGTGTCTGACTGCTTGGCGACCATTCCAGATCGGCGAAGCGTCTGCCTGGTGTGTGGGTCAGCTGTCGGACCGTTCCTCCCGGCGTAAGGAGGTAGACCTGCTGGTCTGAGTCATTCACGGCGAAGAGTCTGTCAGGCCCGAATGCGAGAGCGCCTCCTCCGTATTCATGGACGCGAGTGCGAGCATTGAAGTCCGGCGGCAGCAGTTCACGGGCTGGTTCGTCCCCTTGAGATTCCATGACCACATAGCGCCCTCCTTCGGTGGGGCGCATTTCTGCCCAGACGATCCGCTCGCCGCAGATCCTCACTTCTCCCAGGCGTTTCGATCCGGCGGCAATCTGTTGGGCTGAGATAGGGGATACCCACGAGCCGTACGGGGCCGTTGTGAGGGATGGCGTTTCCATGGGGGCGGTGTTCTCCAAAAGGGCAACGTTGTCACGTTCCGTCGTGTCGGCACAGTATCTCCGGTTAAAACCAGTATGCGTTCACGGGGCAAACGCGAGTGCCAATGACACACCCACGTTACCCCTGAGAACAACCCAAGGAACTGACCACGGATTACACTGATTCCACGGATACCGGAAAGAGGGATTGGGAGTGTGGG
>Ga0209045_1001075_pt1 | contig 26948 bp, 15 predicted proteins | sample SaaInlLV_10m_DNA_4_FD_184664 | JGI IMG/M metagenome (GOLD analysis project Ga0209045, IMG submission 184664) | Marine microbial communities from expanding oxygen minimum zones in the Saanich Inlet - Saanich Inlet SI072_LV_200m_DNA (SPAdes) (version 2) | ecosystem: Environmental > Aquatic >...
ACTCACCGAACGCCGGCCTGGACGCAGCTTTCCGAGGAAAAAAACACCAACGAAGCACCGTCACGTCATGAACCGCAAAAGGATCTGAGGCCGTCGCGCCGCCCGGACGCTTAGGTTGACGGCATTGCCCCCCGGGGGCCAATCAGTCCCCGTGTGACACTGACCGCGATGGAATGGCTCTGAGCAGCTTCCCTGGCAGAACAGCGCTTGGCTGGTTCGCAGGACAGCGGGAAGCGACGCCGAGTGACGTTCTGCCTTACTTAGGGTTGGCGCGGAAATGACTTTACATTTTGGCGGGAGCGCAGGATGGTCAGCCGGGAGGCAGGAGGAGCAGCGCATACCGAGATATGTGTGCGACGACAGCCGAGCGTAGCGAGACGGGCAGCCTGCTGGGCTGCAGCGAAGCGTCAAACGCCGCGGATGGCCGTGCTCCGCCCCGCCCCGTAGGGCTGCGTTCTTTTTGCTCTCTGGCTTCGTTGCTTCACTCGGGGCATATCACGATATGCCCGCTCGTTCGCGCCTGGCCAGAAACCAAAATGACCAGCAGCAAAATGTGAAGTTATTTCCGCGCCGGCCCTTAGCACTTGCGACGAAACGCAGACGGGGGCACACTTGCCGGGATCCACGCAAAGCAAGCGATTGGCAGGGCTCCGTTCCAGCCGTTATGTGACCGTCCCCGCGCTGATGCTGGGAGACGTTGTAGCGCTCGGTTGCAGCGTGGCACTGGCAGTCTGGATCCGCTGGACGTTCGGGGGAGGCTTCCCTCTGGCACGCTACTGGCAGCTCTGGCCGTCTCTCCTGCTGTTCGTCCTTATGTACGAAGGCAGTGGGTTGTATCACGGGACGGCGCTGTATCCCGGTGTCGCGCTTGGCCCGGCTGAGGAGATCAGGCGTCTGACCTACGGCACAACCGGTGTTTACCTCTCTCTGATGTTGGTCGCTTTCTTCCTCAAGATGTCCCACCACTTCTCCCGCTTCGTGTTCCTGGCCAGCCTGTGCCTGAGCGTTCTTGCCGTCCCGGTCATGCGTCTGGCCATCCGGAAGATCTTCTCGCACTGGGGCCGTTGGGGCATACCGGCCGTGGTGTTGGGAGCTGGCGATACGGGCGCCCAGGTCGTCAAGGCGCTCTCATCGCATCCGGAATTCGGGGTCCGCCCCGTGCTGGCGTTCGATGACGACGAGGCCCTGTGGGGACAGAAGCTGGAAGGCGTTTCGATCATAGGGCCGACATCGGCCGCTGGCGAAGCGGCGGCAAAGCACCACATCCGCCACGCGATCATAGCGATCCCGAGCACGGCGTGGGAAGCGCTCTGCGAGATGGCCGACAAAGCGTCAGCGGATTTCCCACATGTCCTGATCATTCCCGATCATCGGACGTTCTCCAGCCTCTGGGTGACAGCGCAGGATGTCGGGGGGCTTCTCGGTCTGGAGATCCGGCAGCGTCTTCTGCTCCGTGGTCCGCGAATGGTGAAAGCCGTCACCGACTCCGCCCTGGCCCTTCTACTGGGGATTGTCGCATTACCCGCATTTCTCCTGATCGCCTTACTCATAAAGGTGACCTCCCCTGGGCCCGTCTTCTACAAGGCGAATCGGCTCGGAAGGGATGGGAAGGAGTTCCTGGCGTTCAAGTTCCGCACCATGGTTACCGACGCGGATCAAACCCTACACGGGTACCTCGAGGAGCATCCGGAGTGCCGTTCGGAATGGGAACGCACACAGAAGCTCAGAGCCGATCCCAGGGTCACTCGGCTCGGTTCCTGGCTGCGCAAGACCAGTCTTGATGAACTGCCGCAGCTATGGAACGTCATTCGCGGGGAAATGAGTCTCGTGGGTCCACGCCCCATTGTGAAAGCTGAACTGCGCTTCTACGGGGACGCCTATGAGCGATACAACTGTCGAGTAAAGCCTGGGATTACGGGGCTTTGGCAAGTGTCCGGAAGAAACGACACAGCCTATGACGAACGCGTCCGGTTGGACAGCTACTATGTGCGCAACTGGTCGGTCTGGCTCGACCTTTACATCCTGCTCAAGACAGTGAAGGCTGTCCTGACCTGCCACGGCGCCTATTGACGCCCACGGCTCCCCCCACGTCTCTCTACCAATCCCGATCAATCGCCCGGTGCCCGCTGGATTGGCGAGGCCGCCGACGTTCGCGGTTCTCGCGTTCCTCGTCGAGGATGTCGCGCGCCTTCTCGTCCGGCACGGCTTGAGCTTGCTTCTGCTGCCCCTCTTCCTCTTCCTTCTTCCTCTGTTCGCCCTCCTGGGACTGCTTCTCCCCCTCCTTTTCTTCGTTCTTCTGCTCCTTCTTCTCGTCCCCTTCGTTCTCTTCTCCCTCCTTTTTCTGGTCCTCGTCTCCAGCCTGCTGTTGCTGTTGCTGCTGTTGCTGCTGGTCTCCCTCCTCCTTCTTGTTCAAGGCCTCCAATGCCTTCTCAAGTTGCTCCTCTGCCCCCTTCTGGCGAGGCTGGGCGGCTGTTGGTTGGTTGTCGGCCAGCTTTCCCGTGGCCTGCTCCTGGAAACCAACGGCCTGATCCAGATGCTGCTTGGCCTGGTCCAGCACTCCGGGCATCTGAGGGCCCTGTTGAGGCATCCCTCCCTGCCCTCCGGGGCCAGACATTCCCCCTTGCCCCTGGAGTTGCTGCTGATGGCCGGCCTGGGACTGCTGCCCCAGTTCGTCCGCCACGGTCGCAGTGTCATCGCGCAGTCTGCCTTGTCGGTCGGCAGCTCCAGCTGTGTCCTGCTTCCAGGTCGGCGTTTCTCGTTCACGCCCAGCCCGCCTGATCAGTTCCCCACCGTAGGATGTGGCCTCCCGCTGGCGTTTGAGCAGTTCCTCGATCTTCTTTGCAGCTTCCTGCCGTGCCTGCTGCTGTTTCTTCTGCTGTTCCTCCCGCTTCTTTATCTCGTCCAGTATCGTCTTGATGGTCAGGCGAACGACCTCAATGTTCCGGGCGGCATGCGGAATCTCCGGATCACGTTCCAGAGCGTCCTGGTAATGCGTAATGCTCTGCTCGCAGGCCTTGAGACACTCTTTCAGGTCGCTGTCACGTTGACGTTCACTTTCTCGAAACGCAACATTTCCCAAGTTGTAGTGGCAACGGGCCTCGAGGCCGGGTTCCAAGCTCTTTCGGGCGGCTTCCCGGAAGGCGTCAGTGGCCTCAGAGTAGTCTTCACGTCGGTAGTGGATGTTGCCCTTGTTGAAGACAACCTCCGCAGATTCGGGTGCCTCCACTGAGGCTTGCTCATAGAATTCCAGAGCTTCCTCGTAACGGCCCGCCGCGAACGCGGCATTCCCCGCATCAACAAGGTCAGACGGTGTCTCCGCCCGCAGCACACAGGACGCACTCAGGAAACCGAGAATCAGCCCGATCACCACACGCGTTCCGGGACCGCCGAAGAAAAGCACCTTCCACAATGTCCAGCCACATCTAAGCATTCAGCGGCCTCCGACGCTTCCGTTCACTGAGAACGAATTCCACACAAAGCAGCACAAGCGACACGGCCAGGAAGACCTGATACTTCTCCTCGTAGCGTTTGATGGTCTTGGATTCGACTTCCCGTTTCTCGGCGCTGGCGATAAGACGCGTGTAGACGGCTCCCAGATCTATCGTCCCGGTGGATACATTCAGGTACTTCCCACTGGCCGACGCGTTTACCATCTTGCGTAACGTGTCAGCATCGAGTCGACTCCACACCTCCTTGCCGTCATGCTTGAGAAAGGTCTTGCGTCCGCCTTCATCGGTGACCGGGATTCGCTTCCCTTCGTTTTCGTCCCCCAACCCAATCGCGATGATCCGCACCCCCCGCTCGCCGGCCTGTTCCGCCGCCTCAACCGGGAAACTGTCATGATCTTCACCGTCGGTGATCAGGATGACGTCCTTGTACTTCTTGAACTGGTCATCAAAGACCTCCTCAAGCACACGACGGATAGCATCACCGATCATCGTCCCGCCCCGGGCAATGCTATCGGTATTGACAGTATCGAGGATCATGCGAAAGAACCCGTAGTCCAAGGTCAGTGGACACTTCACGGATGCAGTCCCGGCAAAAGCAACAAGTCCTACACGGTCTCCCTCAAGGCGATCCAGGCAGTCTTTGATGGCGAGTTTGGCACGCTCCAACCTGTTCGGAACGAGATCCTCTGCGAGCATACTCTTGGAGACATCGAGGAGAAACACAACGTCCCTGCCCTGACGCTCCACTTTCTTCGGCTTCGGGTTCCACCCGGGGCGGGAAAGAGCCACGATGCCAAAGGCGAACGCAGCGCTGATAAGAATGGCTTTCCAGCGTCGCCGAGCCGCACTGACGCTGATCTTGATCTGGTCGAGCAAGCCCAACTCGATGAACGCCTCAAGAGCCTGCCGCCGACGCACCGACGCATACACGTACATGCCCGCCACAAGCGGCAGCAACCAGAGAGCGTAGAGCATCTCGACATTCTGCAGTCTGATGCCGTTCATGGGATCCTCCGGAAGACGGTGCAGCGCAGGACGACCTCCAGAAACAGGAAAGCAAGAGCAAGGACCACAAAGGGTGTGAATGCCTCGCGATAGTCCATGTACCTGACCGTCTCAATCTCGCTCCGCTCCATCTCGTCAATCTCTTCGTAGACAGATCGCAGAGACTTCGCGTCCCGGGCCAACCTGTAGATCCCACCGGTTGCATCGGCCAGCGCTTTCAAGGCTTCCTCGTCGACGCCACTCCCTCCCATCCGGTGCAGGAGCGACCCGATGATCGTCTGCGACTGCATGACCCCATCCCGCCCCCCGACACCAATCGTGTGGACTTTAATCCCCCACTCCGCGGCCAGCTTCCCGGCCTCTTCCATGGTACGCTTACCGCAGTTCTGTTCCCCGTCGGTCAGCAGAATGATGACCTTGCTCTTGATCTCATAGGTCTTCGACGTGTCCTCCTGCGTCTGCTGCGCCAGGGTCTCCTCTGCTGTCTTCAGGCGTGCGGCAGCCAGGGCAACGGCATCTCCGATTCCCGTCGCGTTCTCGTTGCTCCGCTGGGGTACCATGCGCACGTTCTCCAGGAAGTGGGACAGGGCACCATGAGCGAGGGTGAGCGGACAGACAGTATCGGGATACCGAGCAAAGGCGATCATGCCGATCAGGTCATTGGGACGCCCCTTAAGGGATCGACCATCGCCAGAGACGAACGCCTCGAAGACACGCTTTACGGTCTCCAGGCGGGTCAACCGTTGCCCCTGGTACTCCATCTCCGCGCCCATGCTGCCGGAACGATCAACAACCATCTCGATCGCGATCCCCTTACTGACGTCGTGAATGCGCTCACGGCCCTGCTGTGGACGGGCGAGCGCGAAGATGACCAGTACCAACGTTAGAAGCCGCAGCAGTTCAGGCAGGAAAACCAGCCGTTGACGCAGCGATCTCCCCGCCCGCCGCGCGTTCGCGGTGGTAGAAAAACGAATCGTCCCTCCGCCCTTGCGCCGCCACAGACACCACGCCAGGACGGGCAGGACGAGCAGCAGAAAAAGCACTGCTGGTGACCCGAGCCGCATATCCATCAGAATCGAAGCTCCTTTCGTGAACCAACGCACAGTGGGCGTCGGCCCAACTTGAAATCAGTCATCGGTCTCGGCCGTCTCAATGATAAACGCTTTGCAGGTGTCGAAAGCCTGCTGAATTTCGGCCGTGGTCGGCCCATGCTTGGCGAACTTGACCAAATCACAGTGAGTGAGGAAGTCGCGCAGCAGGCCCTGGTGTCCCGGTCGCAGCGGTCTGTCCGCACCGAAACAAGCGGCCCCACCAAGCTCACTGAGAAACTCCTCTGTGGTCCTCTCGGGAGCATGAAGCCCAAACCGACACTCGATGTACCGACGCAACACGGCCGACAGCCTGACATAGAAAAGCTCGACCTGCCCAGCTTCGATGAGGTCATCGGCCACCAGTCGCTCAAGGGCACTGAACGCAAGCTCGTGCGCCGGGATTGCCGCTTCCGCCTCCTCACGACGGCGGCCGCGCAGATGCGTCACCAGAAAAACCACCAGTATCGTGAGCAGCAATGAGCCACCACCGACACCCCAGAGCCAGACCTTTGACTCCCGGGGGATTGCCACCGGGCCAGCGATGTCCGCAATCTGGAGTCCCTCCTTGTCCTCGGGCAAGAGAGAGGCGACCGTGATAGTCAGTTCCTCCGTCTCCAGTTCGTGTACGGTCTCAGCGTCCGTCTTCTTCCAGAAGCGAACCGTCATCGGTGGAATCTTGTACTCCCCGGAGAGGAAGGGCTCGAGCACATAAGTGCGCCCGTTCTCTACCTCGTTCTCGCCGACCAGTTTGGGCTCGGCAGTCCGGTAGTCAACGATGCCGAACTGTTCGAGCTTCTCGCCAAAAGCCGGGAGCTCCACCTCATAGTCTTCGTGAGCACGCAACTGCAACGTCAACGACAGGCGTTCGGCTATCGAAAGTCCTTTCTTGTCCACCGTAATCGTGGCAGAGACCGGCCCCCGCGTCACGGTCTTCTCCAACCCAGCGGCCGGTTCGGGAGTGCCCTCCGGGGAAGGCGTATCCTCGCACGACACCAGCAGGCATGCTGCCGCAACTCCGGCGAGCAGAACGCGCAGAGAGTGTCCTCTCTGACGCCAACTCACCTGCAGTCTAGGCCTGCTCGAAAGTCTCTTCACACCGCGTCCTCGCTGACTGAATATCTCACTTCTGTCGTGCAGTATTGCCGCCCGATGGGTCCGTCTCAGCCGCAGGCGTGGGGGCAAAGCGGCTCTGATGCAAGACGACATCGTAGTCTTTTCTGAGCCCCTCCATGAGCGCTCCCTGGACCTCCCGCTCCTTCTGCTGCCGCAGGGCCTTGTAGGCCTCCTGTTGCACGTCTTCGAACGCCTTCTGACGCTCGTCTTCACGCGTAATGAGTTTGATCACATGGCACCCTTTGTCCGTGGTGACCGGCTGCGGCAAAACCGCGCCGGGCTCGACTGTGAACAACGCGCCGACTGCTTTTGGCGCCTCGCCGATCGAGGGGATGCTCGCCGCCCCCTTGGCCACCCAGCCGGCGATCTCTCCCCCCTTGTCCGCCGTTTCAGAATCAGTCGATACCCCCTTGGCAAGCGCCGCAAAATCTTCCCCCTTCTCGAGGCTCTCGAGCACGGCGTTGGCCTTCTCGGCGTCCGGAACAAGGATGTGGCTGATCTTCACTCGTTCAGGGGCAACAAACGTCGCCTTATTGGCCTGGTAGTAGAGCTCAACATCACTGGACGTAATGCGAATTTTCTCGCTCATTTCACGTTGTATGAGACGTTGGGCCAGCAGCCCCCTCTCCGTTTCGTCCAGCAAAGCCCGTACGTCCGGCTCCTGGTCCAGCCCAATCTCCCGGGCTCGACGATACAGCACCTCCTCCATGACCATCTGTGACAGCATCTGAATCTTCTGCTGAGGCACAGACAACCGTTTGAGCATTTCTTCCTTCTGTTGGCGACGCTGGTCCTCGGACATAAAGCTTGCGTACTGAGCAAGCTGCGTCTCGATCTGGGCCTCGATCTTGCGATCTAACTCCGCTTCCGTGATCTTGTGCGCCCCGATCTCCGCCACGACCTTTTCCCCTGCCCCCTTTTCTCCGTCCTGCTTCAGCCCGACGCGATCCGCAAGCTCATGGCGCAACACAGCGAACTTCCCGAGCGCCTCCAGGCACGTTTGGGTCCTGCGACTGATCTCCGACGAGAGCTCGGTCAGCTCAGCGAAGCTCTCCGACCGGTAGTAGGCGGCCAGTGCCTCCGCGTACTGCCGTCCTTCTTCGTACGCTTGACCGATCCGGTACCAAACACGCGCGCGTTTCTCATCGTCAGCATCTGCCACATCGAGGTACGCGAGCCAGGCATCGACAGCCGGCTGCGTGAGCCCCTGCTTCTCGAGCTTCAACGCCAGCTTACGCTGCGCGTCGGGATCAAGCTGCCCAGGGCGGGGGCCGGACCTCTCGGACGGCCCACCGGCACGGAACGCAACGACCAGATTTGCCACTACAGCAATCAAGATCAGCGGCGTGACCCACGGGTAGGTGCTTCGGCCTCCCTTCGTCTTCCCCGGCCGTTGCGGAAGAGTCAGATTCAGTTCATCAGACATGTTCAGCGATTCCTGTGCTGCCAACCAACATGGTGCCCGTCCTGTGAAGTACCGGCCCCATTCCGTTTCAGCGGCTTGCCCGGCGTTCCCGCGTGCGGAAAAACGTCACCAGATTCCGTACATAGTCCTGATCAGTGAGTACCTCGACATGGTCGACTCCCACTGACCGGAAGAGATTCCTCAATGCAGCCCCCTGCTCGGCCCCCAGCGTTTCGTAGCGATGCCTGACCCGGGCACTCCCAGTATCAATGACGATCAACTCCCCCGTCTCCGCATCTTCAAGCTCGATGAGGCCGACATTAGGCATCCGGACCTCACGAGGATCGGTGACCGACACGGCCACCAAATCATGCTTCTTGGCCAAGACCCGCATCCGCTTCTCAAAGCCCTCCCCAAGGAAGTCGGAAACCAGGAACACCACGCTGCGCTTTGTCATGACCCGCCCGAAGTAATCAAGCGCTTCGCTGATGTTGGTCTGGGCCTGTCGGGGGCGAAAATTGAGCACTTCCCTAATCAGTCGGAGAACGTGTGAGAGACCTTTCCCCGGAGGGATGAATAGCTCGATGCAGTCCGTAAACACGATGAGGCCGACTTTGTCGTTGTTCTTGATCGCGGCAAATGCGAGCAGTGCACAGAGCTCTGCAGCCACTTCGTTCTTGAGCTTCCCCGTGCTCCCGAAGGCACCGGAAGCCGAGAGGTCGACCAGGAACATGACCGTAAGCTCGCGCTCCTCCTCGAAACGCTTCACATATGGGTGTCCCATCCGAGCCGTTACGTTCCAGTCAATCGATCGAACTTCGTCGCCCGGCTGGTATTCGCGGACCTCGTCGAACTCCATCCCGCGACCTTTGAACACACTGTGGTACTCGCCGGCGAGGATGTCATCGACCGCTTTGCTAGTGAAGATCTGGATGTAACGGATCTTCTTGGCAAGTTCCTTGGGGATCATGGCACGTCTACCGTGTCCAGGATCTGCTGAACGAGATCCTCAGACGTCTTCTCCTCGGCTTCCGCTTCATACGTCACGATCACACGATGGCGCAGGACGTCCAAGGCAATGGATTTCACGTCCTGAGGGGTGACGTAACCCCGCCCCTGCAACAGAGCGTGGGCCTTGGAAGCCATGGCCAGAAAAATGGTTGCGCGCGGGGAGGCGCCGTAGCGCAGGAGATCCGCAATGTCCAGCTTGTAGGCCGCTGGATCACGCGTAGCCTCGATCAGATTGACGATGTACTCCTCAATCTTCTCATCCATGAAAATATCGTCGGTCAACACGCGTAGGCGGACGATGTCTTCGAGCGAGACAATGGGGTCTACGTCCAGCTTTGGCGCTGATGTTGCCATCCGGCGCAATATCTTCAACTCGTCGCCTTTGCTCGGATACGTGATCTTGAGCTTGAGCATGAACCGGTCGACCTGCGCTTCAGGCAACGGATACGTGCCCTCTTGCTCGATAGGGTTCTGGGTAGCGAGAACCATAAACGGATCATCAAGCTGGAATGTCTGATCCCCGATCGTGACCTGACGTTCCTGCATGGCCTCCAACAAGGCGCTCTGCACCTTTGCCGGAGCCCGGTTTATCTCGTCTGCCAAGATGACGTTTGCGAAGATCGGTCCTCGCTTGGTCGTGAAGTCGCCGGTCTTAGGATTGTAGATGAGGGTACCCAGCACGTCGGCAGGAAGCAGGTCGGGGGTGAACTGAATGCGCTGAAACGATGCCTGGATCGCGCGAGCCAAGGTCGTTATCGAGAGCGTCTTCGCGAGCCCCGGGACCCCCTCAATCAGGACGTGATTGTTGCAGAGCAGCGCCAGAAGCAGTCGCTCAACAAGCTCCTCCTGCCCGACAATGACCTTCCCTATTTCATCACGGATTCGCCCCAGCAAGAGGCTTTCCTTCTCAACCCGTTCGCCAATCTGCTTCACATCAACTGCCATGGGACATCCTCCTTGGCAACAACCAAACGCACCCGTTACCAGCCCTCAGTCAGTCCCTCCAACAAGTGACGTGCCCAAACGTCACCCATCTTCGGGGACCGCCTGGCCCAACGGGATAGTGCGTACTCTGAAACGCGTTCGCGCCTCTTCTCCTGTGCCGACGCCGAGCGTCGACTGCAATTAGACCATCCAAGCCAGGACTTGTTCCTGTGCGAACAACCACCGGGCCGCAAAAAAGCTAAAAACATGCCCCACCTATCGCTGTCTGTCAATCCCCGACCCAAGCTGGTTGACCTGTCCAGCGTGGCCCATATAGTGCGCCAACGTCCGACAACTCGCCCCCTTCCCGGTCGCCTGTCCGAACCAGGGCGCCGCGACTGCCGAACTGCGAGGGAGGAGGAATGGCATTGGGCCCGACTATGAGCAGAATCGTCGAAGCAAAAACTCCGGGCGACATAGCGATCGTGGCTGATCTGGCACACGAGATCTGGACCGAGCACTATGTGCCGATCATCGGCCAGGCCCAGGTCGACTACATGCTGCCCCGCTTCCAGTCTCCCGAGGCCATTGCCGAACAGTTGGGCAAAAAAGGGTACCACTACTACCTCATTCGAGACCCGGACCAAGTCTCGGTGGGCTACCTCGCTCTCATACCAAACGAACCGCCGGGGGCCATGTTCCTCAGTAAGGTCTACGTGCGAAAATCGGGACGGGGGAAGGGCCTGGGGAAAGCCATGATGGCGTATGCAGTGACAGTCAGCAAAGAACAGGGCCTCTCCCCTCTTTGGCTCACCGTCAACCGGCACAACACCGGTTCAATCGCGGCCTACGAGCGTCTCGGCTTCGTCAACCAGGGGTCCATCGTGCAGGACATCGGGGGCGGATTTGTCATGGACGACTACAAAATGGTGCACCCGCTCACCGACAGGGACTCCCCTTCATGAAACAGGTTCTGTCTGCCCCCGGCGCAATCGTTCTCTTGATCCTGGGGGCTTCCCTCAGTGGCCGGACGCTTGCGCTCGATGTGTACAAGAAGCGATTCTCCCCACCCCGGGTCTACTTCACCCACGCCAGCTTGAACAAAGGCGGAATAGCGTCGGGCATTGAGGGGCAGGACAACGTTCTGGCGCTGTACATCACGGCGATAGACCGGGAAGCGGGTCAGTATTCTGAAGAGGGATTCAGCGTGTCCGTACTTCTGCCCCCCGAGATGGAAATTCTGGACCAGGAAGCAAACGCGATAGCGGTAACCGATACAACACTTGACGGACAGCCGTATCTGCGCGTGACCAAGCCCGTGCCCCCCCTGAAGGTGTTCCAGCGCTGTCTGCGTGGCCCGTGGGGAGTAGATGACGCCGTCTGGTATCGCCTCCGACCGGGACAAACATCGACGCAGGGCCCGCGCCCTATACAAGCCGCCCTGTACTACAACGGGGAGCTCTGCTTCACGGACGATGCGAAGCTGCGCATCTATCCGCCACTCGCCCCCCCCCCGCCAGTAGACCCTCGACACTTCCGTTTCTGGCTGCACTACGGCCCGCATGTCCGGATGGGCCACTGGGATGAGCTGGCCAAACAACTCCGGACGGCAGGAATCAATGCCATTCAGTTCACTGTCGCAAGTCCCAACCGTCTGGACTACGTGCGCGAAATGCGGAATCGTGGCTTCTACACGATCATCCAGCGGGGGGCAAGCTACTCGGCCATCCACAAGGATAACCTGAAGGGTGCCTTGACATCAGGTCCTGCCTGGTTCGCCGCCCAGGACAAGGGAACCATGGAGACCTACCTCCCTTACGGCGATGCCGTGCTCTGGGACTTTGAGCCGACGCCAACCCGACTGGAACTCGATGAGTGGACCCTCAACCGCTTCCGCCAAGTGACGGGTGTCCCCGATGAAACACCCCTGACTGAGGAAACGATCAAAGAGCACCATTTCCCTGCCTGGATCGCATTCCGGCAGGATTCGTTTGCGACCTGCGTACGGAACTGGGCCGAATTCTGTCGATCCGTCAAGCCGGATATCGAGACCATCCTGACTGAAGGACGAGCGAACATGTTCGACCCACCGGGGCAAATCGACTATGCCCGCGTTGCCGATGATGTGACCTTTTGTGACCCGATGAACTACACCGGAATCGATTCCGTACGTGTTCTGCAGAAGTGGCAGGAGCACGCCCCCAAAGCCTCGTTCACGGGCTGCCAGAACGTCGCACAGGGCTCCCACCACAATGTGTTCATTTCCCCAAAAACGATCATGCTCCAGATTGTGAGTTCGGCTCTCGTCGGCTCGAAAGGCACGGACATCTATCCCGGGCATGCAATGGATGCCGAGAACTTCGTCCTCACCAATCGGGCAATGGGGCTTCTGGGGCGCAACCAGCGGGCCATGTTTGCCTCCCCGGGCCCCACCACCGACATCGTCGCGGCACCGATCCCCAAGGAAAGCGTGGAGATCAAGCTTGGGGATGGACGCACGATCCGAAACACATTCCCCGACTGGGAACGGGATGCCGTTATCCGAACGTACCGGGATCCAGTGACCAACGACGATCTGGTCGTGATTGTGAACTGGAATGCGAACGAGCCCTGCTATGTCCGCATAAATGTCCCCGAAGCCGGCGACCGCCTGATCCTCGAACAGGAAAACAACCGGTGTCTGACCCTCAATGCCCAGCCACGAGTCCCCGCCGGCAAGCTCGCCGAAGGAATCTTCCTCGTATGTCCCCCGTTCGACTTCCGTGGTTTCACTCTCAGACGGTGGTCCACGCCCCTCCCCCAAACAGCGTCCCAGCTCTCACGGGTGCGTCTAGAGGACATTGCCGCCCGGGTAGATGCCTACGTTACCCGAACCGACGCGGCGACCGCGACCCGGTCCACCGGGGACCTGAGCCTCGGCTTTGACGACTGCAATGCTGACGGCAAGTTCGAGTATGTGATTGCCTCTCCATCCTCGAAGGTCTGGCTTAGTCAGAACGGCACAATCAGTCGGTGGAACACAGACGACGGGTCAGTCGCCACCGCCGGGCTCGGGCTATGCCGTGACATGATCTGGCTCCCGCAGCCAGAACGGGCCAACGCCGGTATGGACGCAGTCATGACGCTTGACAGCAAGCAGTTATCCACAGATCAGGTCACCATGGTGTTCAGCAAGAACGTGACCCTGGAGGCCCTCGGGGGGATGTCCAGCCTCAGCGTGCGCAAGACCTTCACGTTCCCGGCAGATGCCCCAACCGTGAGCGTTGCGGTCGAGGTCGTGAACACGTCCGTCACCATGGACACGCCCAGCCTGCCTTTCAGCTACCGGGTCCACAACCATATCGACTACGGCGAGGCTCCGAGCCGCCTCTGGGTCTCCGACGGGGCACACACGACCAGTTGGGAGGACACCACGAAACACTACTCAATCCCAAACACAGGTCTGACCGAGACCGACAGAGCCGCCGTCTTTGGTCAAGGCGACACGTGCCCTGACGAACACATCCGGACATTCGGAGACTATCTTCCAGACCAAACCCTCCAGTTGGTGGTTCATCCGAGGAGGCCATCACAGCTCCTGCAGATCCTCCGCTGGGGCCGCAGAGCAAACCGTGGTGGCAGCGGGACACTGGAGTGGATCTACAGGCCCTTTGATCTAAAGCAGGGCGCGACAGCACGCTACGAGTACGCCCTCTCACTTCGCGCCGGCGAGGCGCAACTCCAGGCGCCGCCACCGGAGAAAAGCGACCGCATCCCCTCCCCAGCCGGGCCCAACTTGCTCTTCCATGCCGCATTCGACGGGAACGCAGACTCAACAACCCGCCATGGAGTGATCAGCCCGACCATCACGGGAACACCGGCCTACGAGGCAACCCGAGACGGGCAAGGGATCCGTGTAACCGGAGGGACTGAACTCACCTTCCCCGCCGAAGGGCTCCTGAATCTCGAGCGAGGAAAACTGCACATACGGTTCAAGCCGCTCTGGGATGGAACGGACCAGAAGACGCACTATTTCCTCACCGCCCGCCCCAGGCCGGGCTTCGTGTATTTCGGCAAACTTGCCGATGGGCGGCTCCTCTTGAACATGTTTGACCGTGAGAACAAACAGCACTACCCTCACCACACCATCCGCACAATGAAGGCCGACACCTGGCATACCGCAACCGTCACCTGGGATGCCCCGAAAGGCGCCATGGCGCTGTTCCTCGATGGCAAAAAGGTGCGCGAGTCCCGACAGACGCCCTGGAGCATGGGGCAACTCAACAATGCACACCCGGAATGTCGCCTGGTGATCCCCGGAACAGCCGACACCGTCATCGATGACATCAAGATCTGGAATCGCCCCTGAGCCCGACAGAGGGAAGTAACAGCGCGAGAGGATGGGACATGTCAATCCGGACCGTTCTGCTTTCAGCCGTCATAGCAGTTGGCATCCTCATGTCTCTGTTGGTGGCCAGCTTGGCGGTGAAGTCGATCCGCCGCTCCGTTCAACACGAGGCCCAGCAACGGGTGAACCATGACCTCGGTATCGCACATACGCTCTACGAACAGGAACTCCGCTCCCTGGCAGACGCCCTGGTGGCCGAGGCCGGAACTCTTGACCTAAGCGCTGAACCTGAGTTGCTGACCGCCCGGCTCCAGAACCTCAAGCATCGCTCGACCCTAACCGTGCTGAACCTTGCCCGTGTGGAAGAGGAACTGCCAACCGAGACACCGGCCACCGCTCCCCGAACGCAGGAGACGTTCAGAGACGACCCAATCATCCGCCAGGCCCTCGAAGGGCATTCCGCATTCGGGACGATTCTGCTCACAGGGGAGCGATTGGAGCGGGAAGGTGGCAAGGCTCTGCGGCAGGCATTGTCTGTCCGTGCCTCGGGCGCTCCCGAAACGACGGCAACAGACTCGGCGTTGTTCTGGTGGGCGGCCTGCCCGCTCCGCGATGACACGGGTGACGTCGCAGCAATTCTGTACGGTGGGCGTGCTCTGAATCACCGGTACCAGCTGGTCGACGGCATTCAGAGGCGCATCTTCGGGACCGAACTGCATGGCGGCAAACCCCTGGGAACAGTGACTGTTTTTCTGGAAGACATCCGCGTCAACACGAATGTGCTCGGCCCCAACTCACGACGCGCCCTCGGAACGCGTGTCTCCACAGAAGTGCGGCAATGCGTGCTCGACGCCCGGACGCCATACTATGGGCGGGCCTGGGTGGTCGACGCGTGGTATCTGAGCGGCTATCTCCCGCTGCGCGATCCCGCCGGAACGGTCATCGGCATGCTCTACGTCGGCCTCCTGGAAGCCCCGTACGATTCCCTGGAGACCGAGCTGATCCGACGCTTCCTGGTGCCCGCCAGTTGCCTTCTTCTTGGAGCTCTCGTCGTCGCGATCTGGTTGGTCCGACGAATCACCGACCCTTTGGGGCAACTGAATGATGCCGCGATGCGTTTGGCCGATGGTAACTGGGAGCAAGATCTCCCCCCCCAGAAGAGCTACCTGGAGATCACTCATCTGGGCGATGCCTTCTCCCGAATGCAGAACGCAATTCGGCAGCGGGACACGCAGCTCACCGATGCCAATGGCCAACTCAGCACGAGCAACGAGAAACTGACCCAGACTAACCGAAATTACATGGAAATGCTCGGATTCGTCACTCACGAACTCAAGTCGCCTCTGGCTGCCATGCAGACCATCATCAGCACCGTGACCGAAGGCTACTGTGGAGACGTGCCCGAAGCAATGAACAAACCGCTGACCCGCATCCAGCGAAACTGCGAAGAACTCCAGGACATGGTCAAAAACTACCTCGACCTGTCCCGAGCCGAACGCGGCGAACTCACCGCAAATCGACGCGACATTGACTTCAACGCCGACATTGTCGTCCCCTGTGTGGAACAGACGACAGCGCTACTGCAGTCGCGCAGCATGACCCTCGAAACAACCTGCCCCGACGCCGTTCCGCTCAAGGCAGATCCGGAGCTGATGCGTATTGCTCTGACCAACTTCCTCAGCAATGCCGCCAAGTATGGTGCCGAAGATGGAGCCGTCCGCCTGGAAGTCGCTGTTCAGCAGGATGAGCTCCAAGTTTCAGTATGGAATGAGGGCACCGGATTCACCCCCGAAGAGAGCACGTCTCTGTTTGGGAAATTCAGTCGCCTCAAGAACGCGCAGACCCGCGAGAAGCGCGGCAGCGGCTTGGGGCTCTTCCTGTGCAAGCAAGTGGCTGAGCAGCATGGCGGAAGGGTCTGGGCCGAGTCGACCCCCGGAAAGTGGGCTCGCTTCGGTCTGGCTTTTCCCGTTGAGGGCCCACCCAAGGCCGACGTCTCGCCCCGACCTCCCCAATGATGGAAAGAGAAACGCGATGACCAATTTCGATGAAATCCTCACGGCCGTTCGGGCCCAGCCCGTTCGCCGGATTGCTGTGGCCGCTGCTTCCGATGCCTATGTCATTGAGGCTGCGTCAGAAGCCAAGAGACAGAATATCGCTGAGTCCATTCTGGTTGGCGACGAAGGCAAGATCCGTCAGGCTGCTGACTCAGTGAATGTCTCACTCGATGCTGTGGAGATCGTCCACCAGCCCGAGCCGATTCAAGCATGTGCCGAGGCTGCGAAGCTGGTTTCCGGTGGCAAGGCCGACATCCTGATGAAGGGCTACGTCCACACGGACGACTTCCTTCGAGCTGTACTGGACCGGGAGTTCGGACTTCGAACAGGCTCCATCATGAGCCATGTGTTCGTCGCTGAAATGCGAGTCTGGGACCGGCTAATCTTCATCTCCGACTCTGCCATGAACATCGCACCGGACCTGGAGCAGAAATCCGCCATTCTGCTGAACGCTGTGTATCTGGCCAAGCTCTTCGGAGTCGAACAGCCCAAGGTTGCTGCCCTGGCAGCCGTCGAGCTCGTGAACCCCGCCATGCCGGCCACCCTTGATGCCGCCGCGCTAGGCACCATGGCAGACCGTAACCAGTACGTACCCGGAGCCACGGTGGATGGCCCTTTTGCACTGGACAATGCCGTGTGCCCGGCTGCAGCAAAGCACAAACGCATCTCCGGCCCCGTGGCGGGACAGGCCGATATCCTCATCGTGCCGAATATCGAGGCCGGCAACATGCTGGCGAAAGCCCTGGTGTATTTCGGTGGGCACCGCCTTATCGGTTTGCTGGTGGGAGCCAAAGCCCCCGTCGTGCTTACCAGCCGAGCCGACACGATGGAGTCCAAGATGCTCTCTATGGCCGGTGCCGTGTTGATGGTCAACCGCAAGCGTGCCACTCGCCTGAAGGTCGGGAAAGTGCATTTCTGATCCCGGAGGATCCCACCCGATTTGCCGTGGACGCTCTTCCAGACGAGCAAGGAAGATCAGGAGCAACTCATAGGTCGGCTGTCACCTCGGCAACGGTGGCACTCAGGGCTTTGGCGCTGGCGATTGAACGCCTGTTGTGAAGATTGGCAAAGAGGGAGACATCGACCTCCGCGGTGAGCAACATCTCCGTGTGGCGCGTGCTGCGGACAGAGATTTCCCCCTGTGGATCCATGAGGTAACTGTCTCCGTACCCGACTCCTTCCCGGTCGAGTCCCGCATCATAGCCGCTGCAGACATTGTTGCCCCGGAGGAACCAAACGCCATTCTCAACCGCCCGGGCAGTGTGATCTGAACGCACCTTCTGGAAGTGGTTGATCAAGGCCGGGGGAGGAAGGTAGTTGTAGTGAGGGGCGAAAATGAGCTGTGCCCCTTTCAGAGCCAGGATCCGGCATGGCTCTATGTACCCACCATCTGCGCAGATCACCACACCGTACACAAGATCGCCCTTCCGGAAAATAGGAAAATCTCTCCCCGGAGTGAAATACGCGAAGCAGGGAAATGCCTTGCTGTACGTCCCGATGATCTCCCCCGCCTCAACCACGATGACCGTGTTGTAGAGCTCGTCGCCGCGCTGTTCATTGAACCCCACCATGAACGTTGTCGAAGCGTGAGCCACGCGCGCCAGAAAGGCGCTGATCTCCGCTCCATCCGCAGCAATACTGTGCGCACGAGCCCCTTCCTCAGAGCCATAGTAGCCGGTTATGAAAGACTCTGGGAAGCTCACAATCTCGAGACCGACCTCGTCCGCGCTCTCCAGACCTCCCACAACCTTGCGGATATTCGCTTCGTAATCGCCCGGGGTGCATTCAAGCTGCCAATGCCCAATTTTCACGGGTGTGACTCCTTCACTGAGAAGCGGCTACTGGTCCCAGGGCGAGACCGGAGCGATCGGCGCTTCGTTGATACAGTTACCCAGAGCGTTCCGGTAGCGATACAACACGCCCGGATCACGCGTGTAATCCTTCATGCTCTTCACGACGTCTTGAGGGACCTCCATCAGCGCTCGAGCCCTTGCGGACCAGTCCCCCCTGGGGACGCCGCGTTCTTCCTTGGCCGTGACCGCTGCCGACGTTGCCTCCAGAATCCGGTAGTAAGCGTAGTCTTCCAGGCCATCGCGGAAATTCTCGAGTCGGATTGTCGGCAGTGGCGTCCCCTTCGGGCCCACGCAGGTCCAGGATCCATCCCCATGGTACGTCGTCCAGCTACGGGGATCCCAGTGAGTAAACGGCCCCGAGTCGATTGGGTGCTGTGAGTTCCAGATGCTAATCTGATAGTAGAGGAACCCATCCGGGCGGTACTTTGCCGTCATCGCCCCCATGAGAAGGCGTCCCTCGATGGCCGGATACTCAATGAACATGTTTGCGTGAGGATGCCGAGGGCCACAACAGATGTACCACCACACTTCCTTGCCATGCTTCCGCGCCACAGTCGCCTTTTCCATATCGTACCGTGGGGTCAGCGGACACCACGCATCCATGGACGTGATGACAGAGTCCGCGCCAAAGCTGTGGTCGTAGGTGGTGGTCATCACCATAACGTCCGGGAAAGCAGCCTTAATCCGGGCCGCCGCCCGCTCAACCTGCGGGAAGTCTTCTTTCCTGTGTTCATCGCACCCGTAGATATAGGCGTGGTCCAGGAGCCCAAGTTCGCGGGCCCGTTCATACCGTGGACGAATCCGATCGATCACAGTCTTCTGCCAGGCCGCGATACCGTCGGGAGCAGCCGGACATTTGCCGTAGTACCCAAGATTGAAGCGTCCCAGGCGCCCCTGAGTGTGCAAACGAGCCAGGATATCGAAGTCGGGCCCCCTGTTCTTGTAAGCATAGAGGCTGTCATAGGTGATGAAGTAGTCCGCCAGGAACTCCCCCCAAAGAGCCTTGTGTTTGCGCCAGCCGACAACTGGGTAGTTGGCCGATTTGCGCCATTCCGCCTGCAGGGCGCGTGTTTCGTTGGTCGGGTGATCGTGCGGGGCAAACGTGATCGCCATCGGCAACGGCGATGTGTCCGGCAACGAGAATCCATAGACGTTGACAAGCAGACGGAAACGAAAGGCAACCCGACCACTCTGAAGCACCTCCAGCGTCCCGGAGTAGCGTCCCGCAGGTTGAGCTTTCGGGGGCTTGACACGAACCCAGTACGCCTGGGCATCTCCTTTGGCAATTTCTGTCGAAGACATGAAGTCCAGGATCGGGTCCGGCCACCAGCCGACGTGCGACGCCCCGTATGGAGGACGTTCCTTCGTTTCCACGTAGCCAACCACCGATGACGTCACAACGTCAGCTGCAAGGCGATCGCCATCGGCACTCAGCAGCTCCCCGACGCGCAGAGAGACATCCTGTGCCGAAGCCTCCATAGGCAGCACGACCACTTGGAAACTCTCCGTCTCGTTCCGGGCCGCCGCCAGTTCGACCGCAGGCGAAATTTCAAGTTCAGGCAGTGCCGCTCGCGGCAAGACTTTCGTCATCGAGTCGACCGTGCCAACCACGATGCCCCTCCCGCTCTCGGCGTCCTGGGCCACCTGGGGACGAATCCTCTCAAAGGCCAGGCGAGTGGCCAAAACGGACTGCATCCACGCTACCTGATCTCGGAGGCGGCTCAGCTTCCCGGGCAACATCAGCCCCAATGAGGCATCGCTGCTCGCGGCCAGCGCGAGAGAGCTCACCTGGCTGAGCAATGCCTCCCGCTCAGTTCTGACCCACTCGGCAACCTGCGCACTCCCGGTTGCCTGGCCCAGCATCTCCTCACAAGCCTCGCCAATCCCGGCACGGGCTCCGTCAACCGCAGGCTTCTGAAGGGCCACAAAATCGTCAACGAACTGCCTCTGCGGGGCCGGAACACTCTCCCCGGGCTCAAGCAGTAGAAAGCGATCCAGAACAATGGTCATGTCCTCCGGTGGGTCTTCGGTGTAGAAATGCATGCGCTGAATGTCGCCCGAAGCGATCTTCCTGGCAGCAAAGCCCTTCCTCAATTCCACGACAGCCTGCGTGTAACCATGCGGGGCAAGCAGTTCACGATGGGGAAGCCCACTGCGTGTCGCCTTCTTCGAGTCAGTGATAAACAGCATGAGTTTCTGCGGAACGGCGGTCGTGTTCACGATCTCAAATACAAGACGATCGAAACGCTCCCAGTCTCCAATCGGTGGGGTCCCTTCAAAGGCAGGCCACTTCTGCCTTCCACCGTGCTCCTCAGGGCGCCAAGCGGGTGTAAAGAACCGCATGGCCTGCTTCCCGGAAGCTGCCAACACGGTGCTCGCGGCAAGCCGCTTGTCCTTCCCAAGCGTGTCCTTCCCCTCATCGTGCCAAAGCGAGATCTCGGCATCCTCCTCAAAGTCGAACAGGAGAGTTGCAGTAATGCCTCTCTGCGAACAGAAGCACAACACAAGGCAGAACAGAAAAGACGAACGGAACCTGCTCATCGGTCTGGTTCCCTCTCTTGCTTGCTGATCAACTCATCGGCGAGCGCTTGCAGAGGCGCTCCCGAGCGCAAGTGAATATCGCGCTGTGGAAAAGGGATCTCGATCCCACGCTCGGCGAGAGCATCCCAAACCTGATAGCGCAGATCGCTCTGCAATACCGGCATCAGGGCTGGCTCAGTCGTCCAGACAAGCAGCTCAAAATCGAGGCTGCTCTCCCCGAATCCATTGAACACGACAGTCGGTTCGGGGACCTCGAGAATGTGGGGGTGGTGGGACGCTTCACGAAGCGCAGCGGCCACTTCTCGGGGATCGGAATCATAGCTGACACCGACAGCCACATGCATCCGGACCTTCGGATCAGCACGAGTGAAATTGGTGACCGCATCGTTCAGAAACCGGGAGTTCGGGATGATGAGCTCAACATTGTCAAGCGTTCTCACCACAGTGCTTCGGACACCAATCATCTTCACTACCCCAAGCGTCTCCCCAACCTGCACAACATCGCCAGCCCCAATTGAACGCTCCAGCATGAGAATGAAACCGCTCATGAAGTTGCTGACAATCTCCTGCAACCCAAAGCCCAGCCCCACGGACAGGCCACCGGCCACAACCGTGAAAGCAGTCAGATCGATGCCCATCGTCCCCAGCGCAAACATCGCGCCAACGGTCACTGTGGTATATGTGGCAAGTGAGGCGAGAATCTGCCCCAGTCCCGCCTCCACCCCCGCTCCGGGGAAGAACACCTGCTCGAGAAAGCGACGCACCCCGCGCGAGGCAACATAGAACGCAACGAGAACGGCGATCCCGGTCAGGACAGATCCAAGGGTAACGTTCACGTCTTGACGAGGGGCAAGGCGCCAGGCAAGCACATCGTCAAGCACACCTGCTGCGTGAAAAACGGCCAGGACGACCACGAGCGGGAGAAGGACATTCCGACTCCAAACGCGCACCTGCTCCTTGGTCAAGACGACACCAAGCACAGCGATCACTGACCGGTAGAGCCCCCACAGTCCAGCGAAAGGCACGGCCCACTCGAGAAGGCGAGGCTCCCAGCCGAACTCCTGGAAAAAGCCAATAGAGAGTCGCCCCAACCCCCACAGGGAAAGTGGCAGAAGTGCCGCCCCTAGAACGGAGAAGAAGGCGCGGGCCCAACTCAGCCGCGCGCTGCACCGTGCCTCCCAACTCGCCAGCACCTTTCTGATGCCGGGCTGCAAGGCTGTCGCCACAAGCACGACCACACACAGCCCAGCAAGCTGAGTGCCAAGTTCCCAGGCCTCGCCCTGCCCTAACCAACCCGCCAAGTGACCGGCCACATCACGCAATTCCTGAAGCAAACTCTCACTCCCGATGACCTTGCCCCACATGGAGCGCAGGACCTTTACGGACAGGTTCCCCAATCGATCACGTTGCCGAGTCGATCTCTCACACGCTCGGCAACATGCTCAGCCGGGACGATCCAGCAACCATCCTCGTCCGCGCGCTCAAGCAGGAGTTCCTCGGCTCTGTTGCGTACGGAACGTCGCAGCCAGTACTCCAACCCGGGGATGCCGAACAGAACATGGTCAACAGCTTCCATCCAGTCCCTGCCCTCGGCATCCAGACATTCGTTGAGGCTGCCATTGACCGCCACGTGTATCTCCTGGGCAAACACGTCCTCCAGGACGGGGGTACAGGTCCCCGTGAAGCGGTACACGCCTGAAACGTCAAGATCGCGGCTGAATTCGAAGACGAAGTCTCGGAACGCGTCCGCAACTGTCCCGCCCAGACCGCTGCTGGTGAGACGATCGGCGAGTTGTCGGGCGTCCATGAATTGCAGCATGACTTCGTTAAAACGTCCGGAGAAGCCAAGCGGCCCACTGGTGGGGCACGGGCAGTCTGACCACTCCCGCGGGAAGGCGAGCTTGTCTACAGTCTGGTCGCTTGTGAAGAGCTGGAAGAAACGCTCTCCCAGGACACCACCGGTGATCCCACTCGCACCTGCGCCCCGAGGTATCTCCAACTCAAAGACATCGTTCTTCACAACAAGTACCCCGGCAACGAGAAGGAATGCCCTGCGGCCGGTTGCGTGACGCCCGAAGGCGAGTCGCCCCCGACGGATCCGCAGGTCAAACTCCCGCAGCCCAAAACCACGCCGTTTGAGCTCGAGCTTTCCGTCAATATCGATACCGAAGAAGGAGAAATTGTCTTGAAAATCCACCTGATAGTAGCGGTCCAGCACCGTCCCCTCGCGGGTGATGTAGACGTTTCCATGCACCTGTGAATGGCCGTAACTCAGCTCAATCCGTCGATCCTGAACGTTCCAGTTGAGTGTCCGATACGCTGCCAACGGCCCGAGTGCGCGCGTTGACCGTGCTCCTCCCCGTCCGAGCCCGTCCAGAGCGCCGTCCAAGGCGTCTTGCGCATCTTCGTCTGCGGCGATCTCGTTGATGGCGCCCTGCAACGTAGCGAAATCGCTCATCATTCTGGCTTCGTCACCATCCCAACCGTCCGCGCTGAACACCGGCTCAAGGTCATCAGCCAGCCTGACACCGCTCACGTCTTCCAGTGCGTTGACCCAGTACCCCATTCCCGGGGTCAAGAGCTCTTCTTCCTCGACTCTCCAGTACTGAGTTTGCTCTGCATCCCACCCCCAGACGTCCGGCCAAAGCTGAGGGATATCGGGAACGGGAACAGGTGTTGCGGGCCCCACGAGGTTCCACCCGGCCACCAAGTCCACGACTCCGGTGGGAGGGACTCCAGAGATGGGCCGAGTCAGACCGCCCGCCATGCTGAACACCCAGTAACCGACCAAGGCTTCCGGGATATCAACTCCGTCAATCCCCACGTAAGTCCCCCCGCGCTCGGTAGTGCTCCAAGTGTACAGCGACCCGACCTTTATCGCAGTCTCCGTGTCGTCCACAAAGATCTCTTCCACAGCCATGCTCGTCACACGCGGCAAGCTGATCAGGTTCCATCCGGGGAAGAGCTCAAGCTGCAGATCCGCCCCGTCCGCGACCACAAAATCAAGCGTCGATTCGCTGGACTTAAGGACCTCATACGGAATGCCGTCCGCATTCTCAGCCTCTCTGCCGTTCTCGAAACACAGGACGGCCGTGTGGCGCCCCGGGCCCAACACCCCGGCGACATAGCTGGTGTCGTCAATTGCCAGGGTCTCTATATCGCCATCATCGAGGTCCATGAAAAGGGCCTCGGCCACATCCTCAGTGTAGGCATCCCAAGTGATCGTGACCGGGTCAGTGACCAATTCGTCCTGGGTTGGGGACAGAAAAACGGGGGCCTCCATGGGCTGGGGAATCGCCGCCCGGACATCCGGTGCCGAGAAGGGGAACGTCGTCTCTTGCACTCGACCATCCCGGAAGGTCACGCGAACGACATAGTCTCCATCCCCATACGGAGTAAGTTCCGTGGGATCCGCGAAGGCCCCCTCATGCTTCCATACGTAGACACCGCGTCCCATGTCATACCAACGGCTGGTCGAGACGGCCCCCTCCTCCGTGAACACCTCATCGGGGATCACAAACGTGTTCCCGGCGGGCGTATCAAACGCGACCTCCGCAACACTCTCATCGGTATCGACCTCTATGTTCAGCAGGTAATGCAGGTCCCGTTGAGGTCGGCCATGGACCCAGATCTGTTCGATCTCGAAGCCGAGTACGCGAGCTGCGATATCGCTGTTGAACTCAAGCGAAAAGTCGATACTGGTGAGGACATCCGTGCCCGTCAGTGTGTAAGCCAGAGCATCCCCAAAGAGGGCCACGTCATCGTGGTACTCCTTTACATAGCTGTTCCCTCCGGCCTCGATGACAAACTCGGTATCCAGGGGGACCCAAAGGGTGTAACTCCCGTCAGCTCTGGAGCGTGTTCGGGACAAAAACGCCGCATCCGCCGTGGCAAACGCGTCGACGGGGATGTTGGGAAGGGGCACCCCGTCCGCTGTGTCCAGGAGAGTTCCCAAGACAGGACGAGCCGGTCCCAGCGTGATGTCGATCCCCGGGAGATCTCCCGGGCTAAAGCTCCGAATCGGGGTGGCTCCTTCAGGAGTGACGCTGGCGTCATAGAACCCAGGCAATAGGAAGGGCCCACCTGCAACAAGGATGACCTCGACACCCGCCGGAATCTCAATCTCGTACGTCCCAGGATCCTGGTTGGCGTCGTCATCCGTGCTCGCCGACACCAATGGGGGAGCGCTGTTTCCCCACATCAAGGCCGAGACATGGGCCGAAGCGGCTGGGTTCCCGGTCGACGAGTCGTAGATCGTTCCCGTGATTACCACGCCGCCGCCGGGGACATTCGGATCATCGGGATCAGCCCCTGGAATCATCGTCTCGGCCTTGTCGTAATACCCGTCATCATCCGTGTCCGGATCAGTCGCGTCCAGCCCCATTTCCCACTCTTCATAGTTGGTCAGATAGTCATTGTCATAGTCCATCCACGGATCCTGCTCAAGCCCCCCAAACACCTCTGTTTCCCATGCGTCGGGCAGTCCATCGAGGTCGGTGTCGGTCAGGTCCACGACCTGATTGGCATCGAAACGCCGAACACGAACATCGAACACGGCATTGGCCAGCTCCGTCTGGATGTCGGTCAGGAGATCAGCGGTGATCTCAGACGTATTGGCCAACGCGTCAACCGTGTTCTTCAGGGTGTCAGAAAGCGAGGCACTGGTCCACGCAACGAGGGGTTGGTCCATGTCACAGATGACATCAACGCCTCCCTGTAGTCCGGCCTCCTCGTTGATGTCGGAAGGCAACCACCACGACTTCGCGAACGTGTCCCAGCTCTGGTCCTCGTTGTCCCACACCAGAGCGAACACGTTCAGCGCGGCATCGGTCCAGGCCACAACGGCTTCGCCGTCACCGGTGACGGTCAGGTCGGCCCCGGTGGCAACGTCAAAGACACTGGCGGACAGATCACGCCATCCGCGGTTGTCGTCATCAACGTAGTAATCTGTCCACTGGCCCATCATCGGATTCCACACCTTGCCGCTGATCTGGATCACTTTCGTCCCGGTCAGTTCACTGTTCTCAGGGCCCGTTCGAGTGAAGACGACGGCGACCTCGCCGGATGGCAACGCCGCGATGGCAGGCTGGGTGCAGATCCCCACACCGGCCTCGGTGTTCCATCGGCTCACCCCTCCGTCAGTTGCCCCGGTCCCGCCAAACAACGTGTCGCCCCAGGCCGAGCCGTCGTACCTGATCGCATGCACCTGACTGAGGCCCCGGTAATCAGCCGCCGATCTGCCGGCGGCATCTACCTCGGTATGCACCCAGGCGATGCTCGGCCTGCCATCTGCACACAGCGTCACGCTCGGGGAAACCGAAATGTCCCACTGACCGGTCGCCGTCAGTGCATGTGCGGCTGCCATGTCGTAATCGATGGCGACTCCCTCGAGAGTCAACCATCCTGCCTCCTCGTTCGCCGCCCCGTAGACGGCTCCCAGGTTGTTGTTGGGGGCGTCAATGATCTTAACGATGTTGGTCAGACCCGATCCGCCTTCCGGAGAGAAGCGGATGTAATCCCAAACCACAAACGGGGCTCCTTCTGCCGTCAATACGGCGTCGGGGCGGGAGGCCATGCTGTAGTCGTCGTTCCCGCTGATAGTCTTGCCTGCAGAGGCGTCCGCGTAGTCCAGCGTCGCGTCCCACTGCTCAGTCTCAAGGTCGTAACACTTGGCATAGATATAAGTCCCCTCGTACTCGATGTCTTTGATGGCCTCCAGGACGCTATAGAAACCGCTCTCCAGGTCAACGCCCAAAATCTGATCCAGGACACCACCCGAACGCCCCTCCTGCCAAATCACCCACAGGCGCTTGGCGGGGGTCATCTGAACCAGCAGCTTTGGGGACACGGAGTCTCGGTTGGTGTCAGAGATGCGCCCGTCGCCCGAGCCGCCGTTGGCCAGCGCAACCCAGGCTGAGGTCCGAGCCACCGGATCATACGTCTTCACGTAGATTTCATGGTCTCCGTCCGGCGCGTCCTTTTGGGACCAGGCACAGAAAAGCTGGCCTGTTTCCCGGTCTCGAGCGAGAGATGGGCCGGTTGAGTTCTCATCGTCCGCGTCGCTGATCTGGGCATCCGCCTCCGCCTCCGGGACGTTCTCCCATGCACCAGTCTCCTGGCCAATGCTCCCGAGAAGGGCGTCGACAGTGTCCTGGATCGTGGAGCGCCCAGCCGT